>Ga0181612_163398_pt1 | contig 12479 bp, 6 predicted proteins | sample HoacroProtozoa21_FD_119630 | JGI IMG/M metagenome (GOLD analysis project Ga0181612, IMG submission 119630) | Hoatzin crop microbial communities from Cojedes, Venezuel. Combined Assembly of Gp0051906, Gp0051904, Gp0051908 | reverse complement strand
GGCCAGGGCACATTTTAGGGTTAAATCAAATTTTTTTTTTTTTTTTTTTAAATTTTGGCCATTATTCTTCAATATGGATGTGGTTCTGTGTTTTTCTCCTTGCTATATGGAGATGACCACCTTACTAGATGTATATTTTGTCTGTGTTCTAACGTTGATGATTCTTTTCCAAAGCTAGTTTGCTTTTGAAGGCCTTACGCTGTAGTCTTGCAGGTTGTCAGTAGCAGCTTTCCAGCTGATTCCAGTTAATGCTATTTGAAAAAGCCTTCATCTTCAGCTTTCTTCTAGGACACTTCTCCCTGCATGACTCTGTATCCTGTTGCTTATTTCATTGTGTTCATTCGGTATCCCAAAATACAAGAGTTTTTAGTAGAGCAAGTGTAGAAGAGTTAATAAGTAAGACCTAGGATAAAATAATGCTTAGGGTATTAGACAGTAACTTTCAGATTTTCTGCATACTGACCTCTACCTTTTGAGAGCTGTCTCCAGTTCTTAATGTAAAGGTAACTGTAGCAAGTTACATTTTAGCATTCTCCAGGCAGTTCTGTTTACTTCCCCATCTCTTATTCTCTCACGCTTGCACCATACTTTGCCTCATGCTGCCTGTATACTGCAAATGTAGTTTCTTGTAGCTTTAAGGTTTTTATATAATCTAATGTGGCTTTACGTGATAGAGGTCAGTTCATCAAACAAATTAGTCTGCATAATCATCCCAAAAGGCATTCAGTCATGATTTGAAGATTTCAGTGATGGATGATCCACTGCTACGTGTTTCTAGCTTTTTTTCAGTTGTTAATCATCCTCATTGTGTCTTCTAATTTGATTTTGTCTGTCTTACTTTCTAGACACAGGTTGCTGTTGTATCTTGCTATGTATCCCCTTCCAGTGGAGGTGGTAATAGACTGTGATTAGTACGTCTTTCAAATATCTCTTTGGTAGGCTGAACAGACAGAGTTTAAGCCTTGCGCCACAGGACACTTCTTTCAGAAGTTTGTTGTTTTCTGCTTTCTGTTCAGTTTTTCAGAATGATTCTTTTAAAATATGGACACCAGAACTAGATACCACATCAGAATATAAATCTCTTAAGTACCATATACAGAGGTAAATCCATCTCCTTGCTTCTGCTTTTGCTGCCACTCTATTCCTCCCTTTCATCACCAAACATAATCTGATTGTCAGCTTGAGTCATAGATTCCCGATTAAATTTGCACATGCACACTTTAAAGAATACTTTCTCAGTTCTGTAAGTTTATTTCCTAGAAATTTTTAACAGTAAATAGTTTTCTTCTGCCTTCTTTTTAACACTTGCGTGTTTAATGTAGGGCCAGCATTTTATGCATACAATGATGCAGTTTTCACTCCCGAGGACTGGCATGGTATACAGGAAATAGCAAGAAGCAGGAAGAAAGATGATCCCCTGAAAGTTGGAAGATTTGGAATTGGCTTTAATTCAGTTTATCATATAACAGGTACACACAAGTAGATATTTTAAAATGAAAATGTTGAAGTTTTAAATTGTTTAATTATTTTAGATACTCATCAAACATTTAATATTTTCTCTATAGTGCATTTTTTAATTAGATCCCCGGCTAAGCGTTCTTAAGAAGTGTTCCTATTTTTCTAAAACCCTATAAGGTATCCTTTGGATTTTGAAGGTTTTTGGAGGAGATTTCTTTCTTCTAGTAACATCATTGTGTACTTAGTCCCTTATATTGAAATGAACATTCCTTTACACTATTACTTCAGTTATGCACTCCTGTGCATATTACAGATTCCCATAATAGCGTGTAGATATGTAAGTAGAAATGTGAAAGTTTAGAATAGACTGAAACTTTTATGTGGGTTCTTTCCATAATAAGCAGTGTTTTTATTTCATGCTAGGAATTATATTGCGTAATAGAGGTATATGCACATTTACATTTGAGAGAGACAGTACATACTCTTTCACAGACTGGTAATGTTCAGTCTTGAAACCTATTATTCTGGCAAAATGTTTTACTTGTGTACAGAAGAAGCATATAGTGTCAATAGTGCTTACAGTCTACACACTTACAACAGTACAGTGAAGTAACTTGTGAAGTGAGTTTGTAAGACACGGGATGTTTTTTTCATAATATTTTACCTAGTAGAGCATCAATAAAAGTTGAGTTAATATGTTCAATGGTTTGATAATTCTGGGAATTTATGCTTCTAAATGTACAAGATTACTGTTTGCAAGCCTTAAAGATATGTAAAGTATGAATGTAATAGAATACATCTTTAGTAAATTAAATTGTTTTTTTTCCTGAAAATAATGGAAAGATATAAGTATGTAGTTGAAAAAAATTATACTTTCTGTTGCTTACTGTTTGCTAGAATTCAAATAGTTGGATGACTGTTCATATATTTAATTGCATAATGGGGGTGTGCTTGTTTCTTCCTGTCAATAAGCACTGAATTATATGTTATCAGAAGCATAGAATCATGCAGATTGGAAAAGACCTTTAAGATCATTGAGTTGAACCGTTAACCTAACACTGTCCATCAGTGTCCATCAGTGCCAAGTCCATCACTGAACCGTGCCCCCAAGTGCCACATCTACGTGTCTTTTAAACCCCTCCATGGATGGTGACTCAACCACTTCCACAGAAATACGTAAGGCTTACGTATTGCAAGGCTTACAGAAGCAAACCCTGCCTCGCGCTCACTGCTGAACCCCAAGGAAACTTCTTCCCAGGCAGCTCCTGGACAGGGAGAGGTTAATCGTGCCTGCTGGTTTTGCATGGCCCACTTGCAAATCAGAATTAGTGGGCATCCAACGTTCAATACCCAAGAAGATTTCCACATACCTCTCATGCAAACATATGTATGGTGTTTACTTGCCGTTCCATGGTGCATGGCTTTTGCATTAGAAGAGGAAGTGTCCTCTCAGTTTCATCCTATACCTAATGTGTATGTTTCAAACGTATCATTTTTTCAGAAAGAAAACTTTCACTGTCTTTGAAGTGAGAAGATGGCTAAACAGGAGCACATCACTTAGTTCAAGTCAAGATTCTCACTTCATCTTGCCAGGCACTGCTCAGACTTTGGACAATGAAAACGGCAGGGAAAACTTGGCCTATAGCCCCAAAAAACGCGAGCTCAATTCCTTAAAGTATTTTAGTTTAAATGAGGTCAAAGACTATTCCTGAGCTTGCTGTGAAGCTTGTGCTCAAATACCTTCTGGAACTGGGATCTAAACTTGGAGGGCAAATGATGTTATTATAAATGATTTGGCTTTTTTTGCTACCCTTGGGAAACAGCCTGCACCAGGAGGCTCTGTCAGGTTGAATTTTGGAGGTTAAATGCTGCACTTACCCTATCGGACTTGAGAGATGGGGTCTTTTCTAATTGTGCTAGCCATGTTGAAGTCTCAGGATCAAAGTGCTCTAGGGTGTTTGTTTGTTTGTTTGCTCTGTGCTCAAACAGCCCTTATCTCACATCACTTTTTGTGGGATTCAGTTAGCAAAACCAGCGACTGTGAACTTCACGCTTCTGCTTACAGCTCCTGCCACAATCATTACTCTGTAGGCAGAGCAGATCGTGTTGAGTTTCGTTGTCAGTGTGAAGATACAGTACCAGGGGCCGTGGCATTACAGCGGCACAGCTTCCTGCTCTGTGGGCAAGCCTGGAACTAGGTCAAACGACAAAAGCAAGTAATTGTTGAAGTATTAGAAGATGTGTATCTTCAGGAGTAGGGTAGAGGGCTCTCAGCTGTATAGCCAACCTGCAGACCGTCTTTTGCAAAGACTTCCAGGAACTTCATGAGAACACACATAGAAATTGAAGATAATCTGACTTTTTTGCTGACATGAAATTTGTTGGTGACCGTGAGAGAGCATCTCCATGCAGAAGGACCGCACAGTGCCGTGGTGTGGGATGCCTGTCTGGATTTGTGTCACAGTGCAGCATGTCTATCTGGGTTTGTGTCAGAGGGCCAAGATCTCTGGAGGGAAAAACAAATAAACCCTGGGATGCTTCGTGATGAGGAGCAAAACCGCGCAGAAAAGGAGCTAAGTCTGAAGCAAGTCTGAGTAACATGCTTTCTCTTCTGGGGCTTTGTTCTTCTGGTATAGTAGAGAAACAGCCTGAGTCTACACAGACCTGAGCTGCACTGTTTTGCATCTTTTTTGATGTTGTTTATTTGGGGGGGGTTAATTTTGAGTTTGGTATGGTGAGACTGCTCTCACACCTACACACTGAATTGTGTTATACCTAGAGAGACACCCTCATCGTGGCCTACTTTACACTTGCTCACTGAAGTGTGAACTATTACATACATACTGTGACCTGGTCTTTTTGATAATAAAGTGATACCAGGAATATTTGCATATTTGTTCTTAAATGCAATTCTAGATGTGTCTGAATTGTGACTGTAGTCACCAGCTCAGAGTCTGCTGACAGGGAGAGCAGGGGGGCAAAACCCACGCGTATGAGAAGCTGAAAAGAATCTGTTTACATGCATTATTCCCACGGTCCTTGTGAAGATGTATGATGGCTTCTTACTGTACAGCAAGCAGAATTATCGAGTCAAATTGTTGGAATTAACGTGTGGTGAGAAAGACTAATTACTCAGCCCTCGGATACCTTTTAAACAGTGGGTGAACAGATGCCCCATGCTGTGACGGTCCGTCACTGGTTTTTTGACGTATGTGATGGAGGGTAGAAAAAGACCATTGCATGCAACACCACTGATCACAGGCTACAAGTTTTTTCAGTCTGGCAGTACTAGTAGTTTTATTTTTAATTTCAACGGCTCCTCTCATGATACTTCCCCAAACTAGTCCAATCACCTGTCGGAAGTTTTCCTGCATAGAGCAGTAATTCACCTAGAGCAGTGATATCACTTATTTTTATAATAATTTAAATGAGAAGGTAGAAATCTGTGAATTAAATTGTAATTTCTTAATCTGATTTTTTTCCACAGGTACCTTTTAGTTTATTTCCTTGAAATACACTTTCTTTAGCTGCTGTGCAATGATTTTACAACTAAATGGAGTTTTTAGAGTAAATGTGGCACTTATTTTTGCTAAAAGGGATGGTCTATATCCGTTCATAGATATCTAGGAATTTGTGTAGCTTAATATAATATTACTCATGTTATTTATGTTATAATTTTTATACTAAAGAGGTACCATTGTGGATAGCTTGCTTTCCCCCAGCAGGGATTATTTTATGTGATTTGAAACAAGCTGTATTTGAATGGAATTGGAATAGAGTAAAAATGCACAAAAGCATTTAAAAACTTTTTAAAAGGCTTTAAAATTAATTCATTATGTGAAATTACCTACAAATAAGCTAGGTGAGTTTTTTCTGTGTTAAATTTTTCACCCTGTTTTGATTTCAGTTCTTTTTTTTTTTGTAAAAACATATTCAGATACAAAATTCCAGCTTCTTTGACACTACCTATTTAGAAAGCAGCATGTGAGATAACATAGGAGTCAGAACTTTAATGCAAACTGATAAACTGCATAGCCTGGTACTGCTTCCTTCTGCTGTTCAAGAGAACTGCTGTGCGCTAAAGCTCAAAGGCATGATGTTACCCTTCTTACCATATTATACAATTATATTATAAATTATTTAAGCTGATACGTATCAATAGCACACCTGAATTCAGGCCTGGATACGGCCTGAGTATTCCCCAGTGCCGGGGGGTCCCCAGCTGGCACTGCTTGGAGTTTGTTGGCCAGAAGAGTACAAAATTACCTTTTTCAGCCAAGGATCCTGCCCACCAGGTGATATATGTTTAAAGGAATATCAGTAAAAGGCTAAGTTCATTCCTACTCCAAATTTTAAGAAAGGAGAGTCAGAAGCAGGCAGTCTGCGGGTGAGTCGCACAGGAGAACACTAGCACACATCACTTGGACATAGTAATTTTGCCTACTGGTGAGTAAAATACAAGAAGCAACTAAAAGCTTGCTTTGAAAAGCCTTTCTTTGACATACATGCTTGCTTAATTCTTTGGGATCTCCCAACAGATCTGCCGAACGACAAGAGACCGTCTAGGTTAGGTCCTGCCTTGCCTCCACCCTCAGTTTCACTGTGTGTCAGAGCTGGTGTGTGGAAGGACAGTGATGGCAGCTTGAGTGCTGAATAGTCACGTAAAAGCTTTATCTAGGGCTTAAGATGGAGCATGCCCTGGTTGCACAGGCTGGCTCTTATTTAGCTGGGAGCAACTGGAGCTCTTGCAAGTGCTATTACAGATTCCAGTGCACTAGTTGTGATTGTGAACTCCTTGGATCAAACTCCATCATTTTAGGGTTTAATATTTTTGCCTAGTGCAACAGGGTCAGGGATGAAGGCCATCAAGGAGTATTACAATACCATGTCTGCATCTAGCCCTTTTTTGGATTCCCAGGGATGCATGGGTTTGTCAGACTGTAGGTTTTAGTTTCTTTCATGGTCGGGAAGAGAGCAGCCCAGTGCCTTTCCCCTGGTGTCCCCCTACCCCAGCCAGTGCCAGAGCTGTCAGCCTAGTAAAGGTGATGAGGCTCCTCCTCCTCCTCAGCCAAACAGTTGTGTTGAAAAATCTGACCAGGCAACGTCACTTTTAAAGGCTGCTAAAAGTCGGTTAAAGATGTAATGAAAAAGATGCAGAATACTGTTAAAGATGCAGGGAAAGCAGAGCAGTCCTCCCTCACCTCGGCCTCGGCATCTGCCCAGGATCACTGACTGCCCTGGCTGCGTTCAGAGGCAGAGGAAGGCTGGAGGAGGAGGGGGAAGCTTGCACAACTATTACTTGCTCTCATCATCCCAAAGGATCAATTTTCAGACCATTACCTACTTTCCCACACATGCAGACACGCGTACTTCACTGATCTGGAGAGGCTTTGTAAGTCAACATCTGAGGCATAACTATCAATATGCAGACGCCGTTCACTTTAGGGGTTGTTAGTGGTTCTCTGGTAATGGCTAATGCCGAAACCCAGAAGCAGCCCAGGCCCGGCTGTCCTACTGCAAACAATGTACGGTGCTATCAGCTTATTTTTCTCTAAGGCACATGTGGTGTCTTTGGGATCTTTTAAATCTGTCTTCGGCTTAGTCACAGTACAGAGGCTTTCTCCGTTCCTAAGCCAGCCCGACAGACACAGCTATCTAGCAAGCCAGACTAGCCCTCTCCAGCACAATCGCAGGAAGTTATTCCAAGCCTCAGACAAATCCCATTTCTATCTCTGGAAGAGTAAAAGGTCAAAAAACACCAGGCTGTAGCTCTGCCAGCAATAGCAGCCCTTGCCGTCGCCGCGCCACAGTGGGGCTGAGCGGAGGGGAGCACGAGCCCGGTGCGTCCCACCACGGCTCTGCCCTCCTGCCAGGCCTGGTGGCTCCTGCCCACACATGTGCAGGAGGAGGTGGAGGTGCGTGGGACTCCAAAAGGGCTTCACAGGCTGCATTGGTCCATGAGAAACCCCGGGAGAGGGAAGGACGAAAGCCTAACTGCCAGGTTACCAAAGCAGACTTTCTCTGGGAGTCAGCAGAGCCCACTTATCCCGCCTACCATATTACTGTTGGCATCCAGCCACATCCCCATCCTCTCCCAGCAACAGGCAGCTTAATTAGCACAAGTCCTGATTAGCTCTTGCCCTCTGCTTTCAGTGTACTAGCAAAACAAGAGGTTTCTAGGGCTCTCTGCGATTCTTTAGCAGCAGCCAGGTGCTCCAGAGCCATCTCTCCGACTGCCCTGACTTGGCCATGCCTGCCACGCAGTGCTTTGGACACTTTGCTGTTGCAGTGGCTGCTCTTGCAATCCAAGCAGGGATGTGAGGCATAGTGTTTCATCATTCCTCACTCTCCTCGTAGGATTTCAGTAACAGCCTCTTCCCTCCTGTTGCTTTGCTGGCTTTTCTGCTTGGCGTTAGCAAAGAAGATACCTCATAACAATGCATACAATGGCCAGCCCACGGCCTGATGATTCAGAGCGCGATGGGGCTACTCCACCCATAGCAAAAACTTGGGTGTGATTTTGAGAAACCCTTGCCTGGGTTGCTGGGAGGACTGCGGTGCCGGCTGTGCCTCCCTCGTCCCAGGGCAGGGCTTTGCCATCAGCGCTCTGCAGGTCGTGCTGATGTGAACTGCTGGGGATGGAGCTGCTCCTCGCTGAGGTTGTTGCCACTGAGCTGGAGAGCCCAGTCCTTTCTCTGCATGATCCCCACAGTTTGTTTTTCAGTTGTCCTTTTTCCTTCAGCTTTCCTGCTCCTCCCATTCCTGTTCTTCCAATTTTCTTGCCCGTTTGGGGCTCCCGTACTCTCCCTTTGCAGCTCTCAGTTTAACTCTCCCTTTGAAAACACTTCTTATTGCTCTACTTTTGCTTTGCTCCTAGAGCATAAACACTCTTGAGATGACCCCTGTTTAATCACAGTCCTCATCTCTTCTCCCATTGCTACCTGCAAGCACCAGCAGGCCCGTGATACCCACGTGCTGTCGCTCCTAAATTAACCAGGCAGGAGTCTAAATGGCAGAACCAGGGGGCAAAACATTGCCTGCCGACACAGAAGTGGTTTTGAGACTCATTAAAAACGACACCTGCCGTGACCTGTAGCTCCTGTGTGCATGAGCAAAGCCACAGAGAACAGCACTGAAAACCGATGGTGGCTAAGGCTTGCGCTGGTGCCGACCCAGCTGTGAGCTGTGCTGTCCCCGCTGGCGTGGCACACCGTCACCTGCTGCCACCCAGGCACCTTGTTTGGCCTGGAAATGGGGTTCAGTCTCTTGCCAAACATCCTCGCAGCTCTGCTCCCCACCAGCGCCAGACAGCTTACCCTCCTCCGGGATACCGTGTTCTGCACAACAAGGGCTGAACTGACCTGCACGGCTCCTGAACACTTCAAGGGAGGGCAGCAACAGGGAAAGTCTTGTTTGTTTTTCTCTAATAGACTGCATGCTGTGGGTTCAGCCCAGAGCCAAGGATGTTTCATTCCGTTTCTTTGTTGTAAATCTGTCTGTCTCCACACCCTCCCTAAGACAAATGCTCTGAGCAGTGTTTTTGTTGCCAGTGCGAAGGCACTGACTGTCAAGGATCTGCACTCTTTGAAGCAAGCTGAAAGCAAATTGTTGGACACAAACCTTCAGTTATCTAACCGGTCTGCGTCTGGGGCATCGCTGGTGGGAGGAGGAGGAGGAGAATTCAGCCTTGGCGGGGATGGGAGTGCACTGCCCTTCACACAGACAGGAGAGCCCCATGGATTAACTCTGATTGTGCATTCAGCTGGTCAGGAAACGGTTATATCTGTGGAGGATTTGGAGTTTTTATGTGTCTACTTTGTGGTTTGAGCAGATTTCAGTGTAGAAGGCTGTCTTGGCATTTCTGCTATTAGTTTCTCCGTCTTCATGGATCTCTCCCATGGGATTAGAAGCAATAAAACACACTTAAAAACCGAAAATGAGGTTATATGATTGCAAAAATCAGCGGAGGAACTCCAAGCCAGCCTGAATTTCACTTCAGCTCCTGTTTTGCAGTTCAGGTTGACAGTGTCACGTTAGCATCTGCAGCAGCCACGCTTACATTCGCTTCCTTCTAAAGCATATGCAAGCACTGCAGACGCTGCAGAGGACCGTACACTTTCGGTTTGGAAGATTTGTGAAATTTGAGCTGGGTGAGGTATGGTTTTATGACGAATTGACAAACTCTTCCAGTCAGAGGAAAGCAGAACGCAGACTTCGTGGTTGTTACTAAGGTCAAGAGAGGGCTTTTCACTCCAGCGCAGCGCATGGCCTCGCCGGCTGGTTGGGACTGCGTCATCCCGGGGAGCCCTGTAGTCTCACCAGGGCTATGGGCCAGATGTGCTTCAGGTGCCCCAGATGTGCTTCAGATGCTCTCCCCGTTTCAGGGCACGGGAGGAGCAAATGTACAGGTATTTACACCAGGACAGCAGGTGCGCAGGTGGCCGTTGCACAGAGCTGGTGGCACCGACCTGCCGTGACGGGCTAAGAGGGGCTGCCCAAAGTGCAGGGGGCTATGAAGGCATCGCCACTCACAGGCACTCAGGTGAGGCAGGTTAATGGGGAGGAAAGGGGATGGCCAGGGAGCTACCAGGGCTCTTCATATTCCCCACTTTCTTGCAGCCTTGACGTAGAAGAGGGCGGTCGGGTGGAGGCGTGACAGACCCTGCCAGCCTCATGCTTGCAGGACACAGCAGCCTGGGTCCGAAGGATCTTCCATTTCTCTAGCTGCAGATGCTGGGAGGGCACGGGGAGGCACCTCTCCCTGCAGCAGCATCCCTTTTACCTCTGGGGAGCACCAATGCCATGTGTTTCTCCAATGCCCATTTATTCAGCGCCCGCAGCAGAGGTGGTGGGACATCCCCACACAGCAGCAGTCCAGTTTCGACGCCTTCTCCTCCTCCCTGGTCCTCTCCCTTGCCGCCTTCGCGGAGCCCTGGTGTTCCCGCCTGGAGCAGGACGTGCAGCCGGCAGCGCGCACGCAGAAAATGATGCAGTCACACTGTATCCATGTCCTTGCTGCTCCTTGGTGACCTCATTTTGTGGGTGTAGCTCAGAGTGCAGAAACCACAAAAAAAGGGGATAGGGAAGGGAGGAGAAGAGATAGAGAAGAAGCTGCAGAAAAGCAGAAATAAACACTGTAGTTTTGAAAATAACTGTGGAAAAACCCAGCTGGCTCATTATCCTCACTTTTGTAACAGTAACACTGATCCTATTTCACCATTCCACAAGCACATACTCTTCTGGTAGTTTTACAGTTTTGAAAATATTAAGGTCCGGATAAGCTGCACAGCACCGCTGCCTTCAACTGCGTTTACCAGTTTACATTTGCTAAGAATCTGGCTTTTGGGGTTTCATAGATTAGTGTTATGACAGGTTGAAAAATGATAGAAAGGGAGCTATTACCCTTCTCCCACATTGCTCATATTTAAGATATTGCTGAGCACATTAATTGCACATTGTTGCCAATAGATCAAGCTGAACTTTCATTTCTGAAATCTGTTTTTACTCCCAAACTGTTCCACTATTTGTGGAGTTTGGCAGAGAGTTTTACTCCCGCTGTACTCAAAAAAATCTGCATTACAAAATACTGACAACTGGCCGAACGTAACCCCAAAGAGAAGGCACCTGCTCAGGAAAGCCGGCTCATCCTTTTGCAAGCTGCAGCTTCACAGAGGAACCAGCACATTTTGGCCGTGCCTGATGAGCCAGACAGCTTGCCAGGACAGGCTTGCCAGCTCCCTCCAGCCCGGGCTGCTCTGGGGCAGGCCAGCCTACTCAAGTCTGTCATGACGCCGATATCACAGAAGTGTCATCATGCCATCAGCCACCCCACAGCAACGAACTGCTCTGGGTGTGAAACCTGTGGGGTTCTGCAGAAATGAGAGCTTTTTTTCTCTCTTTCTCTCTGTCTCAGCTGGGAAGCCCCCATTGCCCTCCCCGGCACCCAGCAGCCTTCCCAGGATTTCATGTGGGGGAGACCTGGCCCTTCCCGGCACGGCAGGACCGCATCCGGCTGGTGGGGAGCAGCCCTGCTCCTGCCCTTCTCTTTACCCATGGCTGGCGTGGGGAGGTTCAGACCCTCGCACCTCGTGCAGCGGGCAGGCAGAGGCGGATGCACAGCCAGGCAGGGCAATGCAGTGCATCGCACCTCATCCTTTTAGTGCCACATTGAACTTGGGCTTTCTACACCACGGAGACAGCAGGACACTGCCCAGTACTAGGCTGGGCACGTTCCTGGGTGACGCTGATCTGCTGCTCAGAGGCCAGCTGGTAGGAAACTGGCTTGGGGCATCCTGAACTTGCTGTAGGGGTTCTGCACTGCTGTGGGCACCTAAAACTCAGGCCATGCAGGCAGAGCTGGTGTTTGGCAAGTCTGGGAGATTTCCTAGGAAATAAATCGTGATACGTAGTTGTTTTTAACGCTGCTGTGATCAGAGTGCAAGCCTGTAAATATGAAGCGATACCAGAATTCAGAGTGTTAAGGATGAAGTGTGCAATGTGCCAAATCTAATTGTTTTCCTTTTGCAGCCTGTTATATTCAGATGTTGAGGAAATGATTTAATATTTCTGAACATGTTGTGATTTCATCGTTTGGTGCAGCAAGGGAAGTTTGAGAAGTCATGCAAATGAAGATAAACATTAAAAATGCTGTTAGTACTTTATTTGCCACGATGATTTTCCTCCGTAGCAGTGCTGTAGAGGGTATGACAGCCCAGGGCACGTAGACGTCTTCACATCAAGACAGAAGTTGCAGCAGTAACAGGGGCCTGAAAAAACTTAACCTGTGTGTGACTCGCAGTTGGAAGGACCTGTCCGATGAGGTGAAAAGAGAAAGGAGCGAGGATGAGCGACACAGCCTGTGCCAGAGGCCGCTGGGTTTGTGCCCTGGTGCTCATTCCCAGCTCCGCCGGAGCGTTGCGCTCCACGGGCCGGTGTGAAGTAGGCAGAGCGTGAAATGGTACACTGAGACAAAAAGCGCAGGTCTGCAGAATTTCACAGGCAGCATTGCCTTCCCACAGCGG
>Ga0181612_123633_pt1 | contig 12479 bp, 6 predicted proteins | sample HoacroProtozoa21_FD_119630 | JGI IMG/M metagenome (GOLD analysis project Ga0181612, IMG submission 119630) | Hoatzin crop microbial communities from Cojedes, Venezuel. Combined Assembly of Gp0051906, Gp0051904, Gp0051908 | reverse complement strand
GGTTGGACTAGATGACCCACAGAGGTCCCTTCCAACCCCTACCATTCTGTGATTCTGTGATTCTGTGATTTAATATCTATGTATTGGGAATAAAGCTTCCAGGGAAAGGCAAATACACACAAACACACACAAACTTGAATCATGATAAAAATACATTGCAGATATAATTTACAGTTATTGTAAACACAGTGGCATATTTGAAGTATCTCAGTAAAATTACAATGAAGTAATCATAAGGCACTAATGTTCCTATTCCAAACCACATCCAATAAAAATATCTCATATAACTTCTATTAAAAGTATATGACACTGTCTTCCTCTAAATGCCTAATGGTCTTAAAAGCTTCTTCTGGTCTGCATTTTGAAACAGAAAGGAATGTCATTGACAAAAATTGTTTGCAGAAACCTTTCAGAAAATCTCTTTTTTCTCCTAGGTTTCTGACTTTTTGAATATTCAAAAAATAATTTAACAGAATCATGAGTAAATATAAATTAAAAAACAAACCCAGCCCACAGTATGGCTGCTATTTCCCTGTTTCTTTGACCTAGAATACACTACTTTTCTTGGTTCTTTCTGACAAGAATTTTTTTTCCCCAATATTAGCCATTCATTTTAATTACCAACCTAACTGATCACTTCACATGTACATACTTTTTCTAGTTAGACACAAGTTAGAACACAATAGCTTTCCAAAAAATATCTTAGTCTGTCTTCCATGGTCCTAAGCATACAATGACATTTTTGACAGCTGGTCTTCAATACCTTTTTGCAATTCCTTTTACGGATTCTTCTCTACACATAATTCTACAGTATTGGTCCCAAATGTAAAGTAAAAAATCTTCTACAAGGAAGCTTGGTAGTCTTTTGTCCTTCTTGAATGTGCCCCTATCTTACTGAACTTTATTACTAGCATATCTGAAGTTCCTTTTTTTTTCATGAATTGCCTAGTGCTGAAAATTAAAATCCATTCCTAATCTCTGTCTTTTTTCTAATTTCTTTTCTCATCCATTTGTTAGAAGTAAGTAATATGCCAAAGTATTTGCAGTATATACATTGCTGATGTTTGTAGTTATTGATTCCTGCATAAAGGAATATGTTCAGTATTTTCCTGAGGTTTCAGTACTGTACGCTCATTATGTGACACTTCCCTGCATTGCAAAATCACAATCATCCCAATGATTTGAAGAGGCATTCTAACTTTCTGCCTGAAAATTATCTTATCATATGCTAACATATGTGTTTAAAATCTATCCAAACCTGCAAGAATAATGATAATTCACTCCTCTTTTCTTCAGTAGCTGGTAGATCAAAAATATTAGCTTCATCCTTGTACCAGCTAAATTATTTTAGTTGGTCATAAAAAGACGTTAAGAGAATCAAAGAACTCCATGTGGCAATTTCTCCTGCTGTTTGTATTTCATGTTTTACTTACGAGCACATGAAGAACCACCTGTAAGGGGTTTTAGTAATGTGAAAACTTTTTAATGTCTGTATGTCAGTGTAGTGAGTAGGAAATTAATACTTGCCAAGGAATAAGGAGAAGTGGAAAGAGAATAATTTTTTGTGGGGTGGGATGACAAGTGTAAACAATGAAAGGATCCTGACTGGGGTATGGTTTTGGTTTTGTTGGGTTGGGTGTTTACGCCGATAATTTTCTTTCTGATAGAAAGATATCTGATTATCTAAAGAACAGAGCAAGGTGTGTTCTTGTTCTTCCTGGTAGTGGAATGTTTTAGGCAGAAGATTGTATTTTAAAGGAAAGATGATTTTTTTATTTATTCAGGATGCTAAATGCCTAGTAACTTTATGCAAGAAATTGCTAAATTACAGTCTTGAAACCAGAGTAATTTAAATTATAACTCTTCCTCATGATACACATTTTGGTATAAGTAATTCACAATGTATGTCACAAACAATCTCTATATATCTTGATTTAAAGTAGCAAAAGAACTCCCTTGTTCAGTAATTATAGACCAAAGAATTAAAGAATCTGTAAAATACAGAAAGCGATATTCCCCATATGGGCTGAGCAAAACTGGATTCAAAACTGGATGTAAAAGGGCAGGGTGATTGAAACCATCATTGTTCTCCAGTAGTTACAAGGGAAGGGGTAAGCTAGGAAATGGCAAGCATATTGGACAGAGGAATAAAATTTTTAAAATTTGCATGGTGACATAGGTACGAATCTAAAGATGTGTAATTTCTTTATTAGTTCATTTCCTCCTGTTCCGCTTATAAATTGTAAAAAATAGAAGAAGTATTTATATGTAGACTGGATAAGTGGACAATGAAGTGGATTAAAAACTGACTGAACTGCCAAGCTCAAAGGACTGTTGTCAACACAAAGTGCAGCTGGAAGCCAGTCACAGGGCCATTACTGTTTAACATCTTCATTAATGAGCTGCATGACTGGACAGAGTACACCCTCTCCAAGTTTGCAGCTGATACAAAATGAGGAGTTGGGAGTGTGGCTGATTCATTAGAAAATCTTACTGCCATTCAGAGTGACCTGGACAGGCTGGAGACAAATTTCATGAAGTTCAACAAAGGGAATTGCCCAGTTCTGCACCTGGGGAGGGATAACCCTATGCACCAGTACAGGCTAGGAGGCTGACTGACTGGAAAGCAGCTCGGCAGAGAAGGACCTCAGGGTCCTGGTGGAAACCAGGTCAAACATGAACTAGCAGTCTGCCCTCGTGGCAAAAAAAGGCCACCAGCCTTCTGGGATGCAACAGGCAGAGTGTTGCCAGCAGGTCAACAGAGATGATCCTTCCCTTCTGCTCATCACTGCTGAGATGCATCTGGCTTGCTGTGTCCAGTGCTGGGCTCCTCAGTATGAGGGAAAATAAGAACATGCTGCAGCAAGTTCAGCCAAGGGCCATGACAGAGTGGTGATGTGACTGGAGCAGCTGCCATAGAAAGAGAGAGTGAGAGAGCTTGGAGTGTTTAGCAAGGAGAACAAGAAGCCCGAAGGGTGTTGAAAGTGTGTAGAAATACTTGATGAGGGCCAGGAAGAAGATGCAGCCAGACTCTTCTCAGTGGTGCCCAGCGATGATAGGACAAAAGTCCATGTAAGCAAACTCAAATACAGGAAATTCTACCTCAACAATAAAAAAACCCTTTTTCACTGTGAGGTATTGTGGTTTTTTGCTGTGAGGTTTTTTAAACACTGGAATGGATTGCCAGGAGAGGTTGTGGAGCCTCCTTTCTTGGAAATACTCAAAAGCTGACTGGACAATCTGCTGTGCAATCTGCATTTGTGGGCACTACTTTGAGCCTGGGGATACAACAGGATGGTCTCCAGAGGTCCCTGACAACTTCGACTGTTCTGAGATTGTGTGATTTTGTCATTTGAATACTTGTGCATGTATTCCCTGGAAATAATGTGGAATGGCATCATTATTTAGGGATGCTTAATTTAAAGTAAAGGCTTTTATATACTATTGAGTTTCTTGATACTTTGTGAGGAACCTTTTACTAGCAAGCCAAAGTAACATTAGTCATATAAAAACTGCAATATTTTTAGATCACTTTCCATTGTCTATTCAAATCTTGATTGTCCTAATAGATTTTCTTTCTCTCTAGATTTATGGAAGGCCACCTGTGAAGGAGCAACGATCTACTCTCTTAATTCCGGAAATAAAATTACTCTGTTTTGTTCTGCATAAGAGTGTTATTGAGACACTGTATAGCTGAAAAATGTTTGATGTTTCAGTTAACCCTGGCCTTGCAGCACGCACCCTTGAAATAGTGATTTATTTGCAAGAATCCCAGAGTCAGTAGACTAGGCAAACATCCTGCATCTGTGTACAAAGAAAAATAACATGACATGATATATTTAGAAAATTATAATATAAGCCAGGAGAAATATAAATAGGAGAGGGATAATATATTCTCTGCTAGGAAATTATTGAACATGTAGGGTCAGTGAAGAGACAATTTGAGAGAAGGCAGGGAAATTTTTCTTCTTCTTCTCCATGAATAAATCAATGTGCTACAAGACCGACTATTTCTTCTGTGACTGGCACTGCATATTCATTGTTTACATACTTCAATATTGTTACTATTGCTAATTCATACAATGTCTATTTTAGAAAATTTAAAGGTTGAACTGCAGTTTAGGTGAAGAATTTCTCAATGAGACAAAAGTATTTGATACAACTATTTACTATAGCAATAAAACAGTAGGCTGGCATTTGTAGGAGGATGCAGTGAATCCATGCCCCAAGTGCTTGAAAGACAAATGTCTTTCAAAATGCTAAATTTGTACAAACACCACAGTCATTCAAAGCAGTTAAACAGCTACTTTACTCCAACTGTGTGCTTATCAGGGTTGCTAAATTAGAATGGACTTATGTTTTTCTGCATCTGATCACAAGTTTAGTAATGTCTCTTCTATGTACATTTTAAATTTTTGCTTTAATAAAAAACATTTTGGAAAGTGCTAATTTCGCTATCTATTTCCACCACGGAAGACAGCTCCCAGCGGAAAGACAGTAAAAAACCATTAAGAAACCTATTATAGTTCCCATACCAGTTATTGTTTTTTAACTTCCATTTTAATGCTTATCTTCCCTATCTAGATGCTTTTTTCTTATCTCTAGCTGCCCGTTCAGCAGCTGTTGGTAGCCTAACTGTCACTTCCTATTCACTTTTTGATTAGAAACTTAATTTTGAATATTCACCAGTTCCATCTAAATGTTTACATAATAGCTTGTCACTAATTAAATTCTCTTCTCTTGGACTCTGCACTCTGACAGTCTCTCTTCTTTTCACTTTCCACTTGGTTGTCTCTTCTGCCATTCTCTGTCTTGGCTGTATGCCTGGAATATATTTTCTGCTCAGATAGAACCTATATCCAGACTCCCCAAAACAGTGTGGGAAAGGATATGAGTCCTTCACTTTTTTCCTAGTTAAAATCATCAGTACAAAATGTACTCAAACATACTCGTAGCTTCACAGCCCACCAGTTGACTTTGCAGATTTGTCCTGTTCTGTTCGTCTCTATCTCTATAAAAATCTCTTCAACAGTGGTCTTACATTTGTAAATAAGCATGCTGAACTGCTTGAAAACTGCTTTTAATCCCATATAGAGTTTACTCAATTTGCAAGCTCTTTCTGGTGAGGAATATCCTTTATAGCATACTGCAGAAGCATAAAAACCGTTTGAAAAATATGTGAATAAGAACTAATAAACTTGATTATGACACTTGTGAGGATGGAGAAGTATAATCTGTCTTCTGTTCCATTCTTACTGAAACTTCAAAAATATTTATTACTTTCTGTAAATTGTAACTTTTAGCACTGCTCACAAGTGATTCAGTATTTCCAACTAATCAATTAAAAGACCATTCTGCTAGTTCTGATTTTCTCATTTGGATGTCAGGCATATAACTGGATTTTTCACCATAAAAGGAAAAGACCCAAGTTCTGCAGGCTCTCAGGAAACCGTCACAACAGTGATTCAGTATTAGCACACAGCTGTTTAGTTCTCCCTGCTGCTGTTCCCTGTGGCTTTCCCTTCAGAAGTCATGTCTTGCGGATGGCTTTTAGTAGGAATTGTCTTCTATGATAACAGACTGGGCCTAAATCTCTTGTAGGGCTGAAAAGTACAGTACAGATTACAATTAGAGTGCCATAGCACACAACCTCCTCGTTAACTTTAGATGATAATATTATTTTTACATGTACCATACGCTTTTGAATACAGTTTCAGGATTTTAATATTTAAAAAGCTCATCCACTGTGACACATTAATATACTTTGAATTAGAAACTCATACAAATTTCATTAACTCTTGTCAAAATTTTATCAACAGTTGTCCGTTCTTTGCTGCATCAGAAAGAGAAATCTTACACATAAACTTTTACATTTGAATGTTGTACTTTTACACAAACATGTAAATTGTCCCTTATGTCCATTGATTCACAGTACAGATCTGAGAGGAAGAGATTAGGGTAATCATCACTTAATTAATCCTGAGACAGAAATATATTTACGCACTGAAACTGTTCTCAGTGAACTGCAGTAAAATATGACAGCCTTAATTTCATCTTTTTTTTCCCCTGTGCTAGAGCTTATTTAACATTTTTCTTCCACAAGCATTTCTAAAGTCTGTGCTGTAGGTTTGCTCTTATTCAAATCACACTGACCCTATCTGATGTGGTACAGGAAATATATGCCTTACATACAAACAATTCTCATCAAAAAAAATATGGGAATTGAGAAAATCTCAATTTCAAGAGTAGGGATACTTCTGCTAGTTCTGTAATAAGTGGTAAGAGCAACTCTTGTCCTTTCTACTTCTATTGAAAGAGAAGATAATATTATAGGTAGCTAACAACAGTAGGACTATTGGAGTAGGAAACATCTTGCAGTGCTCTTTATGAGATGAAACTGGCGCCTTAGAATACATGGTTGGCAAGGAAAACAAGTGAGAGATACTGGTGTAGAGGAGTCAATGTCTTCTCCTGTGAGCTTAAAATATCAATGGTGAGGTCTTAGATGCCAAGCCTCTAACTATATTCTTCCCTGGTTTTACTGTCTGTGCTTCAGATTTGCTGACGCAGAAGAAAAACATGAGCCATCATTTTTCCAGAAAGACAGAGTGTTCTGTGGGGAATCAAGGGCAAAGGAAATAGGTACTTAATATTTATTGTTGAGATAGTCATATTCTTCTTTAACATGACTACCTAATATTATCATACCACCTTGCATGATTTCTAAGGCACCTGTCTAATTGAACTGATGAATTTTCTCAGTCCTGGTGTAAGGCTCTTTCATATACAGTGCACAAGGAACTATATTCTGAAGAGTGGAAATTTTTACAAATGTCACAACATTATGTAAACATAACAGCATACCCTTCGGCTTATCATTGCATGATATAAAAAATTCATTTTACACTCACCACTATAGAAATAGAAATAATATATAAAATAATATTTGGCTAGAGCATATCGCTTTAGTGGAGAGCTGTTGGTCCCTGTGAATGATATGTAGAAGGATCTATGCACTGGTCTCTTGGAACATATAACTTCCTCAGCCTTTCCTTTTAGGAAGAGCAGGCTACAAGACTAGGAGGAGGAGCCATTCTTCATACAAAGCAACAGTGTAAGTGAATGGAGATGTGCTTTGGAGTGAATAACAAGTAACTGAGAGCTTATGGGTAAGGATCAGAATATAGATCAGCATGGGGTGTGTGACATTGAAGTACACTTCTGCTACAGAGTGCCTCATTGAGAAAAGGAAGTACTGACATCTCTGGAAAGCCTCATTATTACAGGCCATGGTTGTCATGGAGAGTTTTACCATCCTGACATATGCTATAAGGACAATGCTGGGGATCACAAGCAATGTAGATTGCTGGAAAGCATCAAGGATTATTTCTGAACACAAGTAAGTGATTTGTGAGCTGGCAGGGGAAGGCTATTGGACATGCTGTTGATGATTAAGGAAGGATTTTTCTTTATTAAGAGTATTAAGATCAATGGCAGATTTGACAGCAGGGACCAACACTCACAAGATATGGCAATTTAAGATTCTAACAGAAGTGGGCAAGATGAACAGTAACATCACAAATATGATCTTTGGGAGGTCAGATTTCAGCATATTCAGGGATATGTTTACCAGCACCTCATTGGAAACTCCTTTGCAGAGCAAAGGGACTCAGGAGTGCTTGTTCATATTCAGTGAAGACTCCTCAAAGCACAAAGATCATCCATTTTGATGTGCAGGTAGTCAAGCAAACATGGCAGAAGGCCAGTACTGATGAATGGGGGAGTTACGACTGAGCTAGAGCTCAAAAAAAAAAGGATGCAGAAGGAGGAAGCAGGGATGTGGAAGAACTTGTGCATACAGGGAAGGAGACAAGAAAGACGAAGTGCAGTTGAAGCTGAAATTAGGGACAGATAAGAAAACCAAAAAAGGGCTTCTAAAAGTACCTTGTCAGCAAAAGGAAGCCTAAGAATAATGCGAGGCATTGAACCTAGTGACAGAACACATGGGAAATGGTCATCTTTGCCACTGTTTTTAACAATTAAGGCCTGGCCTTAGGCATCTCAGGGCTGCAACTATCAGAGTCGTTGTGAGGGATGCACCATCCACACTATCAGAAGACAGACTTAGGGAGCATTTAACCAAACTGTACGTATTGAACAGCCTTGGGACCAGAGGGATGTATCTGAGGATGCTGAGAAAACTGGCTGATATAAGACTGTTCTTCCTCATCTTCAAAAAGGCACATCAATGAGGAGAGGTTCAGGATGACTGGAAAAAAAGGAAACACCAGTTTCATCTTCTGGAAGAGAAAGAAGGAGGGTCCTGGAAACCATAGGCTTCAGTCCCTAGGAAGATTAGAATAAATCCTCCTGGAATTAAGTTTGTGAATGACACCAGACTAAGGAGGTTGGGGAGAGGGTCAATAGACTGGAAGGCAGGACTACGATTTAAAGGCTTCTTGACAAGTGGAGAAACAAGGGGACAAAACCCTGGTGATGTTCAACAAGGCAAATGCCAAATCCTGCATCTGGGATGGAATACTGTCATGTGACAGTATCGTCTGGCAACTAACTGGCTAGGGAGCAGGTCTCCACAAAATGATCAGGTGGACAAGAATTAAAACACGAGTCATCAATACATTGTTATAGTGAAGGTGACCAATCACCTAATGGGCTGTATTAGCATAAATGTGACCAACAGACTGCAGGGTTTGATTATTTCCTTCTGTTGAACATTTGTGAGGTCACATCTAGATTACTGTGTCTAGATTTCTGTTCCTTAGTGCAAGAAAGTTATTCACATACTGCTTTGAATTCAATAGACATCTACCAAGAAGGTTAGGAGGATGGGGCAGCATGTACAAGGGCTGTGGGAACTGGATTTGTTTAGTCTTAAGAAAAAAAGGTGAAGAGGGGATCTTATTGCTACCTACAGCTACCTCTTGAGGATATGAAGAAGACCAGGCCAGACTGTTCTTGGAGGTGCATGAGGGACCAGCAGACACAAGCTGAAGAAGGGGAAATTCTGATTCTATATTAAAAACAAGTCTGCACAACGAAAACAGTCAAACACTGGAATAGCTTACCCAGAGAGGCTATAACCTGGAGTGTGTCTGGGTGAAAAACGATAACACAGTATCCTCAAAGATCCTCGTTAGATGGTCTCTGCAGTAAACGTTAAGATGAGTCAGAGAGAGCAGGAAAGTTTACTGCATCTTTCTCTCTCTAAAGGGTTGTTATGTAGCTTATGAGAGATTTTTAGCATTCAGCCTCCAGGGTATGTAGTACGGGTCTTATCTATTAATTACATTGAGAGAATTTCTCCAGTCTTCAAATGCTTTAATAGGAGTACCATTCAAACAAAATAGTATTTCTATAGCTAGCAACACAGTAGAGCAGGTCAGCTGTTATCACAGGTAGACAGCTCTGAAATAGCTGCTGGGTCGGCTACTGGCTATCAGAACAGATAGATTAATTATGAAAACCATTGTGAATGTAACAAAAGTTTGTTGTCAGTAATTCTACATTACACAGATTTTCTCTTAACTAATAATGAGTCACTTCAATGTTCTGAATGAGAAACTTCTTTTACCATATATTTCTCAGAAAATTCAAGTTTGCTAAAAAGGAAGAGTACATAGAGGCTGCAGGGCATTCCTAAGTCTAGGATAATTGCTATCCACATTTCTACCTGCAGTATCACCCCAGGACAACTTTGGATTGTTTCACATGGTGTTTTTAGAGAGAAACTCTGATGCACCCAACGTTTCTTGAGTATATTTCTCTTCCATCATGTGCTTCTGGATATCATACCTACATTCATTAGGGTGATATCAGTTTGAAAAGATGAGTGAGGTCCTTCTTCACAAGTGCCAGGATATTTTTACTGTAAGTCATTTAGTCACCTCATTGGAACATTTGTGCAGGCTGCTGATGCAATAGGGATCCCAGAGACACCTACAAAATTCAGAGTTCTTTAAGCACTTCTGTAATAGGCACATGTTAGATCTCTTATCTGGGCAGTGAGACACAGAACTGATGATGTACTGTGCATTCAGAATCCACCTTACAGCACGTTTATTTCCCTGTGCAAATGAGCCTCTAATTTCTCCTTAATTTCCTTCAGTCCCTTGTAGCCTACAGAGGAATGATACCACTGAGTAACAAGACGTTCTAAATTCAGAAACTTAGCTGCATCCCCACTGTCACTGAGAAAAATATCTCCCTTGTTTTCAGGCAAGATGGAACAGCAGATAATGTTGCTTAGACCAGACTATGACACTTATCTTCTGTTTAGGAGTTTCAGCCAGTAAAATAAGCCTTGTCAAGTAGTAGAAGTATCTCATATGACAACCACACTAATTAATATACTTGGTTTTGTTTTTCCCTTAAGGAAACACAAATCCTTCAATGAAGCAAAACATGCATTTGTTCTTCAAATTATATAAATTTATATATTAATGTAAAGGTAGTGGGTTAAGATAAATAGCAGTAGAGAATTTTCGTTCCTTGACATTTTTTGTTATATGTATCTATTTTCAACTTGGCAGACTTTAACCACTTGGTTGCAATTTCCCATCTGCTGAGTATCTGCTATGCAGCACAGTGTTTTAGAAAATTTCAGCTGTTATGGTCTAACAGGAACAAAGAAAAGATGATATGTTACTCTGTTCTCTTGGAAACAGGGTTGTTTAGGGTATTTTTTACCAGTAGGTGACACACCTAAAGCCAAGGTTATTTTCCTGGATATATTTATGACTAGCTAGTCCACCCAAGTTTCTACTGATGTTTTTTCATTTGTGTGAAAATAAAAAAGAAGAGGCATTAAGAACAAAGGAAGCAAAGCAGAGGAATGGGGACAGGTAATTAAAATTCAGAGGATAAGCATGTGCCCTAACAGGCAGTTTGTGTCCTAAAAGGTAGATGGGACATGGAAAACAGAGCAAATCAAGCAGCCCCATCCTGAGTGAGAGATGACAGGGTACTAATCCATCTTCTGTGGTCAACAAAGAATAGGTATAGTAGCAGCTTTAAGTTTTGAAAATACACTGTTCTAAAAAAGTTTCTTGGCCTCTCAAGTGAGAATCGTAATAGCAAAATACCCACTTAGGTTGTCTGTAGTACTGTTTACCCAGATGATAAGGACACAGACCACTGAAAAAGGTGTTTGACATCTCAGGAACTATCAGACTGCAAAGTTTGTAAGCATGGTCCCTGATAATCTGCATAGAATTTGAAAAGGTTATTTGAGAAATTAATAGCTTCATAGCTCATTGGTGTACATTTTCAAGCTATGCTTATTTTTAAGATTTATAGACCAATCTGGTAATTCTAAAGCAGCCTGCATTATAGCCTTACTTCTATACGGCAAGCCTCTGTCATCAGGTTGTGCCTTGGTTTTATTACAGCTTCTAACTGGAGCTAGAAACAGACCCAAACATAAAGTGCTCACATACCATCAACCAAATCTGTAATAATTGTCTTACTTTCACTGAAATCAAACAAACAAAACAAACAAAACAATACTACTTATAAAAATTATCCTAGCAAAGTTGTAGGAAGAGGATATTGGAACCAGCTTCGGAAAGAAATGATTTTGCAGAAATGATACACTGAAGAAAACCCCCTGTTTTTCAGAGCACACACAAAAACATTCCCATTGCCAGCCAGCTGTATACAATTAGGAAAAAATCTCCTTGCACTGACACTGTGTATTTTCACTTAGTCTACGGGTAGAGATCTACTAAATGAATCTATACTTGTGTTTTCAAACATTTTTCTATAAATACTTGCTCTTTGCACTATGAGAAACGTCTTTTAATGAACTGTAACTAATTTGCTTGGAAAAGTTCTGTCTGTTTTGTATTTTTTTCTTCCCTGTGTATTTTTAAACAATTTGGAGTATGTCATACCAGTAAAACTCTTCAGATCTGTATATCACCATGGGTGAGGTCCTGGAGGACAGGAGAGGTGCCCGAGGACTGGAGAAAGGCCAATGTCACTCCAATCTTCAAAAAGGGCAAGAAGGAGGACCCAGGGAACTACAGGCCGGTCAGCCTCACCTCCATTCACCTGTCATCTAGACTGTGTCTTCCAGCTTTGTCTGTGAGAATGTTGTGGGGGACTGTGTAAGAAAAGTCATGTTCAGGTCCACCTGTATCACACCAAGAGCAGTCTTTACTGCTGGATAACCTGGTATGAAATTAGACTGGCTTCATACAATTTCTTCTTGACATACTCACACAGATCGTTTCTTATCAGTGTATTACTTGCTGGATAGTTATAAATTGTCCACTGTCACACTTTTGGATATTGAAGTTAGGCTGAGTTGTTTAATTTCTCCAGTGTCATCTCATTTCCTTTTTTTATGAATAGGTCTTCCATCATCTTCAGGGGCATCAGTCCTGCCCCTGTATGCCTCTGGGAGTTCAGATTACAGTCTGTTTTCCTTGACTTTCGGGGCTCTTGTAGCCTGCACT
>Ga0181612_151999_pt1 | contig 12480 bp, 4 predicted proteins | sample HoacroProtozoa21_FD_119630 | JGI IMG/M metagenome (GOLD analysis project Ga0181612, IMG submission 119630) | Hoatzin crop microbial communities from Cojedes, Venezuel. Combined Assembly of Gp0051906, Gp0051904, Gp0051908 | reverse complement strand
GATGGTGACTCAACCACTTCCCTGGGCAGCCTGTTCCACTGCCTGACCACTCTTTCAGTAAAGAAAAGTTTCCTAATATCCAATCTAAACCTCCCTGACACAACTTGAGGCCATTTCCTCTCATCCTATCGCTAGTTACTTCGGTTTCAGTTGTGTACTGTAAGACTTCCAGACACAAGTCCTTCTTCTTCAAATGTGCTTTGCAGACCACTGCATCCATTGAGGGCTCAGTGGCAGTATGGTACAATGATCAGGGAGGTTCAACTTCCAGGCTTTGCTCTTAACCACTTTGTGGAGTATCAATTACATTACTATGGAAAGAAAACTCTCATCAATAAAAGAAAGGAAATTGCAGATATGACCTCTTGATCGATTAAATAATGAGTGCTAACTGCTATTCAGGAGGAAAAGAAGGAGTAAACTTGGGTTTCAGCTGAAAAATCATTCTGTCAGATTGCACTAAGAAGGCTTCCATGTTTAATCATGTGTTAGTTATTTCACAGCAAACCTATTCTGCTTATCAGTAAATCTATTTTTGATTTCCACAATAGCAAAGGAATTCAGACTTGGTTTTTGTCCCTCCTGCATTATTAGAAATCATGCATTCATGGTAATGAAAATTCTGAAGACCAAATTATTTTTCACTGATGCCTTTTCAAGCAAAATGCTGTATGTGTCCTGACCATCCAGTGTTGGGATGCTAGTAGATGATGCCATGCCCCAGGAGATCCATTGCAGTTGTGCAAAAAGGCAGTAGGTTTGCTCCATATATAAATTATCCACAATATGATAGTCCTTTCAATCGTGGCCCCTCAAAGTCCTCCAAAAAAGAGAGTGAAAAAGGAGAGAATAAAACTAAAACTCCAGAATTTTCCACTGAAATTGTCTTCTGTTGACTCTTATCGTGGATTTTTATCTCTGCAAGAATGGGACACCTAAACCTGCATTCTTAACTGAAGAGAGACATTTTAAAAAACATTGTTAATGACACAAGTGGTATTCACCTATCCTTTGATGGTGGGATGTCAAACCAGCTGAGGTAGGCAGTGAGCTGTTAGGTAGAGCCTGCCAATGCGTGGATTCTCTTTCCAGACACTTTAGCCTCTACCAAGAAGTCCGTTAGCTGCTGTGCATGTTTCTACTATAGCAGATTAAGTTTTACAAGCTATTTAGTTAGCAAGACTGATTATTTTTCTCTTTTTTGTAGGGAAAAAAAGTGCACCTGTTTGTTCTTTTGAAAATGACTTTCTTATTGAAATGCTGAATTTCTGTTAATTTTTTCATAACTGTAGTCAGTGTAAACAGGAAACATTTGCACTTTGAATCAGGCTATCATATAAAAGTAGAAGGTATTTCAGTAGGAGAATTTTTGAGAAGTCTCTTTGAATGCTCTGCTGTTTTATGATGGTACTATGGAGAAGATGCTAAGAGGTGTGACAGGAGTGAAGAGGGTTTGGTTTGAGCAGTTTATTGCCTCTGGTAGACACTCCAACACTGTGCAAAGTATTTGAAATTGTTATTATCGTTCAAGAACGTAAAAACCATAACCAACTGGAGAGAAAAGGGCATTAAAGATGTTCAAAGCTAGCTGTTTTAATTGCTAGGTGAGCATCATATTTCTCTCAGAGGCCCTTGTATGTTAAAGTATTCAAAAATATCAGTCTTACATTAGAGTAAGATCTAGTGAAATTGGAAAACAGTGCAACTCTAGGTTGTTTGTTGCTTTGAATCACGGACTTCAGTGGTGGTCGTAAAAACATATACAATCATAGCAACAGTCTTTACTTTTAGATTAGTAGAAAAAAATTCTTGCTAAAAGGCGACGTTGTTGATTTTCTGTTAGGCCTCAAGTCCTTGAAGTGGCAAACTGTGAAATGATGACTATAGGGGTTGATTAGGAAAGCAGGCCTTGCTTTGTAGGGACAGGTCCCCAGCGCTCTTGCCTTAATGAAATCTGATAATCTTGAGGAAAGCTTCCAGATATTCCAGTAAAAAGGTGCTAAAAATCTATATTTGCTAACGACCTTTAGAAAAATGTTAGCTTCATATTTTATATGCCATTGCCTCATTCACATCTGAATCACACCAATTCTCTGAAATATTCAGAAAATACATGTTACTACATTAGTTATTTTCACAATTCCTTACATTTACTAGATATGGAAATCCTAAAAATTTAATATCTTCATTCAGGCTGCTCTTCAGCTGTAACAAACATTACTTTTTAAAAGATAAATTAGAAAAACAATTAATTTCCAAAGAGTATTCCTGAATTTACCTACAACAGGGAAGTCCAGGACTACAACCTTTTTATTTTTAGAATCCTTTTCAGAAGGTGGTCCTTAACCAGGGTAGACTTGAAAATAATGGTGGCCACTTGAAGTCAGGGATCTTAACTCTGCAGGATACCAAATGTGCTATCTACAGTTAGGGTACAGATGATATTAGTCAATTTTTCTCCTGAAATTTCCTTTGTCAATAGAGTGAAAATTGGGATATACTTAGATTCTACTGTCGTAACTCTTGACAGATGTTGGCATGTATAGTCACCATTATAATACGCTTTTGAAAACCTGCAAGTTTGTTTTGCCTCCATTTGATTCTGTCTCTTAAGTTTCTAGGTATACATCCATGCATTTACTCCTGCTGCAAAGAGGAAGAGAGTATTAGGAAAGTTTTAGTAAATTATCAACACTACTTTTTATAAAATTTGAAAGGTGATTCAGATTTCTGCTGACATGTGACGAGAGCTAATCTTCAAGTAGAGAGACTGTAACAAGCTGTGCATATGAGCAGAAGGGCCTGTTTTTATTCCTGGCTGATACTTCCTCTTTTCCAGATTCCTTAAAATGAACTGGACAAATGACACCATTCTTGAACCTTACTGAAGCACATTTGAGTTCCATCGTAATAATGATGAAATTAAGTTTCTTTGTATTTAGGCTAGGAATGGATTTCCTGAAGGAACAGAAATAAAACCAGTTTCAAATCAGGACAAGCTTTTGCTTACTGTTTCCACAGTCAGGTGAAGTAAGACCTTAGAAGGTTCAAAATCAGGAATGGAAAACCTGCAAATGACTTTGCCATGGGCAAATGTTTAGTAATGTTAAAATATTGTTAAAAACTTTTTTGTTATATTATTTTAGGAGGTTGCAGGGTCAAAAACAGAATTTTCAGCAGGTCAAAATATCAAAGCGTATTTTTAAAATCACTTTGACATATTAGTGTTTTTAATGCACATAGCGTGGTAATGGCTTGCTGCCAGTCAGACACATTCTGCTTGCTTTATTTACACATCGAGGTCAATGAGATTTTAAAGCAGGATTACTCATTTGTCCCTAACAAATTTAGATTTGCCAGTGAAGTGACCTATGTTGTCAGCAGTATTCTCTTAATCCAAAGATCCTGAGTCTGTGCTAAATGACTTAAAGGGGTTACTAGTATAATGGTGATCATAATGTCTTTGGTAGACCTACACTCTTCAGTTTGTTTAAAGAGTACCAGTTATTATGACAATAGGATATTATAACATTAATATTGCAAACAGCATGTGATGTGGTTGGCATTTTAATGATGTCCTTTCCATTTCTGGAACCCTGATTTGCGGTTATGAATGGTCAAGCATCTTGCATTGCCTGACTGTGGTGCCAAGGTGCAAGCTTGGAGTGACTTTGAATCCTTTGGTAATTCTTATTTGTTTGTCTTTTCTACATGGGTAACCTTTGCTCCAAGGTTTGTCAACACACAATAGGAAACACAAATTTTAGATCACTTTTGTAATTCCCACTCCTGGGTTTTGTAAGTAACTAATACCTGGGTTAGGTGTTAGGACCACAAGAACTTGCATTAATGCAGTTTCTGTCTGCGTAACATAAATGTTATGTTTTAAATTTTTTTTTTTTCATGCTATTTACCCATGGAAGGTATATTGCTTTCCTTTCAGTGCTGGGTTAACATAAAATGTGTATTAGCTTGAAAGTGATAAATTGCTTAATGTAATTTCGTAGCTGCAGTCTTTGTCATACTCAGAGGCTTGTTATTTACCCATCCAATTGTATAACCAATTGTTCCCATAATCCTCAGCGTTTAAGAATAAGGTTTCCATGGTAATCTTAGATTTTGTAAATGCTTATAATTTCCCTAAATGGGTAGCTTAAATAAATAAGTCATCAGCTATCTTGTAGCCAGAATATACTTTATTGGTACAAAAAGCAGAAATATACCTCTGTTATAAAAATAGAATAGTTTGTTCAACCATAATAAGTTCACAATCTGCAGAATCATGACCCTACTGATAATGTTAACAAAAGCTTGCTCTGTAATTATCTGCGTTGTATTCAGCTGCTGTTTCCCTCCTAAACTCAATTATAATTCTAATAGCAGCTGTGCTGCCATTGTTTGTTGCAATTCATTTTAAAAACGTTTGATTGGATGTCATTGGTCTTTTTGACTAAATGTGCAAGGTTCAAAGTATCCACTGCCACTAATAGCCCTCATCTCATCTCAAGATTATACTAATTATTTACATAATTATATATTACACATTATAGAGCTATTATGTATTATTTCTAAATGATAGTTCTCCATCAAAGATGTTGAACAAAAGAATATATATAGTTTTATTGTCCTTACACATATTTCAGTGTTGGTGAAGTTATGCTTGTGATTACTCTCTGTTTCTGTTAGCCAACAACTGAAGTATCTTCCAGTACACTGGAAATTCATTAAAGCATTCAGGAGTCTCTGTTGCTTCCAATTATGACTCTTCATTTATTATTTCTTCTGTACATCTCTGTTGCTTTCAATTATGATTCTTCGTTTATTATTTCTTCTGTACATCTATGTCTGCAATGAATGTGATAAGCAAATACGTATCCAGGAACAAAAAAGTCCTCTGATGTCTTCCAAGTTTTGTTGTCCTATTATATGACAGATCTTAGTTCGATGATTTAATATAATAATAACAACAGCTAGTAGAAATACACTTCATGATTACCAGTTATATAGTTGGAAGAAGCCAGCTCATCACTAGTGTAATGTAAGAATTTATATGATGTAGTATTTCAGGTCATTTATACAAGAGTAGACAAAAATAAATGAAGAAATTGCTTCAGGTCTTGGGTTTTGGATTGGATTCCATGTGTGGAGCTAGTTCTACTGAATTCATATCACTACGACAAATAAAACTTGATTTCAGTATAACTCATATATGTCAAAGAAAATAAAGCAGTAAAAAAAATACCTTTGATTATCTTAAGATAAGTCTATCTGTTTAGATACAGAACTACATTTCTTTGATGTTATAGGTGACTTGAAGTGGCAGTTTTATTCCGAGGACTGTGGAAGCCTGAAGTTTGATTTGGGCACATCTAACACAAAGGCAAGGCCATGAATTCTGCCTTCTTATAATGGAAATGATAATGGTTGCCTGCGTGTATGTGGGGCATCAAAAGGTGCTGTGCCTGTTGAAAACTCTGGACTGTCAGTGCAATAAATCATGAGGGCAGTCTTACACTTTTTTTCTGTTTGTTCTTTCTAGCATCCTAAGTGATACCACTCCCCCCCCCAACTACTCCACAAAGCATTAAAAGAACACTGTTGGAGTTGCGAAGTCAAGTGGTTTATAGTTTGCACATCAGCTGCACGGTGTATGCAAATTGGCTTCTACATATATACATAGCGTAATGGTCTTCAGTTGCACAATCATGTACATGTTTTTGAGAAATTGCTGCCCCATTCAGTACAAGAGATTCAGAGTTTATGGTGAAAGAGATTGCAGTCAAGACTCCTCCATTTTTTGCAAAAGCTAGAAGGTACATAGCAAATGATGATGAGAATTGCAGGAAGAGAATGGTTACATAGTTAGACTATTCGAAAATTGCCCACAGCAGTTCCACAGAGTTTCTTTTTGATGATAGTTCATTTATGTAAAAGTGTTTGCAGAGGTGTTCAGTATTTTTGGATGCCTGACTTGGAATTTTGATGACTGATATGCAGAAATGCTGAGGATTCAGAGCTACAACTGATCTTTAGATTTCTGCGGCAGATTGAAGCTTTTGTTTAAAAGCATATAAAATGTTAGCAGAATGCTGAACACTCTGAAGATGAGATCCAAGATGTCTGAAAGTGGGACCCTACTGAACATCTGATACTGTTGTGATGAGTCCCATGAAGTAAATTTTTAATTCCATCTTCAGCTCAGAGCATGAGGACTGTGTGGTAGTCAAGTCCTGGGATAAGACACTGAAAAAGGAGAAAACAAAATTCATAAGGTGAACACCGACAGCTTGGTGCAGTGAGGGAGACGGGGCTCTTGTGGATCATGAAATTAAGGACCTTATCATAATGCACATGCAAAAGGGACTCCTAATGCTTGAATAGCACTTGACTTTGCAACCTTAGTAAAGATATCAGGACACAGTTCTTTTATGTGTAATATTATATAAAGTTTTGGCTGACAATCGTTTGGGAAAATACATATATCTAACTTATAGCTCTGCCACCTGTTATTAATAGAGTCTTCCTAAACTGGAGGCAATATAAGCTTTATTACACCTCAGGCTGTCATATATCTATATTAAGGGAGTGATGAATGCACTTTTTCTTTTTTCAGAGTTGGCTACCAAATACTTAAAATTGAAATCCTCTGGAAAACAAATATGAATCTGGATAATGAGACAAGCCTGCCATGTTGATGAAAATAAATGTAAAGTTTATTCTAACAGAGCTTCAGAAGCACAATCCATTTAGAGGAGTCTTGTATATCTGTTCCAACTGTCTGATTGTACGGAATATGAAAATGTATTTCAGAGTTATGCATGGCATTTCACACTGGATCCAAATTTTAATCATGGCTTAGGATTTAAAGGATAATTTCATAAGGAATAACCCCCCCCCCCATTTTAGTGTGAAATCTATATACACAGACACCCTCCCATCCCCCCACCTCCCCCTTTTTTTTTTATTGTGTTCTTGGTAGCTCTGCATATCTGGAGCTCTGGTCTGGACTTGACAAATTCTGTAGATTTCCTTAGATTTCTGTTCCAATACTATAAAGTAATTATTTTTTGGATTCCTTCATACTGTGAACATACTTCTGAGTACTTACGGAAGGCAACCAATGTGTGGGACTCATGGTCATTTTAGTGTTATTTCTGCTGCTTCTTTGCTTGCCTGGTGGATAAGGAAGAGCTAGCAGTTTTACCATGTGACTCCACTTTGAAGCAAGAGCTTTCAAAGGTCTTACTTTTGTCCCACAGATGAACATTTTAAAATAATTTAATATTAACTGGGGATTCTGGCAATACCTTGTATTTGATTAGAATCATAATTCAGAAAATACAGACGAATGTTCAGAAGTAAATCTGGTTTTTAATAGCAAAGGCATAATATTTTAAGAAAAATAAAGTATAGGATGAGAGTAATTATAAAAGTAAAAAAAGAAATCAACAATGGATACATTTTTACAAACATGTCACCATATAGTTTTTGAAAGAGATGCAGCACTAATGGTAAGAAAACCAAGCACGCATTCTTATGATTATTGTATTATTTGCCATTCTAATCAGCTTTAACTATTCTAGCCTATTATTTTATGTCACATTAGAAAGAATTATTATTATTTTGTATTAAAATAAGTGATAAGCATACATATCTCTGCACATTTTATATATTCTCATTGAATACAGGATAGCTAAAAGAAGTGAGGTCTGCAAAATGAATTTATAACAACCAGAAAATTTCTGAATAGCAGTAAGAAATGCTGCTGTGACTTTTATAGTCAGGTGATACAGACCCGATTCCAGTAGTAGAAAGCATTTCTGTTTTGTAGAATTACAGAGGAAATGCTCTAGTCCTTGCAAGGAGGTCAGTCACTCACTGCTTGTGGAATGGGGTAAAAGATGTTAAGATAGCAGCAGCATACGTCTGCCTAGTTGAATTTGCACTTCTTAGTAGCGTAGTAAGGTATCTGTGTTCCTCCTGTTTTCTGACCTTGCTTATGTCTGGGATGATCTGCCTTACTTGCTTTTAAGAAGCACAAAAATTGTTTTTCCTCCATCAGTTTGCAAAAAGTCCTCTCTATATGCTGTATTCCATCATATGTATCAGCACAGCAAGAGTTAGGATCTGAGTCCCTAGACCAGACTGAGACCAGACATACAGAATTTACTTGTGGCGTATATAGGAAGCTATGATATGCCAGAAAACAAGCTATTGGTAACAAAGAAGCAAAAGTAAAATGGTTTGTCTGATTGTTCATAAAATGGCATGTATGTTCATGTAAAGAAGGAGCTTTAAAAATGACTGTTGGATTTTTTCAAAGTTATATATAGTTGTTTGTTAAAATGGAGAAAGTTATTTATTTTCTGTATCTTTGTGATGTATTCTGGAATAGATGAATTCATTATTTATCCAAGTACTTTAGGGCTGAAGTAAACAGGGAATCCTTTTTTTTGTGTTTCCTTATAAACCTGACTTTCTACGTGTTTCTGTGTTTGCTGGTTTCTAGATCCATGTCCTGTGGAAGCAAAGAGGAATCTCTTTTTATTGTTAGATTTTCAACATGAGAATCTACTTGTAAGTGGCAGGCAAATGACCTTCCTAAAACATGCAAATCAAAGCCTAGCAATTGGTTCTTAAACTGTTTTTGTAACTGATGAGATTGTAGACCTAATTCCTATATAGGAATATTCCAGTACAAGTGTGCTAGATCTATGTTCCATCTTCTCTTATATGTTGTAAGTCTTTTTAATGTACTCAGTATGCAATGTAAAGCCTAGTATTTGACAAATGCAAGGCGGTCTAATGTTGTAAAATGTTTGAGTGGTACAAAGGGACATTACCAAAATGAAGTTTTTCTGCCCAAGTGCTGGGAAACAATGAGGAATTAGACCGGTAGATTGTTCCTCCTGAAATCTGATAAAAAGTGACGATTGTAATTGCTGGCACATGTGAAAATGTCTTAAGGCAGCCTGATTGTACTAAGGGATTGAGTGGTAGCAATAGCACTGAGCAGGAGGCCCATGTTCAATAATATTTATGCCATAGACATGCTTTGTCTTTGACAATTCCTATTTCTATTGTTTATCACCCACCTTTCAGCATGCCTTTGTAGCAGGTTGCAAACTGACTGCTTTGCTAGCTAACTTGGCAATTTGAATTTGAATTCTTTGTTCTGTAATTCCTCTGGTGGGTTGGCTGGTTTTTATTTTTTCTCTTCAAAATAGGTAATATGGTTTGTCATTTCCCAGCTCTGGGACCTTGGCTGTCTCCATTAGTTCTGAAGAATAATATCCAGTGGCTCCAACGCTAATTCTGCAAGTTCCATTGTATCTTAAAAGATCAGTTATTGCATTACTTAAGAAAGCCTGGGCAAATCTGCTCTACCAGATTTTTTAGGAAGAAGGCTAGGAACGTGTGTATTAGTGTCTGGATGGCAAGTGGGAGCTGGACTTACAAAGGTAAACTGAACTGCTGCAGTGATTCTAGGAGGCAGAAATGTGACATATCACAATGTAGCAGGTGAACTGGCCAATGGTACATTTGGGGATGTTGCACACAAATTAAGTATCTTTATAAATAATAACTATTAACCATTACTCTTATTCAAAATTGGAATGGTGACCAAAAAAATGTATTTTTAAAATTCTTTTTAGTAAAATGAAAGTGCTTCTTGTTTATAAGCTTGACCCTTTTCTAGTACATCTGCTTGATTAGTCCTGCATCTTAGATTGCAAGTAAAGTTTTAATGATCTTTGTTGTCCTTTCTCCTTGTCATGTACTGTGTACATTTAATTATGATATCAGAGAGCAATGATTCTTACATTTATTTTCCCAGACTGTATCACTCGATGACATGATTCTGAAATGCTTTTTTAGCAGTTTTGCCCTTCAGCTGTAAATTGTGATTCTGCACTTCTTCATTAATGATCTTGGAGTGCTTACATAACTATCTATTAAATGTAAGATGGTTCCATTAATTTAAGAGCAGGGACATTTTATTTAGACTCTCCTTTCCTTGCTCAAGGAGTACAGCATTTTTCATTTTTATAAATGATTTGCCTTGTTATAACTTTTTTAACTAATGGGTATAGAAAAAAACCCTGTTAAATAAAAATGGTGTGACAAAAAAGTGTGACATTCACTTTATTTTGTACAGAAACAAATGAATGTTACACAAAGTGATTTTATTGACCTGCAGCAACAAAACTTTGGAAGTTCAGTACTGAATTGGCCTTGAAATTTATTCCTTGTGTAATATAGAAGCCTTCGCTTCCAGATACAGGTTCAGATATAGCCCAAACGGTTAAAGACCAAGACTCCTAGCAATGCAGTGCTATAAGGCATTTGGATCATTTCCCTTTTCTAAAAGATGCAACAGGTGTTATTACCCTGTGTGTCAGTATCAGCATCCTGGACATGCATTGCAGTTAGATGTTAATCAGGAGGGAAAACTGCACACCTCTCTCCCCTCCAACATGCTTCTAGAGTTTATTCTAATTGTTGCTACAAAAAGGTCATATCCAGAAATTTACATTACTTTAATTGTCCCTGCAGTCAGGAATAAGGCTGTAGTTTCCAAGGAAGTGAGCCCTCCATATGTGAGTGCCAAAGTTCCTTGCTCTCATGAGCACTTGTGCTTTCTGAGTGCAGTAGAAGTACATGTGTGAGGTATGCTTACAGGATCAGACTCCTTTGTGGACTTCTTTTTCACGTCAGAGTTGCTCAATTTTTAAAAATACGTTATGATCAGTTACTGTTGAGATCAATGTACTAAGTGTGGTAGGAATAGTTCTTACTCGAAATCCTAGCTCTTTCTGTTTTTAATAGGGTATTAACAAATATTTCATTTGACCATGTAATTTAATGGTCTAACTTCAGGTATGCTACAGATTGTGATCAATAAACAGCAAGTATCAAGCTTGAGATTTTCAAATGGGCTGAAGAAGAATTACATACTACTCATCTCCCATTAAGTTTTGAATGCCTTTGAAAATTTTAGTCCTGCTTATCACTGGACTCTACTCAGATAAGATTGAACCATATTATTTAGTGAGTGTCATTATAGAACACATCTGCATATTGTACTAGCTGAAGTATTAGAACAGTAATCAATTAAATCTTTCCAAGCTGGACATCTGTGTCCTTTTTTTAAACCACATCCAACAGCTCCACAGCTTATAAGCCTACATAGATCTCAGCCTTTTAACTTGCAGAATTTCATAGTTCCATCCTAATGTGTTTCAGTTAAGTAATAAAAGGAAATGTATCTGTACAGGCTATTACTGTGAATGTCAATTGCATTTATGTATATATCAGAGGAAAGATGTTGGTCATTGTACACTTTTTTCTTTTCTTTAGCTTCCACTGTTGCTGTAAGAAGCATCAAAAAGCATCAAGCAATTGAAATGGCTTTCATGTTGTTTCCTCCTCTTGGTGCAAAAGTGAAGAACCTAATTCCAGTGCCGCTACCATGGGTGCATCCTCTCATAGATGGAAAAGATGGATCCAAGAAATCAGGTAAAAATTTCAACCCCTCAGAAGGATAAGAATATAATGAAGGGCATGAAGGTGTCGCACCTTCCACATCATCTATTAGAACCCATGTGTGTGGTATATACATCTCCATAAACAAATTCACCATCACCACTACCACCCTTGCCAATGAAGAACTGATGTATACTTTCCAAAAATTGAGTCAGTTTACCTATTGGCTTTCCATAGGATGAGATAAAATCCTCAGGTTTCAGGACTTTCCAACACAAAACCTACTAATTCAGCAACTGAGCCTCACACTTAACCTGTAACAGTTTTTCTACGTGTTAATATTAAGAAGGACATGTTCCGTTGTCATCTCTTTGAAGTTTCAAATTCACGGGCAGAGCTGTTTTTCTGCCACTTTTTTATCAAAATCGTAGGCAGAGGAACTCCATGTTTACAAGCAAATGAATCTGGATGTGCAGAAAGAACCCACAGTGTGTGTGCTGAAGAGAGCAGGTGAAAAGGATAGAGAGAAGAATGCCTCTCCAGGCTGTGCTAGCATTGAGGGTGCAGTGCTACTGCAAAATCTAAACTGATGCAACTCAGTGTGTCTCAGGGCATGATTACATGGAGAAAGGGGCGATGACTGCAGTCAGGGATTGTGTGAGCAGGAGAGAGCTGAAAATAAAAGGAGAAAAATAAATTAAAAACCTCCACAAAACTATGAAGTGTGTAGCAGGCTGGGTTTTGGGTTTTTTAATGTCAGAATAAGAAGAGTTTTCCTTGTAGCAATCTTAGAGTCAGAGAAAACATCAGACTAAAGTCTGTATGGGAAATGGTCCATGATTTGCACTTCTGATCACAGAATCACAGAATCACAGAATCACAGAATAGTAGGGGTTGGAAGGGACCTCTGTGGGTCATCTAGTCCAACCCCCCCGCCGAAGCAGGGTCACCTACAGCAGGCTGCACAGGACCTTGTCCAGGCGGGTCTTGAAT
>Ga0181612_139918_pt1 | contig 12480 bp, 10 predicted proteins | sample HoacroProtozoa21_FD_119630 | JGI IMG/M metagenome (GOLD analysis project Ga0181612, IMG submission 119630) | Hoatzin crop microbial communities from Cojedes, Venezuel. Combined Assembly of Gp0051906, Gp0051904, Gp0051908 | reverse complement strand
GAGCCTGAGCTGCACAGTCCGTCAGTCAGTCGGGTACCCGTTCGTAATTAGTAGCAGCAGAGCAGAAATCCTCTTTAAATCACTGCAGTCTGTGCTACGTATTATCCAGGCAGGGGATGAGATGATACTGTCACGGAGTTAACAAAACCTCTGATTTCAGGTGAGCTCAACATACAGAAACACCAAGTACTGCCTGCCCCTGTGGGGTCTGGAGCGCATGCAAGGCGCACATAAGCGCGCTCACTTATACGTGCTCCGGGTTTTAAACTCCTTGTTAAATACCTCTCCTGCCCTGGGGCAGCAGGCATGCCTTCCCTGCCTTCCCGGTTTCTCTTTTTTCTGTTTTCTTCTCACGGTCTGGAAAATTTCCATGTGCTAAGCAGCAGCCAGCCTGTTAAAGGGGCACCACACACGTTGAACGGTGGTTTAATTGCTCACTTCATTCGCTTTAAGCACTGTATTTCTGCGTCTGTCTGCAGGAACTGTTTCTTTACGTTAAAAGTGTACAGATTAACGGGATCAGATGGAGCACCTCAAAACAGATTTCCATCTACAGCTGTCTGTCTTGGACTTTGGCTTTAACACCAGTGCCTCCCTTTCCAATACCTCAGTCTTGTTTTGCCCAGATAGGCTGGCCCCGTGTTTGCAAACATATCAGTTAGGAAAGCACGGAGTGTTATGTGTCCAACTGAAAGGACAGCTGTTTACATCACAGAAACCAATGGTCAGGTTCCTACTCCTGACTTGCAGACACTTGAAAAGCCAAACCGTCATCAGTATTTATACCTGCCTGGAAAAAAAGGCCTTTTGAGAGTTGAATTTGATAAGGAACAAACACATTAATTAGCCTGGGATTTTGCATTAATCCTCTGATTTATGCTGTGGATACTGGGAAATCTAAATATAGCTAACACTTCATGCTCTCCTTTCAAGCTGACAGAAGGGAAACCAAGCGTGGGTTTTGTTAATTGGCAGGATTTCAATGTGGTCATGCTGTGTTTCACAGAAGGAAGTTAACACACTGTTGTTATGAGTCAAGTGTAACAGGAAAGAAAAAGCAACTCAAAGTAAATCAGTTTTTAAATACCTGTAAGTATACTGAAATATGGATGTGGTGATGCCGGCACCCTGCTATAAAATGGAAAATCTTAAAATTCCAAGGGGTCAGTTCCACTCACCTGGTGGCGTAGCCCACGTTCGTCTGGTGCAACAACAGTGGCTTCCAGCACGTTCGCCCTTTTATCCAGTTGACAGTTACTCTCTTAAGTGCTAAGTAAATAAACCTTTCTTCATCAAAGAATTGCGTGAAAGGCAAACCAAGAGCATCTGAAGCAACATGCTGTGAACAACAAGTTTAATGGAGGCCTCCAGAAAGCTCATGTCAGCCATTTTCTACTAAAGCAAGTTACCTTTGACTGCATGTTTTTGCAAGCACCTGGATTTTGTCTAGTAATTTTAAAAAGTAGTTTTCACATCTATTTTGAATCTACAGATGCAGTTGTGATTGGCATGGGGGAAGTACAACAGCAAGGCACTCCAGGCCAGAATTATAGTGTCTCTGGGGCACAAGTGTTGCTCTTTGCTGTTTGATTATGTCAGACCCCCCTGCAGTCTTTTTTTTTTTTTTTTGGCTTTCACTGTCACCCTGCGTATTTTTAATTCCTTTACTATGGCATATAATACCTTTCACTCATAATTTTGCTCTCAGCAAACTTTGAGCAATTAAGTTAGAAATCACTCACTTAAAATCTAATGTGGTTAGTTACAGTGAACTGATGGTCCAGTTCAAATTACTCTGTTGCAACAACATGGAATTACTACAAACTGCATCCCAGCCTGTTGGACTTCCATCAAGTTGGGTGTTACTCTACAAAAGGTGAAATAGGCCAACCTTTCTACATTTTTCAGCATGCTAGATGAATCATCATTAGTGAATTTTTATCTGTGCTGAACCAAGTGATATGTTTAATTTATCTGGGCTGAAAAAGAGATCTGAGAAGCCAGTAGATGATCATGCTTGCCTGTGTTAGCCAAGGGAGTCCATTTCAAGGTTAAGTGGCGCTGAACTTCAGGCCAGGCAAAACAGTAAAGACCTGCATGGCGGTTTTTTGGGCGGAAGTTTGTGTGTACAATTGTGTCTGTCTATGGATACACTCTTAGTGGTTGCTCTTAGATAGCCTAAGAAAATCACAGTTCACTTCACAGGCCTGTGTTGAAAAGTATTGTTCACGTCCTCAATAAACGTGACAGAACCTAATACCATGTGCAGATGAAAAAGCTCTTTAAAATCTAAGCAAATATATTTCTCCCGCCTTTCCCCCTGGGACCCACAGTGTGGATGTTTCAGCAATTGTTTGAAGATCATTCATGATAAGCTAATTTTCATGACCTTACCTTATATTTGCACATATTCATATTTTAGCTGACATGGAGCAAACTCACTCTCACTCTTATTTGCTTAGTCACAACCTCTTCAGCCTTTGAAAATTCAGGATATCCTTGTGCAGGTGACCAGCAGAAATGCCTTACCTTCGTCTATCTGCAGCACTCCCCATTAGATGTAGGCTGGTCTGTGTAGGATTGTTTCTCTGCAAGTCGTGCAGATCAGTCTGTAGTTTCTTCTAGGCAGTGCTTTGCTATGCATGATGGTGTTCTGAAGGTGACATTGTTTCCTGAATGATGTAACTGAAAATTCCCTTTCCTGTGCTTCTTGTTTCCTGATCAGTTTTGTCTTTGTTCTTGAAGACATTCCAGCAGCTGCATATCTTTTATTCCTGATCTTTTATTCCTACGAATCTCTGTGAAGACAAGTTATGTCAACAGCTACTTTAATTAATTTGGTACGAAATGGAGGGTATCAAGTAAGAAGGAGAGCCGTGCTGACGTCCCGCTTCTTGCAAGACGAGAAGTGTCTGACAGCCACCTGCTACAGCTCCACCTCGGAGCGCCATGCTTCACGCTTCGATTCTGATGGGAGTGGGCGACCTACCACATGGGACACCTTTGGCATCTGGGACAATCGCATTGATGAACCCATTCTACTCCCACCAAGCATAAAGTATGGGAAGCCGATTCCAAAAGTCAGCCTGGCCAATGTGGGCTGTGCTAGCCAAATTGGGAAGCGTAAGGAAAATGAAGACCGGTTTGATTACGCTCAGCTGACGGAGGATGTCCTGTACTTTGCAGTATACGATGGACATGGCGGGGCAGCAGCAGCAGACTTCTGTGATAAGTACATGGAAAAATATATTAAGTAAGTGTGCATCAAGTGAATGCATGTCAAATGCATTACAGTAGAGATTCCTTCCTTAGGACTCAAAGGGATCCGATGGGTCACAGATTGTCGCTAATTCTCCTAAATTATATTGCCACCTAGCCCAACGGGACGGCAGGAACACCAGACTGGAGCAGTCTGTTACAACGGACATGCTATGAGCTACTTAATCTGTATGGTGCCTGTCCCATTGAGCAAGCCCACAAAGACAAGAGAGGAAAATATGATTGTACTCACCCTTCCGGGAAAGGACTGGGAACACAGAGTGTGAATTGACTGTTTTCAGAGGGGGGTCACTGTGATCGCTGACTTACGGCTTGCTTACACTCATTTATATCTGTGTCACATCCCTGGGTGTTGGAAGAAGAGTTTTACCTGTTTGTCAAATTACAGGATTATGCTTCCAGTGGAGGTCATTAGTAAAATCATATTACCTTTTCACTGAAATCCAGCATTATTCAATGCATGTAGGGAGGCTATGCTATAAGGCGATGGAAGAGATTGATCGAGATGTATATTTCTTGGAAAGCAGTTTAATTTTTTGTTTGCTTGTTTGTTTCCAGAGAAATTCTTGCTCAGGAGGAGAACTTGGAAAGCGTTTTGAACAAAGCTTTTCTAGAAATAAACAAAGCATATGAAAGGCACGCTCATCTGTCTGCTGATGGTAGGTAAAAAAAGATTCTACTCATATGGGTGTGGAGAATAAGATTTTTCTTATTTGCTCAGTAGTTTTATAGTAAAATGTCTAGAAAAATGCTTGAAAACAGTTTTACTTAACATAGGATTTTGCTCTGATAACTTACTGCAAATGTAAGAATTGTGCTTTACCTCCTTAAAATGAAAAAGCTATAAAATGTCTAAATCAAATTTACTGGGGGGGGTATTAATCTGAATGTTAGCATGATCATCAATGAATTTCTCTTAAAGTGATTCTGTCAAGGAAAGTGTCAAGTTAGCAGAGTGATTTAGATTTGCAAGGAGGATTAACTTTACTGTGCAAAAAACCTGGAGCCGGGTTTTGGTTTGGTTTTTTTGGTTGGGGTTTTTCATGTTGGGGGTTTTTTTGTTGTGGTTTTTTTGTTTGTTAGTTTTGATTTGTTTGTTTGTTATCAAAGCTGTTATTCCTGTGGGTTAAAAGCAACAGTGTCAAAAATTCCCCTTTCTAACTTGGCTGCTGTACCTGAGGAGCAATGTAAGCCAAAATTAATACAATTGATACTGATTCCACACAAACAGAATCACAGGAGTAGCGGAGTGTGAAAGGGAAAAAAGCAGTGAAGATGAAAACAAAGTTGGCTACGGTAAAGCTGGCACCAGCCCTTTCAGACTCCCTAGTCCTGGCTGTTAATCAAGTTGTTGTATATATGTCTAGAGACGAAGTACATCTGAAGTTCCAGTTCCAGCAGCTTGAGCTTATAGAGAGTAACTTGGGAAGGGAGATAAAGGTCCCTGTCCCATCGCAGGTGTTTCCTCAGCCATGAGATACAATTCTAAGAGTCAGTTTAGCCAGTCTTAAAAAAAAACAAACCCAAACCCAATCAAAAAGAAAACCCAAACCCACAACAAAATCAACAAAAAAAACCCCAAAACCCAAAAAACCAGTTGCAGTGCTGGTGCAGGTGCTGGCAAAATGACTGAGAACCTTTCAGAAGAACATAAGCTGTAAAAGTTTACTCTCCAAGAAAGACTCGAAACCAACAAGCCATCTAGGGACTGAAATGATACCGTATTCTCAAGCTACTTTTCTTAAGCAATGAATGAATACAATCAAGTAATGGAGTGGCTTCCTGCACTTTAAACTGCTAGATGAATCTATGTAAACTCAAATATTTCCTGGGAGGACAGGTAGCCTGACTGTTGCAGCACTGTGAGGGATACACACCTTTCCTCTTACCTGGTACCAGCTAAGGTATCAGGAAAAAAAAGTCTTAAGTCCTGAAATGCAGCCCTTAAAAAAGGGGAATTAAATCTATAACGTCCATGTCCCCATTATATCCCTTTTAATTTTTTTTGTATTGAAATCCTTTAAAAAATAAAGATGTAGTAAAAAAGACGAGAGTCACTTTTGACACACAGAGTGAGTTTTAACTGAGCTTATGAGACACATCAGTAGAGCAGATGTGCTTTTTATCGAAGAGCCTCCTTGCAAATACTTTTTCTTAAAAGCCCAAATTCAAGAAAGCATCTGAATACAGGCTTATGTGCTTCCCTGGATCAGGACCTTTCATTTTCACTAACATGAAGATTTGTTATATTTGTCCCCCTTCCTGTCCCTTTGTTAGTAGGAGAGCTCTTTGTTTGGCTCATTGAAGGGACCTCTGTTAAGCATCAGAGCAGCTCCCTGAGGAGGATTGGGAACTGTACTTGGTATATTCTTTTTTATTCTGAAAATGGTTTCTGGTTATAGCATTTGATACATGAGACTTATGGAACTGGATAACAACAGTATTTGATGTACAAGTTGTGCAGCAAGCTGCGCATTTGGAACTGCTTATAGGATTTTTTTCATGTCATTTAACTAACTGATGCTGCTTAATGACATGCAATGCAAATGCCAGCAAATTTATGTAACAGTTACCAAGATACTGGACAAACCCTCTTCATTAAAAAAGCTTGAGGTCAAGCAAAATAGAGGGAAAACGCATTGACAGACATCCACAGGGGCCACACTCTGGCAAGCACTCAGTGTTTCTCAGGTAGGCTGAGCACCTGCAAGCCAGTGGGATCTGAAAGTGCCTGGTGCTCTTGACTGCTTGCCCAGCTGAAAGTGAAGCTATAAGGCAAAGAGCGGAGTAACAGGGTGCAAAGACAAGTGTGGATTTCTGAATAGATTAAACTTTGTGCATATCTCTTGTTAAAATAATTCAGTACTATGTTGACTGCTCGGTGTAGATATTTTTGTTGTTGGTGCTGTTTTGAAAGTTACATAAAATTTCAATGCTTGGCATGTATCCTTGTTAGAAGCCTACTTCCAAACTGATTCAGTTTGCCAGAAAAATTTGTGATTATCTGTGGCTATTCTAGATGTGACAGGCAAGACTTTTGCTAAAGTATCTTGAAAATAGTGGCTGGGTGTGTAACACTGGGTAACTGGGATATGCTGGATGCCCACCAAGACTGACCTCTTTTTGAAATCTGGCCACAGCTGACGAAGTGGAATCAATAGGTTAGTCCTGTTCCAGTAGATGACCCTGCCAGGGTTTGTTCTTTTCACTGTATCTGCAAAAAACACCCAACAGTGCATGTTCAAAATGGCCAGGTCTTTACTAACACACAACCAGCTTTGAAAGTGTGTGCCTGGTTGTTTGAAGGAACATAAGTCCTAGGACAAATCCCTGTAACCAAAACTGCATAGATCTTGTTTGACCCATTGTAGTGCTATTTAAGGGGTAAAAAAAATCATATAATGGCAAACCTCACAAACTTAACAGGACTAGAGATGTGCCTTGTTGGAGCACCTAGCTGTGCCTTCAAGGGCATGGCCCTTTGTAGGTCACTTTACAATTACAGAATATTTGAAATTATAGATGGAAAATATATAGCATAATAGTTTCTGTGAACTTTCAATAAAAAAGATTCCAGATACCGCTACTGTGTCTGGCATGCAGTTCACTGGTGCTGTTGGAGTGCTGTACTGGCCCACTGGAGACTGGTCCAGTATCCCCTTCGACAGTGATCTGTACCTGTTGTTTCACACAAAAGTGTAAGAAACTTGCTGTAGGCACATCTGGGATAATCTGTCCTCCACCTTAATCCTTTCTAATCATTAACAGTTTAGAGATATGCCTGGGCCCTGAAGCATGGTGTTTGATATATCTTCAGAAATGCATTTTCATTCACTTTGACGCATTTAAATGTATCCAGTCACTTTTAAATCACTGCTACGCTTAGTTATAGGACACAGTAAAGGAAGCTCACGTCCAACAAATATGTCATAATCCACGGGACAACTATTAACACAGATGGACAGAATTTTCTGATATTTTTGCCCAGCCATAAAAACTGAAATGTAAAGGCTGAATAGCTTTGCTCAGCAAGGACAGAAATCAGGAAGTGAATCATGTGCTTAAGGAAATTTGAGCATCTCTCTGGAGAAATGTAAGACAAACCCTCTCCTGGCCTAGTGCAGTCCTACAAGGTACTGCTACTGCTTCTGTTAACTGTGATCCACTGAGTAGTAGAGAAAACAACAGGAAGTCTTTCCATCGACCTCCATGTTCAGTGCATCCAACTCTAATCACATTGGCCACTCACATCTGGAATAGCCATCTTATTAAAACATACCCAGGTATTAACTGATGTATCCATGTTTGAAAGGCACTCCTGGAATCCTGCTATGCTGAGCAAACAGCAAATGTTGTTTAAAAATAACTAAACTTAAAAAGTGGTGGGTTTTGGTTTTGTTTCTTTAAGTTTCTATTCAGACATATGATTTTTATTTCTTTGAATATGTTAACCTGCAACACTGAGGAAAAGGGAGAGCTGCAGAAATTGTACTTCATTGATTTCATAAATCCATCAACGTTACAAAGGCAGTATTTTTATCCAAGGGCCCTGATTATTACCTATCGAGTTAGAATATACTAATTACAATATTAAAGGGGTGTTTATTTTGCATATTTTCCCATGGGTCAGAACAATTCATATACTTCTATTCAGTGCCTTTAAGATGGGCCCACTGTAGCTGGCACCAGTTTGAACTCCCCATTTTAGTGTAGTATATAAATATATATATATAAATAAATAAATTACCTTGATGAAACAGTTTAGGCCATAGTCTGTACTGAAGATGTTCTTCAGAGTGGCCGCTCTTGCCATATATGAGACAGCTGACACTCTAGCCTTGATGCAATTCTTTGGCTGGTTTGTTGGTTGGTTACTTACCTCCACAGAAAAAAGAAAAAAAACCCACCAAACACCCCCCCCTCCCAAAACTGTAGCTTTTATTTTGGTTGGATTTAAACTGGTTTTGTCAAACAGTTTTAGCAAGAAGGCGAGAACGGTGGCAATTCTCCAGAAATACCAAGGCTGATTTATCTGTGGCCAAAGATGCATGTGTAAGCCTCGAGTATTTCCTATATGACCTGCAAAAGACAGTGCAGGCAAACCCGAGAGTGACTGCTTCTCCTGTTTTGCAGCCCTTATTCTTTCATCTCCAGTGTTGCAGGTTTATTTTGTTTGAACAAAGTCCCTGGGTGAATTTCCTATTTGCCTCTGTGTGCATGTTATTTGTGGCAGACACTGTACCTGGTCAGCAGCTCTAGAACTGGAGGCCCTGGACACTATATGCTGGGCTTCAGTGGAAAGAGAGATCTGCTTAATTTTGTCCAAGGTGAAGGAGTCCGGCGGTTCCTAGCCTGGACTACTGGAAGGTTCCCACATCCTCTTTGTCACATTAGTTGAGATGACTTGCAGTAAAAGTTGTCCAGTGAGTGTTAAGAACCTATTGAAAGATCATAGTTTTATAGTGATATTGTTAGGAAAAAAAACCAAAATAAAACTCCTTAATTGTTAAAACCAATATAGATGCTGATGCAACATATTTTGATATTATTAAATAACCTAGCAGCAGTTGTAGTAAAGCATTAGAAATGTTATCCCATCATCATTCCTGTGTTCTTGAGCTATGCTAGAAATCAGGTAATGCGTGCAGTCTAGCCACGTCTGTGTTCTTGCACCCAAACCATATCATGAACTTATTCCAAGGAAGAGAGCATGAGCAGCATTCATTTTTCTAGGAGTGCTACTTAACTAATAAACGTGTATAAAGCTCAAGTCACCATGACCATTACCACAATTCTGGACAATATCTTGACTTGTTCTTTCGTACCATCCCTTGATTTTGTGATAGCAGCTCTTTTGGCTTTGAGAGTTTGCACTTTAAAGATGCAGATTCACCTGAATGTCCAAATATCTCCAGTCATTTATGAATTACAGACTACAGATCTCAACTTTTTCAGAAACCGCTTATATTTGTTCGCATAGTTCCAAAACCAAGGAATGAAATGGGAGAGTAGTAGCAGTTCTGCATTAATCTTAACGTCTAAATAAAATGTATTTTCTGTGAAATAAAAACGTAGTTTTATCTAGGTTCTTCATTTCACTGCTTTTAACTGTTGGCTAAAACAGGTATTTTACTGGTTCTGCTAAAATTTCTAATCACACTGGTACTTGTTAGCATCTTACTTTCATCACGTGCCTCAAAGTGATCCTGTGCTGGACTAGTGCTTGCTTCAAATTAGAAACAGGATGTCAGTGCTTACCTGAATGGTCAGAAGCCACCGGCATCTAAATAATTTTGAGTATCGTAGCCTGCATGGCAGCCAGAATGTATTCCAAGATTTGACCTAGGTCACCATGGTTGACATTCGTTATTGACATGTTGGTTAAGTGTATAGCTAAACCAAGTCCTCACTGCAGTAATAATACCTGTTTTAAATAGTAACACAAACTTAGTTTACACTGTTTCGTGAGGGTTTTTTTGATTCATCAGCTCACTGCTTTCGCTGCACAACAAGGCTCGATGCATCTTTCAGGGCTTTGTGCACTTCAGTTTACTCCCAATCCTGTTTTACTTATGGGGTGCGGAGACCTTGCAGGGTTGGGGAAGGAGGCCACCGAGATCGCAGAGCACTCACGTTTCTGTTTCGGTAGTAGGCAGGGGGTTGTGCTGCATGTATGCAGTTTGCTGGTAGCCGGTCAGAGACGGGGCTGACTGGCCTTCCTTGGCTCGAACACGCAGTCCCATCTTGGGTCCATCCCACCTCTGTGGGGTCAGGGCTGCAGGGCCAGACGTAGGAGCGCACGTAGTTGTAGCTGAGCTCTGCAGAAGCAGTGCTGGAAAGATCTTTAACTGTTAGTCATGTGAAAACAGAAATGTAACTGGGGATTCTCATTCCTAAGTTAGCCCAAAACCCCTCTCAAATTGGTTTCTTTTAAAACCTGGAAAAAATGGAAAATCCCAGAATGCAGGAGACCTACAGAGGGCCTTTCAAGGGGATTTGCATTGGCTGTGAATGCAAATGTGTTCTGGGCAATAAATAGCTTGTCCTGGCCAGGTGTTCTGCTGTAACAGCTCCAGCTGGCAGGAATTACTGCTTTCTGGATACCTCTCACTGGTTTACCTTTACATAATTTGTAGGAAGGGAAGATAATAACTGTAAAATGGGACTGCTCCTTTCAAAAAGCAAACAACAAAGGAAAGCTGGACACTTCTGGCATTTCCTTCACCACAGATAAAACTGCAGATCTTTTCTGAAATAGACAGGCTTGCATTTCTCCTTTTCAAGCACTTCTCTTTTTCCAGAGCACTGTAGAAATTGAAATGAGAAGCCCTTTACTTGCACCAGTTCATCCAGCCAGGTCCCTGAACACAGTCAGTCAGCTCAACTCATTCCCTTACCCTGTGAGAGAACGAAGACAGCAGCTAGGGCTCTGTTTTGCCCTCTAGGCAGTCACTGTACACCCCTGTCAAGTGATCCCACCAGTGTCCAGGGCAGATTGCCTGGAGAGCCACTGCCAGCTGACTGCATTGGCTTGCAGGCACAAGGCAAGGCAGAATCCAGCTTCACCTTTGCATCGGGACCTCCAGCAAGTTTACAGGGTATGGAGGGAGCAGTGCCCCCTTCTGAAAAAAGCCAGCGTCCTTTGTCTCTTGGTACAGCTGGGGGAAGCAGAGGGAGATTGTAACAGCTCTGACAGCAATGGGAGGACCCCACAGACTGGGGTAAAGGAGCGATCTAGTGCTTCTCTTCTGGTGAACTATGTGGAGCTATAATTACTATTACTCAATTGCCCACTTCATCACCCAACAGATGGGAAGAGCCATCAACTTTATGGTGGGCTGCCTGTGCAGTCACTGTGCCCAGGGAAAAAGGATGATGACCCTGTAACTTGTGGTGAACTAGTGGGACAGAAAAACTGTTTGCTACAAGGTGAAAGGAAGCCACTGTACCTTGTACTGCTCTTACTCCACTTGCCCCCTTTGCATGGAGCCATGTTGTTGCACAGAAGTACTTATCCTTTTCAACCTCTTCTCTCTCCCCTTAGTCCTACATGCATGCATGTTTTGCTTTATTTGTTTTTTTTTATATATAGATTTAGTTTAAACTTAAAAGCAGTTACTTGCTGGTAATGTAGAGCACAAGTTGTATTCATTTTACCATTGAAACTGTTGCTGTTATAAATGGTCCCATGCTTCAAGGCAGTGCTAAAACCTCTCTCTTTGATACATTTATAGCAACTCTGATGAACTCTGGGACCACTGCAACGGTGGCTCTGCTTCGGGACGGTATTGAGCTGGTTGTGGCAAGTGTGGGAGACAGTCGTGCTCTGCTATGTCGAAAGGGAAAGGCCATGAAACTCACCATTGACCATACTCCAGAAAGGAAGGAGGAGAAGGAAAGGTATGTGTCGGCTGATGATGTGGCTTCCCAGGAAACGGCCCCTGTCAGGATGCGCTTGTGTTCTGCTGGTGGGTTGGGCCTGGAAGAAAGCAGGGAGTTGAATATAATGCCCCAAGACCACCTCTGAGCTGGCAGAAAGCAGCACAGCTCCAATTAATTCACTTGGTTCCATGTAGAGGACCGGGGATGTGAAAAGCGTGAGCATAAACTGTCTCAGCAGTAAGATCAGCATAGCTAGGACTTGGTAAAGAGCTGCGACCACATGGTTCAGACTTATCCACGACTGCCAAGTTAAAGCCAAGACCTGAAGAAATGCAATACGGTTCCCAGGTCAGGACTCAGCCTGCCAAGCCACATCCGTTTGTTTGAAGCCAGCCCTCAGTCTCCCAGCTTAGGTCCTCCTTAACCTATTCTGCATCAGTAGCTAGTGACAGAAAATCCAGATAGAAACAGGGATAATGGTGTGAAGCAGTAACTCATATTCACTTTTTCTTTTGTGCCTCTAAACAGGATTAGGAATTGCGGTGGCTTTGTTGCCTGGAACAGTTTGGGACAACCTCATGTGAATGGTAGACTTGCAATGACACGGAGCATAGGAGATTTGGATCTTAAAAACAGTGGTGTGATAGCCCAGCCAGAAACAAAAAGGGTTCAGGTAAAAGAAGGCCTGGTTAACAGGGACAGCAGCATTCGGACTAAGGGGCATCATAGGTATTTGATGCAGGTGGTGGTACCCACACAACATCTGCCCACGTGAAGCCTGATGGCCAAGCATTGATTTTTATCTGTGGTGAAGTAACT
>Ga0181612_132860_pt1 | contig 12480 bp, 8 predicted proteins | sample HoacroProtozoa21_FD_119630 | JGI IMG/M metagenome (GOLD analysis project Ga0181612, IMG submission 119630) | Hoatzin crop microbial communities from Cojedes, Venezuel. Combined Assembly of Gp0051906, Gp0051904, Gp0051908 | reverse complement strand
CCCTGCCTGGAGTCCGGTGAAAATTAACCCTGTCCTGGCCAAACCCAGGACAGAAGCACATATATTTTTATGATACCCCTGCAAAATCTTATGTGATCAGTATAAGGTCAGGAAGAGGTGACTCATGTAATAAAAGAGTTTGAGAGGAAACTTGTCTTAAACGTAACATCCCATCACTTCTGTAATTATTTGTGACACAATATTATACTGAGAAATTACTTTGAACAACATTTACAACTTTTTTTGAGGAATTGATTTTTATCTATTAAGTCTAAACATCTCATGCCTAATCATTCCTGCAAAATACTGTTCTCTACCATAGGCTGTTTCTCTGGCTGTGAAACTTAGGTTGGACACTTCTGCATTAATATTCTTAACCATTGCAGTTATTCAGTATACCATAGAAATCTGTTTCTATTCTAAACCATTTCTTTTTGAAGCTACTAGTTTTGAAGATGACTATAACGTAAATTCTGAACAAGGAAAGGGTGTCTGGATGTGTTTATTCTATAAACATCTAGTAGAAAATTAAAATTAATAAGGCAAATACAAGCATGAATAAGAATAATTAGTTACTCTAAAAGGGCAGTTTACCTAGTGGAAAAATAATTTTCTGAACTTAGCTATTTAGGCATGCATCTTTATTTATTGTGAAGGTTTTCAAGCAGTATAATTAAACTAGACAACATTGGTTTATTATCTTGAAGTTCATCCCACATTGTGAAGAGTCCCACGAAAAATCAAGAATGGTCATTGTGGCTTATTCTGCTTTTGCCAGTTTATATTAGTGAATCTGCAGTGATTTTAGGAGACAAGGGGAGGTGACACGGCATGAAGCTCAGGACATTCCTATTCGTAAGGACCACATCCAGGTAAATGAGTAACCTGTCTATTATTCTCAGTAGTGATTGGTTTGAGCACAAGGATCCCTTCAACTGGAGTGGTGAGGCTTGTTTCCCCTGGGCACTAACAGAGGGTTTGGCCTTTAATGATTATTTAGGCATCTAAGTGTCCATTTCTGTATTTCTTAATGCTTGGCTTTTTCATAGGAGGAACCGTGAACGTCCTAGGCTTCTGGAGGTTGTACTGATATCAGTAAACTTTGAATTTCTGAGTCTGTCTCTCTCCTCTTTTGAACACGCTTTTGAAGCTCTTGTGTGGCGCGGGGATCACAGGAGCTGACTCCTCCTTCATTCCAGGGAACGGACGTGTGCGTGGTGCCTCCACAGCCTCTGTCTGGCGGTAATCAGGGGGACGAAAATAAGACAGAAAAGGTAGACAATCTGTCCTAGGTATTGATAGTGCCCCTTAATTTTTTTAAACAGTATGTTTAGCCCCACATAAAAAGCATGACACCAGTTTTGGTTCCACCCCATTCCTACCCAGTCTTGTCCCTGGATGCCAAATGTCAGATGTACAGGAGAGGAGCAGAGAAGCCTGATGTACGGCACGAAGAGAGGAAAGCATACTGCAAGGGTACCCCCTTCTCCTGCTCCCCCTTTCAGGTGGTTTTAAGCCTCCTTTTCTTCTTTGCTCTTTCTATATTTCCAGCTGGAAGAGACTCAGACTGGAAGAGAGTAGGCAGGAGAAAAAATACTGCATTTGCTGCACCAAAATCCCATGGCAGCAAACTTTTTAGGTCACAGACAGGTTTGGGATTTCATTGAAGTATAAAGCTGAAGAAGAAGCTGACAAAGATGAGAAAAATCTCTCAGCAAATGTAGAAAAAAAAATTTTAAAATGTAGCAAGATAAATTGCTGTTTCTACAAATAGTGTGAAAGTCTCTCTTCAAAATATTTAACATATACATGGATTTATTCAGAATTTCTCTGTCTTTCTATCAGTCACAAGTTTTCTGCAATTTTGAATTGCTGGACCGGATAACTGAATTTTAAAAGTCTTGTTATATGTGTAGCAGTAACAAATGGATATAATAATGGCCAGAATTTCAGTAGTACAATTACGACATGATTCTGGAGTTCTCCCAAAATTAAAGGGATTAAATGTCTCTTTCAAGGCTTATGGTATAATGCAAACCTACAAAACAAAAAGGCTGCCTGCAATTCAGCTGCCTGAATACATATATAATATATATAATATATTATTATAATATTATTATAATATATTTAAAATGGACACAGAGCTTTTGATCTAAATTAAAAACATGAGGAAAAAAGTTATGTTAAAAATTTTAGGGTACATGTAGGCTGAATTTTGGATTTTGTATTTTTAAGAGAAGTTTAGAGGCAACTAAAAGGATTTTTTCACCTTATCTAAACTAAATGAGAGGACAAAGGGAGGACTGTCCGGAGTACAAACGATGACCTATGAGATTAAAAAGAAGTCTCTTTGTTGCAATTTTATCATCACTTGTAAGTGACAAAGTGCCAGAAGACAGGTTTGTGGCAGCAGCAATATATTTTCTTCAGGGCAGGAAAATCATCAACAAGGTGTCTGTATGTGTGTACCACTGCTTGAATATGAAAGCAATTTTCTGAAGCCCTGTGGTTTAATTCTATTGTTTTCGTCAGGATCGAATATTCTGGATCACAATCTTCAGCGACTGATAGTAATGGACACACTGTGAAAAATGGATGAGCAAGTTCCTCAGATGACTGCTGGACAAGGCTTCAGTACCATCAACAGCAATATTTGCATTTATCTACAAAGAGATTAAATGCTAACAGGGTTTCAGTACATTTATCTGCCTGGTTTCTGTGTATGGGTCCTATTAAATTAAAGAGGAAAAGGTAATATGTAAAGGGAATAAAATGAAGAGAAAGAAGAAGAAAAAGGCATGCTGCATGTAGAGAGCAAGTATAATCTTCCATATTCTAAAATAAATTTATTCTAGAGATGCAGAAATACAGTGATGCAACTGCTCAATCAAAGTATAGGTAATGTGGGATAATAGAAATTATTGCATGATCTACCTCTAATACACTAACAGGCCTGCAAGAAAACCTAATTATGTATCCAATATTCATCCTTAATATCTCCTGAAAAATGCCTTGGATACATAAGAGCCAGTTCTTTTCCTGCAGCATTTAATGGCAACATAAATTACAAGCTTCTTTAATTATTCAGTTCATCCAGCCTTGCCTTCACCGTCATTATCCTCCCATGCAGAGCACCCTCCGACTTGGAGCGAAGACTACGTGTACGGGAGCAGGTTCTCTAGACAAGCTCAAGGGACTCTCTTTTCATTGGCAAGTAGAGATAGTTGTTGACTTCTCCATCTACTCAAAATCGGCCCAAAAAACTCACTGGGTTTTTCCCAGTTATGGACTTAAATTAATGTTTTTGTATAAATTATTTTGAGATGTGAAGAATATTTGCATTTGATTCTTCTGAAATCACAGGAAAAAAACATATCTCAGGTAGGAAAAAGATGGGACACTGAAAGCATTTGACTTGTAGTAAAAGTTCAGGATTCTCATCCTGATTCAGGCAAGAATATAATCTAGGTATAGGCTTTACTTTACATGTGTAAGCAGTCCCATTTCAGACAGGACAAAATTAAAGCAGATGGAGGTAAACATGGACATAATTAAGTCTGTTCAGTTCCTTGCACATAAAAACTATGGCATTTACTCCCAAAACTTCAAAGCTATTTAGACACCTTAATCTCTCCGAGAAGCTCACCATTAGTCAGGAACTGTTGAACTGGGATTCTCCAACAAGAAGAGCTGAAACAAAATTATATTTTAATGAATTTATGTGATTAATCTGATTAGAAAATCTGATTAGAAAAATATTGTGATTCTGTATTCAAATATATTGTCATGATTTTTATACTTTGTATTAAAAACTACTGTTATATTAATTTTAAACTAGATTGTCCAGTTAGTGCAAAAATTCAGCCATTAAAATAACACTGGGAAAATAGTCTTTGGAAGTACTAATTATTTGCTTATTTACAAATTGAAATTTTCCAAGCCTAATCATACAGGAAGGTTCATTAGCTCTCTGCTGCAGGAGTAACACAGTTCTGCTGAAGACACAGGTTACTAATCTGTTATAAAGTTCACAAAGATGGTGACTTGGGGCCAAAGCACTGCCCATTCACAAAAATCAATGGAAGTTAGCAGTACTTCGTCAAGGATAGGTTCTGCCCATAGCTTTTTCTATTCCCTCTTTTCTGGGGCAACAAACCTTTACAGCCATCACTAGAGATGATATCCAAGATGATAAACGGTGTATGGGTATGCGTATGCTGTTCTCTCTCCAGCTAACAGAATTTCCCAAGCTGCAATGAAGTAAAAGGGCTGTCTGGTTACTTGACCCACAGACTACAAGGTGATGGCATCTCCTGTAGTAGGACTGTGTGTTGGTTATGCTGGGAAATATTTTTGCCTAACCTCCATGAAAAATGGAAAACTACAGCAATCTGTCTTTAACTCCCACTCTAATAAGCTGTGAACAATAAATGGCTGAATGCAACTATCACATGAGAGACTGCTACTTAGGTTAAACATAATAGCAGGCACTGACTACACGAAGGGCCATAAGGACAAAGGGGAACTGTTGGTGGTATTAAACACTGTTCAAAGCCTGACTGCCTAATTAGGGAAAAGAGTATTCTTTATACTTCAAGTATGAAAAAGAAATTATGGATACATTTCTATCTAATTTCTTTCAATGACAGTAATTTTTCACAGTTTGCTATCAAAATAAATTTTAAAACACGTTTAAATACACATTTTGCTTTTGTATTATTCCTGTAAATATAAAACTGATACGAAACCAGTATTCTGAATGTCTTTAGTGACTGCTATCGTCTATTTGAAGACTCAAAATATTTCCTAAATTCAATTCACCATTGAATGATTTTACCTTACAGCCTTAACTCTTGTTTTTTAAAGGAAAAGTGTAAAAGTATATGGTGTTACAGTATAAGATAATGTAAAAAGTGAATTCCAGTGCAATATAATCAGCCTCAGATCCTCCACTTTGATTTCTTAAATTTCCTCAAAACTGACTCCCTCCATGAAAAAATATAACTACTCACAACACAAGCCCATCACTGGATCGTGGAGGCCAGTCTCATTAGGACCTGGGATTCTGGGAAGGAGCTCCAGAAAGACCAGACTATCAGCAAGAAAAATAAGTCCATTATTTACCCAGATACTGGCATTCTGTCTCTTTATTCAACTACTTCTAACACCGCACATGAGAACTACAGCACCCAAAATATACTGTATCAGGAATGGCACACAAGATCTATGAACAATTTGTCCCTCCTGTCATTGCCAGAACAAGCCTCACCGCAGATCAGGAATGAAGCAAAACAAAAGAAAAACCTTTAAAAACCTCAAGCAGCCGACGCTTCATTGAAACAGCATATCAAGGGCTAAATTTTCAAAATTCGCAAAGTTCAAATTGTGTGACACAACATTCACATGAAAATACACAATGCATACATATGTCCGTGAGGCATTTCTGAGTGTGTGCATCCAGTTTCTCTTTCAAGGTAGAGGTATCTGTATTTTACCCTGTACTTGATACAGCTAGACATTGAAATCCCATAGGTACTTTGCTCAACGTAAAAATAATCAATTCTTTCAAGAATGAAACCTATTTAAATTCTTCCAGGTTAAAAGAGCAGCTAACAAACTATAACACTGGAATGCTTTATATGAACAAGATTTCTACAATATTTGGGATAGATGAAATAGTCACGCAACGACCTCTGGACCATCAGCCCCATGGTATCCTAAACAACCAAGTCATATCATTCCTCTCCTACATTCATCAAGCTCCATCTCAAAAACTAGGTGTCCTGTCTTCACAGCCTACACACAAGACTTTCACAAGCTCTCTCTCCTAAAGTTTGCAATATTTCTTTATATTTTAGCCTACATTTACTTATTCATATGTTTCCTCATCTACACTAGTTTGTTTTGAGTCAACAGTGCCCTTGAGTTTAGGAAATTCTCAGTCCCTCGTGTCCACCTTCCTGATGTAATTCAAGTAATCGCATCCTCTTCCAGCTTACATTTTGCAAGACTAAGACGACCCTGTTGTGGTCTCCAGCTCCTTGATCATCCAGATAACTTTTCTTTGCCATTTTTTCTACTTGATTTCAGCTTTATTGCAGATAAGTGAGCGGAATTTTATCAATACTCCAGATGAGATCTCACTAGGGCCTTAGAAAATGGTATTCACATTTCCTCCTCTCTTGGAAACATTTTACCTGATATATCCTAGCACTGCTTACTTTTCACAGTCCTGCATCCAGCCAATTTCAGTGTTACCCTTTGACCACCTACAACTGCGTCCACATTGCTTGAGACACCTATTACATGCAACAGCAGAGGACACAGCAACAAATGGTGCAGGATTACTCATGCCTGCACTGCTGGGGACATGCAGTCCTCCTTCTAGTGAGCACCAGCCATGTCCAAATTGCGCAGCACTTGATCTGCATCCCCTGTGTTGGCTGCACAATACTCCTGTGGCCCAAAGAATTGATGCTAATCCTCTCATAGCTTTCCAAAACTGAATTGCAGTACACAGAGCAAGGTCAGGCCAAGGGCACTGTTTGGATGTGTGACATATGAGAGGGACTGGATTCTCTGAAGCAGGATTGGATGGCTATACAGGGCAAGCTGTTTAAGGTCCCCCTATCCATCTATGAGAAGCAGTCTGCAGGGTGAACTACACCTTCTAGCCAATAACACACTCGGATTTCCCATGCGAAGGAATTAATGGTGAGGTCCAAGGGAAAGCTTCAGGATCCAACATACATGCAGTGAAGCTGATCAAGAGAAGACCCAGAAGTGACACTCTTTTTTCCTGTTATTTCCAACAGATGGCGGCCCCTTGCTTGACAGAAAATGTTGATATTGCTCTCCATTGATCAGAGCAATGCAAATTACTTTTACATTTTCTTTGTATTTGATTTAAATTGAATCATCTCACAGTCACCTCTTGGATTATTTTCTGCGGCTATTTCACCCTTAAAATTTCCACTGTTTCCTGACATTGAGTATAAAATAACATCAACTTGTATTGATTCACTGGCTGTTTAGTGAAGAAATCAGCCTGTTACCAGTCTGTTACCTACAGATACACCACCAAACAAAACACCAGCAGTGAACAACGGAACTGCTTATCACGCAATTATTAGAAAAGTCCACGATGTAATTTTGCCCTGTTTCAACTAGCTGCCTGAGCCAATTCCTAAGCACAGTTACGAGTTACCATAAGCTGGGAAATAGTCTCAATCTGTAGCATGCGTGGAGGTCACCTGTTTGAAGACTAGGAACATTTAATAATATCGGTAATGCCATGGGTAATGCCATGCTGCTGGCTTCTGCATTATAGTCCCAGGCCTTCTTAATTTCCTGGTGTAGACTTCACCCACATCATTATTAGCCTTGCCTAAAGATAAACCAAATATTTCAAACTCATTTCAAATTATTACAACCACTTAAATACATTTAAATCTGTATTTAATTGCATATCTTCAATGTGTGCCATAGTTTGCCGTTTTGTCAGATCTTCAGGAGGTGAGACATTCAGTTAGAGTCTTCTAATCTTGTTTGAATATACTGAAATCTAATTGTGAACATCACAGCTCACTTCATCTCTGTGATGAACAGAACCAGTCTCTGTATTCAAACACCCCTAAACTTTGGGCATTTTGTCCAGCTTTGCTACTGGTATGGGGAAAAAGACATTTTAGTATTACAGAGCTTGTCCCTATAACACTAAAACCAATGAATTCCTGGAAAATATTTTCTGTGCATAAAAAAGTGGGACTACAGAAAGAACATAAACTGCAAAGATGGTCAGAGATTGCGATCGTACAGAGTTTGTGCAGATCATACAGAGCTTCAGAGAGGCAAAGTCTTACGGACAAAGACACAGCAGCCGCAGCCGCTCTCCTGCGGAGACGTGCACATTTGCATTGCTCCCTTGCATGCACCTCTGACATCGTGGGACCCCACGTATGGACAACGCTCAGCAGGATCAGCCTGTTTCAGACTCATCTGTGGTCCCAACTGGCTCCTCTGGGTTCTCAGTAATTAATAGGTGATCACTGTAATGCATTATGCATTCAAAAATCTTTTTCTTATACTGCTATTTCTTCGTTCTTCCCAGTAACATACATGTTGAATTCTTACTAAACGCATTGCTCTAGGTTACTGTTTTATACTTACTCGAGCTGCATCTTTTTGCCCTTGCTTTCCAACTACTCTCGCTAATGCTCGGGAAATGCCTGAGTTGATTTTGTTGGAATTTTTATAGTACTGGGAGCAAAGAGGGAGGGGATAATGAGAAGGAAAGGGGTCATTTATCAAGACAGAGAATTAAAACCAAGACTTTAACAAAAATGTATTTGGGTTAAGATTTTAAATGGCATTTGCCTGAATTGTCTGGGAACCAATTTCCATCTGCTCTATCCTCCTGTGGCCAGAAGGCTTACACAATGCATTTTACACTGTGATTTTCCCCATATTATGAGGGGGGAGTTATTTCAGATTCTACTGCACTTCCAGAGTTTCAAAGCTGAGTCTTAACCTTTCAATCTGCTTATTAATACTCATGTCATGGCTCCTGTTGAGAACGAGGTTTAGTGTCACTGTCCTCAATCAGTGTCCTTTCATTCACTTTCATTAAAGAACCATGTTTTCCTGACAAAGGATAACAAATGGACGCTGTGGGTCCCTAATGTGCTTTTTGACTACAGAGCCTGTACCATTTCTCCGAAGCAATGGCAATTATTTGTCATTTTAATATGACTTGGCAAGGAGATCCAAAAACATATGACCATTATTCATCAATATGTATATCTCGTGCTTGCATTAATATTAGAATATCATTATTATTACCCTGACATTGTATGAGCTGGATAAAATTACATCATGTAAAAAATGTATTAAGCTATGTTCAGCTTTATCCATACAGCAAGGCAAAAGCAATTTAAAAACCTGTAGCAGCTCTGTGTTGAATGCTCCTATTTATTCTGATTAGCAGTGAAGCCCCTTTACCTGTGTATTGATGATACACATTTCAGTATTTCTCCACTGTTAATTGGAAACAGCATAGTTCTGGGTTACTGTTGTTACCACACATATATGATGACCTCATCCATTTTCTTTGTTCCTAAAAATCTCATGATATTTAATACTCCCGGCATTCCTGGTACACGGTAAAAAAAAAGTCAATTTCTTTTAATTTTGCTGAATGGCATAGCCGTGTTTCTCCCATTTCTTTTAGGTGTTTTTATTGCTACTGTTTGTATTCAAGCTATTGCACATTTCTGTAAACTGAGCTTGTATGTGATACTTCAGTACCGTGCCAGGCTCATTAGTATTTTTTCCTACAGAGGAATAAAAGTGTTGTGCTTATGTCAATGACAGTTGAATTTAGATCAAAAATTACTGGTTAAAGCCAGAGAGATCCTCCTATTGTTTCCTGGTGCTGTTGACAGTGGAATTAAAAGTGGTGAAGAAAAGACCCTAATAATATTCAATATTTTTCTTCTCATTCCCCTCCACCTGAAAAATAATATTACTCTATGAAAAAAATGAAGTAGAAAAGTCTAGGAGTAAAAGCTCTGTAATAAAATTCAAGGGCCGCAGGTTCTATTCAAGTAGGCTATTAGCCTTCATTGCAGAGTTAATTGATGTTATTTCTCTCAAGAGAGTACGACTTCGGGGAGAAAGACCCCACCATGAAATAATATTTGAGTAGATATGTTTTCCCGGGTGACGTACTTATTTTTGCATGACATTAAAAAAGCTTCAAAGCATACATGCCCTTGCACTTGGCAATGCAGCCAGTGCAGCCATTTAAGGACGCTTTCCTGATGAATTCTTGGAAAATATAATTCATAGCTAAACAGCAACAGCAAAAATTATTAGAGGTGATGGCAAAGGCATATGGCCTCAAAATGCTTAAAATGAACAAAAATTAGTTTTGTTTCACACAGCCTGGAACCCACATGATATAGTAACTAGTTTAGTAGCTGACAAATTGTATAAACTTGGTTTTGCACCTATTCCCCTCTTAGTTGGATAAAGATAAGACACAAGGAGCATACTACTGTATTTGCAAATTTGCCTGTGTGAGATTTTTTTCAGGTCGCTTAACCCCATATGTCTTGTCCCTCCATTCAGTAGGCCTGGATTAATATCCACTAAGGCATGAACTCTGCCCTTTGATTATTCTCCTCGTCCTTCACATAAAAAGAAAAGCTACATTCTTTTACCTCTCTAACATGATTTGTCCATTAATTCATGTTTGCTCCAATTGTAGCAACCTATCAATTTTGTACCAGAAATTTTTGTTAAAATTAGGTTACTCTAAAACATTTAAACCCATCAAAACAATCATGCACCTTACTGTGCACTATGCACTTAGATTAATATCTGTTATAGGAAGGGCTCATATGATCACTTGACTTTGCTCACTTGAGTGCTTTTTTAGTAGGCAGAAGAGAGTTGTATGATGCCATTGACCCACTTCATTGAACAACACAATATGGAGCGATAGTTGCATCAACTTAAGAGCAAGCACGTATGACAGACAAACAAAGGCACATCAGTTATGCGGATGGAGGGATTTTTGCAGAATACCATTTTGTGCAATTGGAGAAAAAATACCAAAGACTTGAAGAGAAAGAATCAATAAATCAACAATATGTCCTGAACAACACTGGGACTATAGCCCCAGAAAAAGCCCAGAAAGAGTTATGTCAAGTGCTATCTGAAAGAGGCTTGTAATTCCTGTAATTTTGTGCACTCTTTGTAAATAATAAGGGTGATATCAAGGCACCTGACTCCCTCAACAATTTTTCCTAAAAGAAATATCTCATTGACCACTTGCTCCAGTCAGAAAAGATATAGGAGTGCTCTTCCCACTACTATTTGTAAGTCTTCTTCACCCATGTGCCAAGTAAGCAGTCCCATCAGAGGGAAATAAATAGGCCTGGCCCATGCAGAGAACAAATGCAGCACCAGGATGGGGAGCAGCAGGATCAGTGAAAGTGTCAGCACCATAACAGTCCTATAAAGCAGTGAAGAATAAGCAAACTGCGATCTGGACTGCTCTTAAACAGGTTCTGGTAAAGATTATAGTGGAGGCATTCCACAAGCACAAGACTTCATGTAGCATGAAGCCAGTACTGCAGTTTTCTATTCTTTATAAAGCATAGGAATGTTTTAGATATTTCAAGTTGGAAATACATTTCTTCAGAAATCAAACCTACAGGACTGGGCTGCTCTAAAACTTCTAGGGATTTGACACATACAGAAAGAGAGAGGAAACAAAGACAGCAGCGAGCCACCCTGTTCCCATCCTGGAGCTTGGGAGTACCAAGTGCTGCTCAGTAAAACACGAAAATCAAGTGAACAACTTGATAATGAAGTAGCTGGAGAGCTTGATCAAAGAGGAAGAATCCAAGGCTTATCTACATGGGATGGCTCTCTGAGCAACAAGGTCTGGAGATAGGGAGCTACGGCTAGATGTTTAATATCTGCCCAGAGTGGATTCACTAGGGTGTACTCTTAATACCATATTCAGACTGACTTTCTGTTTCCTCCCTTTTGAGGTAAATCAGTAAGGCAAAATCAGTAAGTATGCTGCCAAAGCAGACACATCAATGCCCAGTTATTGCTTGGAGTGCTCACAAACACACTTTTTCAGTGTTTTCTCAAGTGTATGTATTACGGTAAGAGCAGTAATATTTCTTCAGTCTTCTGAGAGCATGAGTGGGAACAAAGAAAAATGGAAAGCACAGAACAATTAAGACCATCACCCTTAAAAAAGAACAGCTACACTACAAAGCACTGTAAGGAAATCACACTGACTAAATATCTTTAATATGTGCACATATTTGACACTTTACTTGTGAAACTTTTAGATTCAGATTGTTTATCTTTCCAGGCTTTAGTAAACTAAATACAGCTGGAGTGAGCTGCAAGAAACCACTTTGTGAAAAATGATTCATGGAAGACCAGAATAGCATCTGAAATAGCAAATCACCTGCTGGTGCTATAGAGACAGACGATATCCTAAAAATAACCTAAAAAAAATTAATTAAAAACTGCAGCCGTTATTATTTTCATGACCTGGCTTATCAGTGGGAACCCCACCACCAGACCTACTGGCACAGCAGCAGGGGAGGCACGTGACAGAGCAAATGGCCTGAAGTGAGCACTGGCGACAGAGAAGCTAGGACTGCTACTGACATAAATGTACATTAAATATGGCACAGTAAAATAAGTCTCATGTAAGCTTTATGTCTTTTTAGGACTGCACATTTGTGCAATTGCTCAGAAAACAGCAGGTTTTTTTCCTCATGCTTCACTGGAGAGGACCCACAGGAATGCACTGTGCATGTGCTTGGTGGTAACTAGTAGTGACCTGAAAAAAAAACTTGCATGAAGCTACAAACATTTGAAGGATACAAAGAACAGTTTCTCAGGATAATCTAGAACAAAGAATATTGGTCTGATGTTTAAAGT
>Ga0181612_120413_pt1 | contig 12480 bp, 12 predicted proteins | sample HoacroProtozoa21_FD_119630 | JGI IMG/M metagenome (GOLD analysis project Ga0181612, IMG submission 119630) | Hoatzin crop microbial communities from Cojedes, Venezuel. Combined Assembly of Gp0051906, Gp0051904, Gp0051908 | reverse complement strand
ATCGAGCTCCCCGAGCCCACCACCGGCATCATCATCGTGAAACGCGGCTCCACCGTCGAAAAACGCATCTACAAGTAATTTTCCACCCTTTATTCACCACAATGGTCCTGACGCTTCATATCGCCAGGACCATTGGTGTTTATATGAGGGTTTCCTCTCGTTAAAAGAGGGAGTGGAGGAGGAACCACAGGGGAGGGACGAGGAGGGCGGGGAGGAGGTTGAGGACGTGGACGTCGCGGATGCGCAACAGCGACAGGCCCGAGCCGGTGATGAGCAAGCCGCCGACGATGAGCAGCTCGGCCATCAAGGCGTCGCTAATGGCGCTTGACGAGAGCGTGGCGACCAGATAGAACAGGCCCTGCCACAGGAACAGCACGGGGGCTGCCAGCAGCATGCCGACGCCGTAGGTGGCGCCAAAAACGGTGCTGGTGACCAGGTCCAGCGTGGCGTTGGTGAACAGCAGGGTGTGGTCGGCTTGCAACGCGCTGACCACGGGTCACAGCATCGACAGGGGGCCGATGCAGTAAATCAGCGTGGCGGTGGCGAGTCCATCGGCAAGGCGCGACTCGCTTGCCCCACCCTTTTTGCTGGAGCGGCGCTCCACAAGGCGCTTGAAGCGGCCGTCGATGTCAAGGGCGACGCCCACGATGCTGCCCACAGCCATCGCGATGATGAACAGCACGGGGTACTCGCTCTTGGGCATATTAGAGACCACGGCGTTCAGTCCGATGCCAAAGCACGCCAACCCCAGCGCGTCATACAGCACGTTTTTATACTTTTCCTTGATGCCCTTGTGCAGCGCCACGCCCAACAGCGTGCCTGCCACAATGGTGCAAGTGTTGACAATAGTTCCTATCATTATTATAATGTGTATCTTTTAAACAAACGGTCACGAGCGCGGCTTGACGGTGGCGGTGATGATGTGGGCAGCTGTGTCGGTGCAGATGGCGTCGCCCAGGCGGGCTCGCATGCGCTGGTAGCCGTCGAGCATGGCGGTGCGGGCGCTGCCGTCGGGCAGGAGCGCCGTCAGGTGGCTGTCGATGCTGTCCACGGTGCACAGGTGCATGAGCAGCTCGGGGATGAGGGGTTCATCCACAATCAGGTTGGGCAGCGTCACATATTTTCCGCTCAACAGGTGGCTGTAGAACGTGTAGGTCCACTTGCTGCCGTTGAAGCGGTAGCACGCCACCTGCGGGGTACCCAGCAGGGCGGTCTCGAGGGTTGCCGTGCCCGATGTGACCAGCGCCGCGCGGGCGTGATGCACCAGGGGGTAAGTAGCATCGCGCAGCACGGGTATCGTCGATTGAGGACCCAGAACGCTGCTATACAGCTCGTCGTCGATGCCAGGGGCACCCGCCACCACGGGTTGATAGTCGGGATGGCGCCCGGCGGCTTGCAGCATCACGGGCAGGTTGTCGCGTATCTCGCGCACGCGCGATCCTGGCACCAGGGCGATGATGGGTTGGTCGTTGAGGTGGTGTTCCTTCAAAAACGCCTCGCGCGAGGGCATCGACGCCAGCGCCTCGTTGATTTCTTGCACGGTGGGGTTGCCCACATAGCGCGCCTCGTAGCCGTGCTGGCTGTACCAGTCGGGCTCAAAGGGCAGGATGCAGTGCATGTGATCGACATAGCGGCGAATGTCCTTGACGCGCCACTGCTTCCACACCCACACCTTGGGCGAGATGAAGTAGTGCACCATGATGCCCTGGTTGTGGGCATACTTGGCGACCTTCAAGTTGAACGACGGGTAATCGACCAGAATGACCGCATCGGGCTGCCAGTCGTCGATGTGGCGGCGTGCGGTGCCCAGGAAGCCCAGGATTTTGCCCAGATGTCGCACCACGTCCATGAAGCCCATGTAGGCCATGTCGCGGTAGTGGATGATGGGGTCGGTGCCTGCCTGCGCCGCCATCAGGTCGCCGCCCAGGAAGCGGAACTGCGCCGCGGCGTCACACTGCTTGAGCGACGCCATCAGGTGTGAGGCGTGCAGGTCGCCCGATGCCTCGCCGGCGATGAGAAAATACTTCATGATATGCGCTTGAGGGTGATAAAGTCGTAGTCGTGGGCATTCCGCTCGTCGGCGGTGTGGCGCTGGATGTCGGTCACGCGCCACTCGTGGGGGTCCAGCTGGGGGAAGTAGGCGTCGGCGTCGTCCCAGCGGGCATGGATGTGGGTCAGGTGGATAGTCGTCACTATGGGCAACGCCTGGCGGTAAATCTGCTCGCCACCGATGATGAACACGTCGCCCGTGGTCGCCGCCTGCAACGCCTGCTCCAGGCTGTGAGCCACCGTTACGCCCTCGGCTTGCCACTGGCTGTCGCGCGTGAGGACGATGTTTTGCCGCCCTGGTAGCGCGCCATGCGGGAACGACTGGAACGTCTTGCGCCCCATGACGATGGCGTGCCCCATGGTCACCTGCTTGAAGTGCTTGAGGTCGGCAGGCAAGTGGCACAGCAAACCGCCACCGCGCCCAATCGCCCAGTCAGCAGCCACTGCCACAATAGCCTGTATGTTTCGTGATTGGTCCATAATTATTACACTGATACCACACCCTTGATGGCGGGCCAGGGATCGTAGCCCTCGAGCGTGAAGTCCTCGTACTGGAAACTGAAAATGTCCTTCACATCGGGATTGAGGCGCATGCGGGGCAACGCGCGCGGCTCGCGTGACAGCTGCTCGCGCACCTGGTCAAAGTGGTTGCGATAGATGTGGGCATCGCCCATCGTGTGGATAAACTCGCCTGGCTCCAGCCCCGTCACCTGCGCCGCCATCAGCAGCAGCAGGGCGTAGGACGCGATATTGAACGGCACCCCCAGGAACAGATCGGCACTGCGCTGATACAACTGCAGGCTCAACCGCCCCTGCGCCACATTGAACTGGAACAGCGTGTGGCACGGCGGCAACGCCATGTCGGGCACCTGCGCCACATTCCACGCGCACACCATGATGCGACGGCTGTCGGGGTTGTGCTTGATCTGGTCGATGGCTTGCGCTATCTGGTCGATGGCGCCACCCTTGCCGTCGGGCCATGCACGCCACTGCGCGCCATACACGGGCCCCAGGTTGCCCTGCTCGTCGGCCCACTCGTTCCAGATGCGCACGCCATGCTCTTGCAGCCAGTGCACATTGGTGTCACCGCGCAAGAACCACAGCAGCTCATAGATGACCGACTTCAGGTGGACCTTCTTGGTCGTGAGCAGCGGGAACCCATCGCGCAAGTCAAACCGCATCTGGTAGCCGAAGATGCTACGCGTCCCCGTCCCCGTGCGGTCCTGCTTGTCCACGCCATGCTCCACCACCCGCTTCAACAAATCTAAATACTGTCTCATCTCTCTCCGATTTGATAAACTGCAAAGTTACACAATTTTCATCAATTAATCCGTTTTCGGACCCGATAATGAGTTTCCATCGTGTTTCTCGCCCCTCATCTCTGAAACGCCGAAAATTGATTGTTTTCAGTAGGAGTGCTGTTTGTAAACAGCACTTTTTGGGTGAATTTGCTGTTTGGAGACAGCATTTTTTGGGGAAAAGTGCTGTTTATAGACAGCATTGTTGTATCTTTGCAGGAAAAAAGGGAGGATTATGGAGAATCTTTTTGCAAAACAGGATAGGTTGCTCGACATGATGCAGACCACGATTGTGCGCCACCAGATGCAGGAAATCAACTGGGATGCGCGGTTGCTTGCCATACGCGGGGCTCGGGGTGTGGGCAAATCCACGTTGATGTTGCAGTACATCAAGATGCACTACGAGCGGTATTCGCGCCAGGTGCTGTACTGCACGCTCGATTCCATCTACTTTGCCAACCACAGCCTGCTGGAGCTTGCCGACACGTTTTATAAATACGGTGGGCGGCATCTGTTCCTCGATGATGTGCACAAGTACAAGCAGTGGAGCAGCGATGTCATACAAATCTACAACATGTATCCCGATATGCGGGTGGTCATCAGCGGGTCGTCGCTGCTGCAAATCATGAAGGCCGATGCTGACCTGTCGCGCCGCTGTGTGCCCTACACGATGCAGGGATTGTCGTTCAGGGAATACTTGCAGTTCTACAAGGGCATCCACATCCAGCCCGTGCGACTGGAGGACGTGCTGACGCATCCCGAGGACATCTGCGCCACGGTGAATCAGGAGTGCCAGTCCCTGCCCTTGTTCAAGGACTACCTGAAGCATGGTTATTTCCCTTTCTACCTGGAAAATAGCATCGACTATTACACCCAGATGGAGCAGGTGGTGAACTATGTGGTCGAGGTGGAGTTGCCTGCTCAATGTGGCGTGGATGTAGCAAATATCCGCAAGATAAAGGCACTAGTGGGGATTCTTGCCACGACGGTGCCCTTTGAGGTGGATATTTCCAAGTTGGCATCGATGATCGAGGCACATAGAAATACCGTCATTGAATATCTTTCGCATTTGAACAGAGCACGTGTGATAAACCTGCTCTACTCGCAAATTGCTACGGTCAAGAAGATGCAAAAGCCCGACAAGATATATTTGGAAAACCCCAACTTGATGTATGCGCTGGCAACCGACGAGGTCAAGATAGGGACGGTAAGGGAGACCTTTGTCGTCAACCAATTATCCTATGGGCATACCGTAGAATACGGAAAAGCAGCAGGCGACTTCAAGGTTGATGGAAAACATACCTTCGAGGTGGGCGGCAAGAGCAAAACCTACGAGCAGATAGCAGGACTCCCCGACTCTTATATTCTTGCCGATGACATTGAGACGCCTTTCGGTCATAAAATCCCAATATGGGCGGTAGGATTTCTATACTAAATTGCCGTTAGCCGCAAAATTTGCGGTTTATTTTGCGATTTTAGCCGCAAACGCTTGGTGGAGGGAGAAACAATGGGTATTTTTGCAGCATGAAAAGGACATTTATACACGAGAGGGAGAATTGGACGGATTTCCACTGGGATTCCAATCAGTTGATTAACATCTTGTCGCGAGTAAATCGTGAAACGGGCTTCTTGGCTGGGCGATTGAGTGCCATCGGCTTTGATGCTCAACTGAAGACGGTGACCGAAACGCTCGCCAACGACATCGTGGCATCGTCGGCTATCGAGGGGATTATTCTTGACACGAGCGAGGTGCGCTCATCAGTGGCGAGGAAACTGGGTGTTGCCATCGTTAACGAGAAGGCGTCAACACACTATGTTGACGGCATCGTGGAGATGATGCTAGATGCAACGGTCAATTATCAAGCACCGCTCAGCGAGCAACGGCTGTTCGCGTGGCATGGGGCGCTGTTCCCAACTGGCAGGAGTGGGCTGGAGAACATCCACGTTGGGGTCTATCGCACCGAGCCGATGCAGGTAGTTTCAGGCTCATTCGGCAGGGAGAAGGTGCATTATCGTGCGCCCGAGGCGGACCGCGTGCCAACCGAGATGAGGCGTTTTCTGGAGTGGCTGAACGATGGCGGCAACGAGCCGTCGTACATCAAATCGGCAATTGCGCACCTGTGGTTCGTCAGCATCCACCCCTTTGACGATGGCAATGGACGTATTGCTAGGGCAATCTCGGACATGATATTGGCACAAACTGAGCACAACGGGCAGCGCTTTTACAGCGTATCATCCGAAATCAATCGCGAGAAGAATTCCTACTATGATGTGCTAGAACGCACCCAGCAGGGCGACAGCGACATCACCCAGTGGATAGTGTGGTACCTCACTTGCATTGCCAACGCGGTCAAGGCGGCCGACACGATGCTGAGTGGCGTGTTGCGGAAATCTATTTTCTGGCGCACGCATGCCCAGAAAGTGCTTTCGGCAAGACAAAAGCAGGTGCTCAACACCTACCTTGACGGGTATGATGCCAAGTTGACAATCAAGAATTACGCCAAGTTGTGCCAAATCTCGACCGACACAGCCGCACGCGACATTCACGACCTGGAAACGAAAGATGTGCTCCGCGCTGAGCAAGGTCGCGTGCGTGATGCCTCGTACTCGCTAATCTATACCAACGAACAGCGCAAGTACAACCATCTTGCATTGCAAGAGGATGATGGGAAGTCTCACATCGTTGCATTATTGCCTGATGGACGCACCATACAAGAGCAGATTTCAAATATTGATAAATTGCGCTACACCCAGCAGGAACTCACATTGCAAGATTTAGCCGACAAGTATTTCTCGTTCATTAAACTGTGATGTGACTGTGAACGACGCGGGTCATTCATCGTAGGTAGAAGAGTATCAAACCCACATTGCCTGATATCCAATCAAAAAATAGACGCTTGACCCAGTTCAACTGACATACCTCAAAAAATGAGAAAACACACTACTTAGTTCTTCTTTGAGTGACCAACACGATATATCATTGCCTTTATTTTATATTACCTCCCAGTGTCCGCCATTATCTGGGCCAACTCGTTTCAATAGACCCTGTTCTTGCAAATTTTTGATTTGCTTTGCTATAGCGCGACGAGAGATGCCGAGCTGGTCGGCCAACTGTTGTGTTGTTATTGAGCCATCATTGGAGAGTAGCTGAAGGATTTTCTGTGAACTTTTCTGTGAACTTTTCTGTGAACTTTTTTCTTTTTTCTGTGAACTTTTTGGGATGTCTCCCTGCAAACTTTTCTTATAGTTGTCGATGTTCTGCTGCAAGAAATATTCAAGTTCTCCAAACATAAAATCGAGGAACGGTTCGCTGCTCTCATTCTCGCGAGAATCAACCAGTGCCTGAATGTATTGCTCCTTATGCTCCTTGTAAACGATGGTTGGCAGTGCGCCTGCTTCCACTTGGAGATGATTCATCACGAGGCGACTCATCCTTCCGTTGCCATCCACCCATGGATGAATACTCACCAGTCGCAGGTGTGCTTCAAAACTCAAAGCGTAGGCTGCAATCACATCATCGGCACGAAGTGCTTGTCGGTTTTCATTGAGCCACAAGCAAAACTCCTCTAATGCTCTAGGTACTTTTTGCCATGCCAGATAGGTGCGCCCACCAAATCCTGCGGTTACGTTTACTAGTCGCAGAGCACCTTTTGATGCATCAAAAGAACCGCTGATGGTGTTATACGAGGAGCCCGTGTTCTTCATAACAATGGCCGACAAATCGCACAGCATCTTTGTACTAAAACGCTCATGCCCCTTAGCCATGCTGAACGAGCGCTCGTAAGCTGCTTTTAGGTCAAGGTTCATTTGTTGCTCTTGCAGTGTACGCTTCGAAGAGGTGATGCCTTCGTCAAAAAGCAACTGATTCTCAATCTCTGTAACCGTGGAACCCTCTATGGCCGTAGAGTGCGTAATGATGCTATACAAATAGAATTTTTTGTAGTCTATCTGTTCTCCGATGCCCAGTTGTTGGAACTCAGCAAGCAGACGGAGTATGTTTTTCGTGCTCATCTTATTCTTTGTTAAATTTTAATGCGCCCAATAGCCTTTCTGTATTTTGACATAATTTCCAACCACAAAGTTAGTAAATCTTCTGTGGCCAACACGATTTCCGCCCCCAAAAATTCTAGGCTTGAACCCACGAGACCACATTCACCATATCAGCAACACCATCAACAGCATTCTTGAAACCCCATTAAGCGATGAGAAAAAGTTTAGCATGACGAAACGCATTTTGTGGCCCACACATGAGGTGAATTTCAGATTTTTTACCTATCTTTGTAGTTGACATAATAGCATATCATATAATCAACCTAACATAAACGCTATGAAACTAGTTGACAGATTTTTAAAGTATGTGACCTTCGACACCCAGAGTGACGAGCTCACCAACCTCACCCCCTCCACACCAGGGCAAATGGTGTTTGCCAAAGCACTTGAACAAGAGTTGCAAGAGATGGGTCTGAGCGATATCTCGCTCGATGACAACGGCTACCTGTTTGCCACACTGCCCGCCAACACCGACCAGCCAGTGCCCACCATCGGCTTTATCGCCCACATGGACACCGCCCCCGACATGAGTGGTCACGACGTGAAACCTCGCATCGTGGACTATCAAGGCGGCCCCATCGTGCTCAACGCTGAGCAAAACATCGTGCTCGACCCTGAGCAGTTCCCCGAGATGAACGACTATGTGGGACAGCAACTCATCGTCACTAGCGGCGACACCTTGCTCGGTGCCGACGACAAAGCGGGCATCGCCGAGATACTGAGTGCCATCGAGTGGTTGCAGCAGCACCCCGACGTCAAGCACGGCAACATCCGCGTGGGCTTCAACCCCGATGAGGAGATTGGGCTGGGTGCACACCACTTTGATGTAGCGAAATTTGGCTGCCAATGGGCCTACACTATGGATGGTGGCGCTGTGGGCGAGCTAGAATATGAGAACTTCAACGCCGCATCGGCCAAAATCACCTTCAAGGGGCTGAACGTGCATCCAGGCTCTGCCAAGCACAAGATGCTCAACTCCATCCGCGTAGCCAACCAATTCATCACCATGCTACCACGTTGGGAAACCCCTGAGCACACCGAGGGCTATGAGGGATTCTATCACCTCACCTCTATCGAGGGCACGGTAGAACAGACGGTGCTATCCTACATCATCCGCGACCACGACCGCGCACGGTTTGAGAGCCGCAAGCGCGAAATTGAGCACCTGTGTCGCAAAATCAATGCCGAGTTCCCCGACTGCGCATCAGCCGAAATCAAGGACCAATACTACAACATGCGCGAGAAGATTGAACCCGTGATCAACATTATCGACATCGCCAAGCAAGCGATGGAGCTAGCAGGCGTAGAGCCCAAAGTGCAACCCATACGCGGCGGCACCGATGGCGCACAACTCTCGTTCAAGGGTCTCCCCTGCCCCAACATCTTTGCTGGCGGCATGAACATGCACGGGCGCTATGAGTATGTGCCTATCCCATCGATGGAAAAAGCGATGATGACCATCGTCGAAATTTGCAAAATCGTGGCTAAGCAATAAATTTCGGTAAAATTATTTGGCTGATAACAAAAAAAGCCATACCTTTGCACCGCTTTTTCGGAGATTCGCTAGCTCAGCAGGTAGAGCACATCCCTTTTAAGGATGGGGTCGTGGGTTCGAGCCCCACGCGAATCACCACCACATGACGCGACTGGCAAAACAAGCAACAGTCGCGTCTCTTTTTTCCCCCCCCTTCGCGCCCCCCATCCAACCAACCGACCTTGCAGCCGTGCCTGCCACGACCACTCCAGTTGTACCTGCAATTTTGTTAAGTATAAGTGATAAAATTGCAAATTTCGCAATCTTGTTAAGTATAAGTGATAAAATTGTATTATCTTTGTCATCTATTCTATCAAACCACTCTGTTATGAAACTCATTGACCGCCCCCGTTACACAACACGCATACTATCGATGATAGACAAAGGACTCATCATCGCACTGACAGGCCAACGACGCGTTGGGAAAAGTTGCGTGATGCGCCAAGTCATCGATACATTGACACATCAAGGAGGAGATAAAAACATCATTTACATCAACAAAGACAAAGAAGAGTTTGATGCCCTCCGCAATCACATCGATCTAACCGAATATGTGAATTCCCAATTAGATAGCACAAAACACAATTACTTGTTTATTGATGAAGTCCAAAACATAGCTGAATTTCAAAAGAGCTTGCGCAGTCTGCAAGCCGATGAGACTTGCTCAATCGTCATCACTGGGAGCAATGCCGCTATGCTATCGGGCGAGTTATCCACAGTGCTTGGTGGTCGCTACATCGAATATCACATACAAAGTTTAGATTATAGCGAGTTTTTGCAATTTCACAACCTCGACAATACTGACACCTCACTGCGTTACTACCTAAATTATGGCGGGTTGCCTCAACTATATCGCATCGGATTAGCCAACGAGGATATGATTGATGACTACTTTCATAGCCTATACAACACCATACTTGTCAATGATGTCATCCTGCGTGAGAAAATCCGCAATGCAGCATTACTTAACAACCTGATTTCATTCATCAGCGACAACATAGGCAAACCCATCTCATCTAACAACATTGCACACTATCTAAAGGCTCAATCGGTTGATACTAGCGTGAGTGTGATTATCAACTACCTGAACTACTTTACCAATGCTTTTATCATCAATCGAGTGCCTCGCTACGACATCCACGGCAAACGATTGCTTGAAGTGATCGACAAGTACTACTTTGAGGACATCGGATTGCGCAACAGTCTAGCAGGGCGCAATCGCACACGCGACATTGAGAAAATCATCGAGAACGTTGTGTACCTACACCTCAAAAATTCTGGTTTTCAAGTCTATGTGGGGCAATTGCGTGACAGCGAAATAGATTTTGTTGCTACCAAAGGGGGCCAACGATACTTTTTTCAAGTAGCCTACTTACTTGCTCACGAGGAGACTATCCAGCGTGAATTTGGCAACTTAATGCTCATTAAGGACCAATCACCCAAATATGTTATCTCAGCAGACTCACTCTATGCTGGAGGCAACGACAATGGTATCCGTCACATAGCATTGCGCAACTTCCTCTCTCAACCTTTTCAAGGCTAAAAGAGGGGCTAAAGGCTCTCAATGGCCACGTCTCTTAGGGTGCTCAAAACCATGCCCTGAGTGCTTGGCGGCTAGGATGTATAATATCTAATCATTCGATTCAACCCTCGACGCCGATCGCCATATTTTCTAGTATTCTTTCTAGTCGCTATTTGCTTCGCTAAGTTCAACTGCTGCAAGATGTCCTTGTCAAGAGGGTCGTTCATCGTCTGCACAAATGGGAAATTGATAGCAACGGTCGTGGGATTGGCATTGTGAGGACGCGGAAACACATCAAAACCAGCCCCACTGCGCATAGCCACATTGTTGGTGATGATGATGCGGTCGTGGAACTCTCGCGTATCATAGATAATTAGGCTATAGTTCAGATTGGGGCGAATGTCTTCGATCGTGTCGCACACATAGTGATATCGTTCATCCCAATCATCTTCTGTCCATCCACTTCTCTCATGCTCAACAAACATATCGATGTGAAAAACAATGCCATTTTCTAACGATTGTGGTAACAGTTGGTCTAAAATCGGGTCAAGATTTTCATTGATTTTTTCGTCAAATCCACACGTGACCTGTCCTTTCGAGTCTCTGCGATCTTGCAAGATATATGGGTCAATGATAACCATCGCATTACAAGCATCCAAGCGAGGATAGTTGTTGTTGAGATTTCGTAGCCAAGTCCAATCTTGCGCTTCGTCGGGTATGGCTTTGCCAAGCGTCTTGTTCAAATAATATTCATCAAATAGCTCTGGATTTAATACCATCACTCCATACTGAGCTGCCTCGGCTTGACATCGTTCCTTGTCAAGATGTGTTCGCAGATAAATAGCATTGAGCTCCCCATCGGTGCTAGGTGCATCAAAGCCTGGAAACGGGGCCTTCTCTCGAATAAAATGCCCTCCCCCATTGTTCGCCTTCAGCAACCCAAACAAGGTAGATTGAGGGTTTTGCACTGCCATAGCTCGAAAATGCGATATCGAATCGATATAGAGCATTGATTTGCCCAAGAATTGTTGCATCAACACTCGCTGAGGCGATTGGTCTAGAGCCATCTGCTGCAGAAACTCAATTTCGCAATATATTGCTCGTTTTTGCATAGCGTGGCATTAATTAAGGTTCTGCTTCATCAATTCTAATGCCAATGCGTCGGCTTCATCAAAAAAGCCACTCCCAAAACTTGTAGAGAACGTGCCATCCGCCTCCACCTCAATCACCTTCACCTGCGGTTCTCCAGCTGGGCGCAAAGCCTCATCATGCGGATAGACATAAATGATAGAGACCTCTTTAGGGGTCAAATCGGTTCCCTTAGCACCTATTAGCGTTTGCAACTTTCGTATCAAGTATTCGCTATGCGTTTCTACGATAAAGTGAACATTATAGGTCTTATAAGCATCTACTATCATGTCGGCTAACAACGATTGGAAACGCGGATGCAGATGCACCTCAGGCTCCTCGATAGCGATAGTGTATGGGTCTCTCACCAACTGCATCTTTTCTTTAATCGTTTCGGGCTGTGTTGAAATATCTTGTGTCGGCCAAAAATAGTCTGTATATTTGGTGAGTTTACGTTCAACATCCAATGGCGATGACATGATTGCAGTCTCAATGCGGAACAACATAGCCAAGAGTTGTGACACACCATAGCCCTCATCAGCTAGCAATCGACCTTTCTCATCCTCTTTGTTTTGATGCAAACGGATGGTGATGCCCATGTTATCATCTAGCATTTGAATAGTAGCCGAATGCCCCAATCCAAATGCTTGTATCCATTTGTTAATAAATTCTCCTGGTGCAAAGTTCAACAAATTACGCTTCAAGAAATCTTCAACTTTTATTTGTTCTTCTTTTCCCCACATTTGATGCCACATGAGGTTTCCATATATTGTTCCATAGTCTAATCCATTGATTTGGCAATTCTTGAATTTCTGTTGTGCTTCAAAATAGCTATATGCCACTCTTGCAAAATCATCATTGTTATCCACATTGTAAATGCGCTTCACCTCTACAACTGT
>Ga0181612_111789_pt1 | contig 12480 bp, 4 predicted proteins | sample HoacroProtozoa21_FD_119630 | JGI IMG/M metagenome (GOLD analysis project Ga0181612, IMG submission 119630) | Hoatzin crop microbial communities from Cojedes, Venezuel. Combined Assembly of Gp0051906, Gp0051904, Gp0051908 | reverse complement strand
CTTTTAATTAGCTTCAAAACCCTTACGCTCAGTTTTAGCAATAACTCTATTTTCAGTGAAGTTATGGTATGGTGATGTACAGTGATTTGGAAATACTGTGGTATTATGGATAGGAGAAAGAATGGGTGGCAGAGGGATTTATGCACATAGGGTATCTTTTTCTATTTTTGGACACTGCCCTTGTCACCATAGCCACTTCCTTTGAGAACTGATTGAACTAATGAAGAAGTTATTCCTTTTATGTTTGTTTTTTCTCTGTTAATTTTTTTGTTTTAAGGCCACATAATCATTTGATTATAAAAACAATCCTAAAATAACATAGAGGTCTTGTTTCTTTTGGGAAGGACTCAAGGTTCCAAGGCTTGATGGCGTTTTTTTACTGCACTAAACTTTGTTCTCTTGACATGCTGAACTGATAGAAAAAAGTCCTGAAGGAATAAGTTTCAGCCTTAAGAAAGATGAGAGATCAGACCAAACAGGAATGTGTGTTGAGACTTGTTGGCTCACCACCTAATGGCAAGCTTCCTTTCCCTCTGCTTCTCTCATGACTTGTTCCTTTCTAAACTGGCTTTGTAGTGTCTAGTTTACTCCCCAGATAGGGCTGTACTGGTTAACTCCTCTGATACAGTCTTACGTGGTGCCAGCAATGGTCAAAACTTCTTGAGTCTTCAAGACGTCAATGACTTTAACCTTTCAAGCACTTGCTGTTCTCTACAGGCGAACCTGGGCAGTAACCCTTTTTTACCCTTTTGGCATGTAGAAATTGGATTATGTATTGTGCTTGTGCACTGTTTTTGAGACAATGTTAAAATAGTTTAATCAACAGTTAATTCATACATTGTTAACTACATCTATTTTAGTGAGAGTAAATGAGATGAGATTAATAGCTATGGAGAGTACATTAATTGGATAATACAGAAATGTGCACACAATTACAGCTGTAAATTAAAGTTTGGACTAATCTAATCTCCTCAATTACTGGTTTATATTTGGTGAACTTCCCTAAGCTATTGATGTTTGCTTTTCTGCTTGTTTTAGTGTTGAAATCCCATTCAGCCCTGTAATAGCACTGAATATACGTGTAACCCTATGCAAATACCGGTTTATGTCTATAACTACCTGCTGATGGTTGTTTCATGATCTGTGCAATGTCTGTGTGCATCAGTTTTGCTCCCAGTGGGCAGCTTTCCAAACCGCACAAGTAACTTCTGCTAATGGTGCTGATATCTTTGTTGGCAGCTTTTGCTAAGTAATCAAGCTGAATTGGTTTGGGCATTAAACTTGGCTTGCCTCTAAAACAGATAGAACTGTGATGAGAAACTCTGGAAGAGCTTGTACTGCCACTGTATTTGTTTATTCTATATCAGCTTCTTTGCTCTATCTTCTCACGTGCCATGTGCACCTTCATGCACATGTATCTTCTTGCAAATGTCCTACTGAGCAAAACACATTAATGGAGAACGAAGCAAATCTGTGTACTCTGATGGATTCCACCAGTAATCTGACAGTCCTGTGTGATGTAAATTCAACAGACCTTTTAAATGAGGTGCATGGCCAAAGACTGAAACATGGTTGTGCTTGATATATCTGTAGTTTGGGTATTAAAGTGTATTGTTTGTTGATTTATATCTGCCATTAAGTGGATCAAGTCCCACATTTTCTGTATTCTGAGAATTATTTTAATCGCAGATTGGTAGAAATTATGATTCTTTTGGTGGGAAATTGTGCAAAAAAGCTCTGTTTTGGCACAGTCGGGATTTTTGGTGTGTGTGTTTGTTGTGTTTTTTTTTTAAACTATGTCTCGCCTGCTGTGCAAAAAGTAGTGTTTAGGTGCTTCACTTCTGCTTATTTTCGTGCAGGGTGATACGAGTGAAATGAGATGTTTCACCTCTCTGATTCGATCAGTGAAACTTTTAATATAAAAGTATATTGAATTTGTCTACAGACTTAGCTAATTACATGTAGAACATATATTTAGCTAGTGTGTACATTCCTGTGTAGGAAGTGAAATAATCAGTTTGTGTAATGAGTTTAAATTTAGAAGTGAACTGAGTTACCAACATTGGCAGGTTGTAATGACGGGTAATTGGGACCATCTTTTTTTTCCTGCTCTTTGGTTATTTTGTGTACTTTTGTACTGATCAGGATAACTTCTGTAGTTACAGTGCTGCTGAACAGTCACACTGAGTGCTGCCCAGTCACAAATTGAGAAGACTATGTATTGTTCTCCCCTTGTACCACCCCAGATTTTCAGCAGGATGCCAGCAAGCTGTCACAGATTTTGGTATGCAGACCAGTTGTTTTTAGTCTTTAGACTAGACCAGCAAGTCATTTTGGTATACGCTTATAATCTGCATGAATAAACATGGCCTATAAAGATGAAAATTTCATACAATATGAGAAATAATATATTTAGGTTGGTGTCTTAGTTTTGTATTGGCTGCAATTGCTCATTAAAAAGCTATTGAAGACTACATATATCAATCCATACTTTTAGAATACCTAAAACACATCTCTTCAGATCAAACCAAACGAAAGATTTTTCTGGGTTTTTTTGACCTCCAAAGGCATGTGTTACCAGGGAAGTGGAAAGAAAGAATGTAGTCTGTGTAAATGCTTGGATCAGTGAATTAAAGTATGTTTTGGGATAGCAGAACTTTGAGAGTTGAAAGTTGTGGTTTTCTTGTGAATAAATAGGGTTTCTGAGCAGCCTTATTCCTTCTTAACAGACTGCATTATGCAAAACCCACATAATAATGAGAATAATAATATGTTTGTAATTCCAGAGTAGGTTAAGCAGATTGTTGTTGGTATCTAGTTTTATCAGTCATTGTGAGTGTTAATGCATGACAGACTCTGATGCAGAAGAAAGGTCTGATTAAATTTTTATCAGGGAATTTCTGCGGAGTTGATTTGCTGTTTGACTAAGTAAAGTTTTTATCTTAATTTCAAAAGAGAGGTGGATGGATGTGTTCTCCTTATTTGATTCAAACAATAGATGATTTTTTTTTGATGTGATGTTGATTTTCACATTTGTATTGCTTACCAGCCTGAAACTTCTGTGATGCTCATTTTTATCAGTGTCTGTTTTTGTTGAGATTAATCTGTTTTCTGTTTATGATGGATTTTTCTTTGGGGTGAGGCTTCCTCTGTCTTCTGTTTTTCTGTTGTTACATGTGTCAGTTCTAACTTTTCCTTTTTTGGACAGGGCTGTCCACTGTAGTAAGGCCATATGTTATGCTTATAAACATTATTTTTTAACAGCAAATCTCTTTTGGAGCTTAGGTGTTCTGAAATAAAAACTGGTATTGATTCATCTGCTTAGATTCAGTGTATGTTGGTATATTTGGTGAGGAAAAAAAGCAATGGTTATTTGTAGCGCTAGTAGATATTCTTTGCAATTAGACTACTCTATGTATATTTTTAATAGCTTAGGTCTTCAGTAATGCATTTCCTTTTAAAATGTCATGGACATAAAACACAGCTTGTTTCACTCAGTCTGACACAGCTTACTCTATTTTACTACTTTGGCATCCTCCAGGAACTTGTCTTTTGGGTCTTTGCTCCTGGTGTCAGATTGGAAAATTCTTAAGACTCTTCAGTAATGGATGTTGTATTAAAATAGGTCTGTCTCACAGTGTGAAATGACTTGCACTGGTTTCTTGTCTGCATTCATCTCTAAGTTTAGCATCTGGTTTCCAGATGTTAAGAAAGAATCAGAAGCTGCAGGTTGCATTTGGTTGTGGATATTGACTACCCTTCACATTGGAAGCAATACAGCCTTTAGATTATTAGGATTATTTACTTGGAAGACTGAGTGCATAAAAATACCACTCTTAGGTACACAATTCATCTACAGAGTAATGTATTAAATTAATCTCTAAGGAAGTTTACAAACATATATTAGAAGAATCCTACCAACTCGACTTTTGTGTCTGAGGCTCTGAATCATAGAATCACAGAATCGCAGAATGTTCGGAGTTGGAAGGGACCTCTGTGGGTCATCTAGTCCAACCCTCCTGCCGAAGCAGGGTCACCTACAGTAGGCTGCACAGGACCTTGTCCAGGCGGGTCTCGAATATCTCCAGAGAAGGAGACTCCACAACCTCCCTGGGCAGCCTGTGCCAGTGCTCCGTCACCCTCAGAGGGAAGAAGTTCCTCCTCATGTTCAGACGGAAAATCCTGTAGAAATCCTATCCATATGGCAGTTTTTGCCAGGTGCAAAATTGGTTTAATGATCGGTTCTTAAAAATAATACTGACAATATCATTTTGCTGGATATTGCGGATGGGAAGGAGTGAACTGTGTTTTTCTTTTCCCCTTGTTTTTTAAAGAATCCTGTTTAAATAAAAGTGAGTAGAGGTGATTATCCATGTGAAATCTGTTTACAGTCATACACTGTTGCCATTTCCTGTTCTCCCTGTTTTTACTGGATTGCTGTGAGGTCTGCCTCCTGTCTAGTTTGTGAATGCCCCCTAGATCCCATAATATAAGGGTTTTTTGGGGAGAGGGGAGTTTTTTCCTTCCCTTGACTCTTCTAATCTGTATTTTTCTAAAAATGGCTTTCCAATCCATAGTTCTGTTCAGATCATTTTGTAGAACGATCTAGACTGGTTACCAGGATTCAAGCGATCATGCATTTCATAGAGGTAAAAAAAAATAATGGTGTTCACTAGCATGAAATTTCCTTAGTCTGATATTGCATATTGTTAAATCTTCTCCTCGTAAGGCTAACTTGATCTTAATCGTTAGTCTGAATGGAAGAAGTGTTACTTCAATTTTGATTTACAAATCCCATTTGTAATGCCTAAAGTATAATGCTGTTTTTGTCACAGCTGAATTCCAACCTGAAAGCATGCTCAGAAGGTGGGTAAAGTGTTAAACTTTTTAAATCTGGGTTTTGTATGAAAGATGGCAAAACACTGTTTCTGGTTTTCCTTATTTATATGTAACCTACAATGTTTGTTATTGCCAGTTACATTTTTAACTTCTTGTCATTTCAGAAGCTTAGTGTATGCAACCAGAAATTTTACCATCTTCTGGAAAAGTGACTAGGTGCTTCTCTGTGGCATTGTTTACCTCTGTTCTCTGTCCATGAGCCCTGTTTCTTCCTCATTGTCCGTGCAATTGTAACTATTCAAGAAAAATTCATAAGTCCCTGTATTCATTTTAGCTGGTCGCCAAAACTGGAACTATTTTGATACACAACTACAGGCTGCAATTTGTAGGGTAGAGAAATTTATGATGTTAGGTTTTGAACTCAAATGTATTTGTACAAATAAATGCTGGTCATTGAGTAACCCATATATTCTACTTAAATGCATGGGTTACTGAGTTCTTGAGGCAAAATTACTTCGCTGCTTTAACTGAGAGTAGATCATTATCATCCAGGAGTATCTGCTTCCCTTTGTCACAGTTTAATATGTTGCTTCTTAGAAATTTACAGCTAGAACTTCTTCAACACAGTGGAGAACTTTGCCAGTAATCTGAAAAATATCATCCAAGTAAGCTCTGGTATAGCTACGCTGCTGCTAAAACTGATACATGAGTGAGAGTAATGCCCATTAGAATGAAGTGGAGAAAATGCTTGTTACTATTGAGCACTGACAAAATGAAATCATTACCAGAAATGTCCACTGTCATGGAGTGACCATCTCTGTTAAGTATGCTGTTGGAGATTGTCCCCTGGAATGGAATTTGTCTTTAGCCTCGTAATGGGAAGCAGAAAGGAGAAAAGCATTTCTGAATGGGTAAAGTACATTAATTAGCACTGATTTTGTGCATTTATTTTGGGGAGATTCTGGAGGTTGACAGGTGGCAAAGGAAGGCAAATGAGTAGTTGTTCTCAGGTCCTTCTTCCTGGTTCATTAGTGTCTATTGCTTGAGGTTTCCCTGGTTGCTTTACTGACTGGCTTGGATTTGCAGCTGACATTTTTGCAAGTACAGTTGTCTGTTCAACTTCAGTGTTTTCCACCTCAGCATTTACTGCTTTGGTTGTCTTGTTGTTGCTCTTGCGTATGTATGTGCAGGACTGCATGTGGAGTCATCTTCTTGTCAATACTTATGAGGTGGAAAGGATGCTCTGTCCTTTCACACTCCTCTAGTCAAAGTATGCTCATTCTGCTTTGCAATCATTGTTGTTTCCATAATCAGAATTTCTCTGCTGTGGCCTGTATCTCTTCACCAGCACTCTTCTGTCTTGCTTTTAAGATCCTTTTGTGTTACTTTTTTTGATTTCTTTTTCCTACCTGCTTTAGATTTTTTTTTCACTTTTACATCATTAGAGATTAACTTGATTGGAATTGTTTTCCTGATTAGGCAGAATGACTAGCATGATCTTTCAGAGATGAAATGCACTCATAAGATCGACAGTGTTTCTTGTTCTGTGGTTTCTTACAGGTACTTAATAAAGCCAGGGTTCCACAGTAATTAACACCAAATACCACTGCCATAGTCATCCGCTGTACTAATTTGGCCTAGTGTGTGAGTAAAAACATAAATGTTGTAACTGAATATATGTATCAGGAAATTAGAGATATCAGTAATCTTGCCATTTCTGATGCTCAATAAGAGAGAAAGTTCACAAGAATTCAAAATTTGAGGAAGATATTTACATGATTTGTATAACTGTCTTTTTTTGCAACTGTATAGGGAACCTATACAATTATGGGGGGTGGTGGAAGAAATGCAGTTAAAAACAGTTTTGGAGGAAATAGTGCAACAATGAGTGTTTCTTTAAAGAATGATTAGCTGTCATGAAACAGATTGTCTATAAAAATGTAAGGTATAAATAGTATACAACATTTAGCAGTAATGTACATACAGAATTGGCTTGTCCTTGGTAGTTTGATCAGTCTAAGGTTATGGACGTGAAATCTGTTAGCTGCAAACTCTAAGGAGGTTGACTATGTATTCTTCTCTAGAATGAAATTCCCTTTATGTAATTAAGAGGATTTTTATGTAAAACTTTAAACAGGAGGTACTGTGTAAGATGGTGGTAGACATCTCCTGAGTTTTTATTCTACTCTTGTTTAGTATCTGATTGCTGCATAGATGAGCAGCCTTCAAAAGCTAACTGCATGATTCATGAATGAGTTAAAGTACAATTATAAAGCAAGATATCTTTGAAGAGTTCATCATCTTAGTCTGATTGAAAATTACCGCCATTTGTGATCCACTTTTGTCAAGTGTTCTTGTCACTAGCCTCAGCTATGTTTTTCCTATGTATGTAAATAAGATATCATGATCTCTTCTGTAAATTCTTTGCCTTTGTAACAAGCGTGTTGTATTCATAAGCAACAACTGGATATAGCATACTGTTTTGTTATTGATACAAGTTGTTATCCTGGTTATGTAAGTTTGCTTTTTTATTTTGGTATCAAATAATATTTTGTATTGGTGTTTCCCTTCTCTAAAGGCCTTCGTATGTAGGTAACAGAAGGCTTTGCATTCTGTTTAAGCTTCTGTCACTGCTTTTCTGTGAATCTCCCATAGAAAATACTGCTTTATTAAAGCTGCTTTCTACTATCCCTTCTTTGATACATAATGCTGTGATCTTTTATCCAGAATTTCTCAGGTATATTTGAAAATTTCCCTTTCTATTATGAATGTGCATTTGTTAAAACTGAAATTGCTTTTAGGAAAGGATGACATAGATGAATTTATTAACTTCAAAAAAATAAGGAATAGTTCAGAACTATGTATGTGTATATTAGACAGAAATATTAATGTTTTTAAGTTTTCCAGTGAAAATTATACTGAAATTATCAGTATGATTGTTGCTTGAAATGGTCGGTTTTGTTGCTTTCTCGTTCAGGTAAATTATATGCTCTCAGATGTTCTTTCTAGTTCTCTTTGGATTGGATCCCGCTTCTCATCCCCAAAACACAAAATTCACCTTGTATAGTTTTACAGGGCATGAAAACAATCCCCCTCTTTTTGTTCATACCCCCTAACTCACAGCTTTGCGTCTCGTGGTCATATTTTCTTTCTGTATGTTGGCTGTATTTTTTTTTTTGAGTCTTTCTTACTGCAGGCATTTATTTAGGAACCATTAAAACATAGAACAGCTATGTGTAAAAATAGATTTACTCCTATCTTGTATTTTTTCCTCCCTTTGGATTTTTGATTTAATACATGAATATATAATGAGAATAGTGTTCAGCTTTACTTTATATATTTAAATTTGTAATCCAGTTAGCACAATTCGTGTTTGTCATGCTTCTTGCGTTCTGGTTGAATTCAGTATTTTTTCAGTCATTAGAAATAGGCAAGACAAAAAACTTAGTAGTAAATTTGTTTTTTAAAAAGGCAGTTTAAAAGTTCATGTGGGCGTTGGCTGTTTTGGGAATAGAATTTTGGCATGCTCTGAGGAGAAATGGTGTTTGAGGAAGTTGTGAGCCTTTGAACACCATGTACTGTGTCAGTAAGGGTGTGGTCTGTGAGACACACATTGCACGTGCCTCTGGGAATTCGAGATTTTTCCATTTGTAGTATTCTTTCTTAAATTGCACATTGTACTGACTGTGAACCAAGGTGGAGCTGGCTGAAGAGTAGTGACTACAGAGTTAGCACAGGGCTTGGCCAGGAGAGATGATGGGATGTTCTGGGCTGGGTTTGTGTGATCTGATTTAATGAAAAACCGTCAATGACATTTTTCAGAACAGGTTCAAAGTTGTTTTAGAAGGGCTGGCACACTGTGGTGTGGTTTGGAGATGCAATGAAGCCCAAGAAATTAGTACCAAGAGTTTGATTCTTGTGTGTCCTACTCAGTGTTGTGTTAGGTGATGTGCCCTCTCCTTGCCCTGCTAGGCAGTTAGATACCGTATAGGCCATGCTTCTGACTTCTTTATGAAATAACCTCTTCAGTGCCTGTTTGCAGATTGATCAAAAACTTATTATTTCATATTGTCAGTGGTTGATAGTAAGAAAATGATGTTTTGGCTTGAATAAAGAAATTGTTTGGAATTTGTAGTATCTCCATCACCACCACTGTATTTTTGACAACAGAAGGACGGGAAGAGGGTATTTAAAAGCGCTCTTGATCAGGACAGCATGTTTAAGAGTAGAAGTTCTGCGTTGTCATTAATAGGCCTTCCGCTACACTTTCTGTCACAGCAATTTCTGCCATTGATTAGGTTAACACTTTGTCTGGTTTGTAATTTTGAAGAGGCTCACCTCAAGACAGTTTTAGCTGCTTTGTGAATAGCAGAGCTTTTAATTCCCAAGCCTATTATGCTATTACCAGTAAACTGCATTACAATTTCTGTTTATTCCTTTGGTTCCTAGAACTGTAGTTTGTTCTTGGAATAGCCCACAGGTACTAGATGCTGAAGGATGGCTGTTTCGTATTTGGCCTGTATACTCCTAGTATCCTAGTAAATAGATGAATTAATTGATATGAATGTTCAGAATTGACATGTAATATCGTTTATGATTTTCCATTCTCTCAAGACTGTGCCAATTCTACTTCACTGCTCTGTGGCTAGAAGATTTCACTGTAGTTGATAGAACAGTTACAGAGGCTTTGTCTACCAAAAATTAGCCACTTGCACAGCTGTCAATTGCTTTTCCTAGTTTTAAACCTGTTACCAGCTTCTAAACAAAAGTGTATAAATGTAGTGAATACTCAAGAGTTCTAAGTGGGAGGCTGTAGTGGCTTAAAGAGTCCTCTCTACATCAGAGAGCAAAGAGCAACACAAGCCCTGATGATCCTCACTTTCTTTGCCCCCCTCTTGAGAGACACCCTTAAATGAAACTCCTTGGGGTTTTTTTGTTCTCTGTTTTTTCTTGTAATCTATCTGTCCAAGTCCTAGACAGTGGCAAGTCAGACAAAGCTATTTGTATGCATTCTGGATGCTTTTGGCACTTGCTGCCATTTTACCTAAAGGTAAAAAACTATCAACAGCTTTGCGTCTGTGTTTTTCCTTGAAAAATATAATGGGAGAAGCTGGGGGAAGCATCTTATTTCTTCTGAAATTTAACAACACTCACCCAATTAAAATATTCAGGAGTGAGTTTAAAAGGTTTCAGAAGTGAAAATTAAAATGTTTCTAATGTGGAAATACTTTATGAGAGGAAATCATTACTGTATGCCCCCCAAATAATTTGAACGCAAAGCTTGAAAGCAGAAATGGAGATATAGGCATCTTCTGTTAAATAAGGACTTGCTCTGTCCTGCCCTCTCTTTAAGAACGTGATTTTAAATTTTACCCTGGATCTGGGCCTGACTTGAGACTTGTTTTCTGTTGCTGGAGGGCATATTTATTTAAAGGACAGTTGGGTTAGGAAAATTGTTGGACTGCTGAAACCTTGTAGCAATGGAAAAAGTATAAATCATTGGAAAAACTGCTCAGCCTTATTCAGCAAAATGTGACATTAACTAGTATTCTTTCGCCAGTAAAAGCTATGTCCACATTAGGACATTTTGGAACTATAGCTACGTCAAACATTGTGCATTTAAGTCTCTGCCACAGTAGAAAAAACAATTTTCATATTTTCTTCTCTAGTTGCACTTCTGAAGGAACACTGAAAAAAAGGTTCGGTAAGTGTGAAAACCTTAAAGAACAAACTGAAGAAACAAGCAATTGTGCTTTTTGTCAAAAATAAGCAATCAGTATGGTATCACAAGTGGATCTGCATGAGCTTTGAAGCACCCCCGGCTTGCCTCAGGCTGAGTAAACTACCAGGCAATTGTCCAAGCATAGCGGGCTTGGTAACTCTGCCTAAAGCTGAAAAGAGAGAAGTAAATGATGAAACTTCTACTCCGGAAAGTACTTGGTCTCTGCCAAAAGGTTCTTTGCTTCCCCATGTGGAAGTTGAATAGCAATGGAATTATGTTGTCAGTGTTTGAATTGTGAGATTATTCTTGCAATTGACCCTTCAGAGTTGAGGACTGAAACTGTGGGTACTGTCAGGAAATTCTGGAGATTTGTAGCTCTCTAACAGTACTGGTGTGAAAAACTTTTGGGCACACTCCACTGTGATTTTTAGGCCATGCCAGCAACTGCAGCAGTGATGAGGAAGAACTAGGTTCCTGCTGCCTGTATGTTAAGAGAGAATAGCCATGTGCAACTGGATACAATTAGCATTAATAATTCCAATGAAAGAAACAAAAGAATTCAAACAATATCCTTAGCATCAAATTGTTGTTATGTGTAGTTTATTATGCATGGTTACTGCAGACAAAACTCTTGGAAGTTCAGACAAGCTAAAAGGAGGGAAGCTCTCTTGATGCTAGCCTAGAGATGGAGGGAAATCAATTTTCCTTAGGAAAGTGGTTATTGGTGTGCTTATATTTTTGGATGTGTATTTATGCTTGGATAAATGGTTATATTTATTTGGGATTTTTAAACACATGTCATTATTTTTGCACATAGTATCTTTCCAGACTAATGTAATTTTATGAAGAAACATGTAAAATATGTATATTAAAGTTGTGGCCAAATTTTTTGGCAGATGTGCTTCTCGCATGGCTTAATTTCTGCCTGAACATTTTGATTTTGACAGAGTACTGGGACCAAAGAGCTTCCCACTTCATTTGAGTTGCTCAGGGTGTTCCTAAAGATACCTTTATTTGTGAAAAGTTTCTCTAGGTCAGTTTGGATATGTAGTGTCTGTCTGCTACTACCTCTGCAAAGGGCAGAACAAAAGTTGTGGTGGTTTGAATTAATCATGCATGTAGCTGCACTGCTGTAGACTTCTAGTGAAATTCTTCTAATATCATGCTCTCTCTGTTTAGATGAGCCGTACTAGGAAGTTTCCCAATGCAAAATGCATTTTCCCTCATACAAAAAAAATGTAAATACATGGCAATAATTGTGGATTTACTATAAGCTGTGTTGCTTCTATTGTACGTATTACTTCAGAAATATGAAAGCTGTGGAATTGCTGGTTTTTGTGACTTAATAATCATCATCAAAGACAAGCCAACAGATCCCTAAACTGGACGGACAAAAGGAAATAAAATGTCTTCTGTGAATCTGCTTTACTCGGAGATCAGATAAATTTACTCACTTTAGTTTAAAATTATTCTATCAAAACACAGGTTTCCCAAATTTGTCATGCAAGGTTATTAAATGCAAAATAAACAAATATCTTTTTCATACTATCTGAAGACTTTAGCTGCTTATCTTACTGGTTTGTAGGTACTTGTTTCTAAAACATTTGCAGTTAGCAGCCCTGAAAGTAGATTTTGAAATAAGCAGAACTCATTCATATCTGTGCTTACCCAAAAGGAGCCCAGGCTTCCAAGACAGAAACACTAGCCTCAGTGATCACTTTTATTAATGTTTTTATTTTTATTAAATATAATTTTTTTTTTTAATTAAAGTTTGCTGATGACACCAAACTGGGAGGTGTGGTAGACACACCGGAAGGCTGTGCTGCCATTCAGCATGACCTGGATAGGCTGGAAAGCTGGGCAGAGAGGAACCTGATGAGGTTCAACAAAGGCAAATGCAGGGTCCTGCACCAGGGGAG
>Ga0181612_145030_pt1 | contig 12481 bp, 7 predicted proteins | sample HoacroProtozoa21_FD_119630 | JGI IMG/M metagenome (GOLD analysis project Ga0181612, IMG submission 119630) | Hoatzin crop microbial communities from Cojedes, Venezuel. Combined Assembly of Gp0051906, Gp0051904, Gp0051908 | reverse complement strand
CTTATTAAACTTTCTTTATCTCAACCCATGAGTTTTATCACTTTTACCCTTCCAATTCTCTCCCTCATCCCACTGGGTGTGGGTGTGAGCGAGTGGCTGTGTGGTGCTTATTTGCTGGCTGGGGTTAAACCGTGACAATCAGTTCCCCTCAGCAGTAAAAAATCTGTCATCATGCTCATTTCTGTGTTGTGCTGTTTCATTCTGCAAGTTGCTTTGACTGACAGCGTGGATGCTATCCCTGGGCATCCAAAGAGCTAAGCACAGGGTCTAATGGAAATTGAAGAAACAGGTTTTTGCCTCTAACCTCCCGTAACAAGAAAAGGCTAAGCAGAGGGTGAGGTGAGGCTTGAGATCAGACAGAAACTGATCTGTGATACTCATCATGCAAATGAAGGACTTCGTCATGCGGTTTTCTCTTTGGAGAATGCTACCAGGCAGGAGTAACTTGACAGCTGTGCTCTCATAATAGCCAGTTTGGATTCCTGTACACTCTTCAGTCCTGCACATTGTTTTATTACTTCGCATTCAGATATAGAAAACTCCATGCACCTCCACTACACAGCATTAAACCTTATATCTACTAAATCTGCCAACACAGAAGCCAATTCAGCCAGTGGAATTATTTGATGTGGTCACTCACTACAAAGTGGGTTGAAAGCACAAACTTCTCAAGACCACCACCGCGGAAACAACTGTAGCATTTTACTGATGTGGGCAGGACCCAAGTGAGTAAGGGCAATTTGTGGCGCACTTGAAAAAAAAGTTATTTTTGAAACAAAGGAACAAAGTTCCTTTGTTCAGTTTTAACACGTTTCTTAACTTGTATTACCCACTTCTCCCTTTCCCATTCCCAAGGAAGTTTCCATTAATCATCCCTCTAATGGAAACACTTGTGTCTGATCACTGAGCAGTGGACACAGGCACAGTCTTGGGCATGCACTGAACAAGAAGCCCAAGGGAAGCCTAGCTGAAAAGTTTGGGAAAGCAAGGATGCCTTTTTAAAATAAACTTTGGAGAGGTCAGCAGGACAGCAAGGGGTCAGCACCAGGCAGCCAGTGGGTGGATGGCACAGGAGAAAGACAACAACACTTGTCATTAATTATATCTGTTGGAATGCTACACATTTTCCCCCCCAAGTGGTAGTAGTTCAGACATCCAAGCACAATCTCTCCCACGTCCTACTCGACCCCAGGCAGGGCACATGCCAAGAAGCTTTCATACACTAGAAGCCAAGAAGTAGCTAATACAAGCAGAGGTTAAAGAATTTAAATTGTCCCTCCACTTTGAAACATTTTTTCTCTAGTTTAAAGCCATCCCTCTCATAACTGTCTCCTCTACCAGTGAAACACTGATTTCCTTAGAAATAAATATGGCTAGATTTCTGTGCTCAGTCTCCAGCTAACTAAACTCTGACATTCTTTGGGGAGAAGTAACTACTGGGAACTGGAATGCTCGGAACGGGAACTCCACTCCTAAAATTGATTCTGCAAGATCCTAATACCGTGTACCACTTACCCAGGTCTAGATGCATCTGATCTGCAAAAGTGTTTTCTCCTGTAAACGTTTTTTTGCAAAATGTCTGCAAATGCCAGATCGCATCACTACAGGTGATGGTCTGGCAAAACTGAACTATCCCTTTTTATAAAGCTAATTGTTTCATAACCAGTACAGTGTATTTTATTTTAACAAAATCCCCAAATAAACTGTTGATTAGAGAACAAATGGTATGATAGTAATTCATGGATAGATCCACTCTCACTTAACCCTGAACTCACCAAGGACATAGTCAAAGTTCATTGTCTATTGTGAGCAGAAAGAGACAAGTATCTCTGGAGCATGATTTATCTTATCCTAAATAGTTAGGTGGGAGGAATCAAGCTCTGGAAACACTTCTCTCTGTGCTTTCACTATAGAGAAACCCATAAAACTAGCCCAGCCTAGGTCTCTGAAAGGTATGCAAGATGTTTTAGTGACTATATAGTTTATGAGGAAGCTTTGGGTATTAGAACTCCACCACAGTAGTCACAAATCAAAATAGATATAAATCATGCAATGATATTACCTATCTGTGTTGTGAAAATTTCTTCCCAGTTCATCAGAGTGGCCTGAGATGTCTTAAAATCAGCGTGTGGGATTCCTTAATGTATATGGAACAAAAAAGCAGAATGGGGGGGGAATCATGACAGAGTAGGGTGGGTTGAACAGAACCCTGTTCCCCTGTCCAGTGCAGAACCTTGTTTCACACTAATAGAACTAGACAGAGATAAGAACTTGAGCAAGATCGATCCAGATATGCTAAGCCTTGCTAATGGCTTCTGATTATGAAATGGGGAAGAAAAGAAAAGAAAAGACTGCGTTGGGGCCACTGAAAAACACTGCATTACTCTGTGGCTTTAGGAGAAATTCCCCTATGATGCAGGGAATCTCCCTACCCTAAATCCGTCTCTTTAAGATTGCAGTAGAAAATAATACATCTTTTTGTAGAGAACAAGGAGACCTTTAGAAAGAGAGAACTCCTCCAGTAGATTAAAAAACAGACCGTGACTGTGTTTTCATTTGAATGATGCATCCAACAGGAATATTCAAACTGAGTGCTAGTCTGCCACTTCAAGATACAAAATGGGCTTTGAAGCCACAGTTTTGGAGCCCAAGTTAAGTCACCAAATGTTTTTGAGAGCTTTTATTTAACTTTTATCCTGCAGTTTGCAAGCTTTCATGTAGTCATAAAACACAGGCAAAAATAGGCTGACTCTACAAAGAGAAAAAAATATTGTGGAAGGAAACATACACTGTGGTAAGGCACAGTATCCACAGGAAAGTATTAATCATTTTTTCACTGAAAAAAGGAAAAACTACTGAATGCTGAAAAATTAATAGCAGTGTAAAAGTAACCCGTTCGATGGATAAAGAACTCCAGAGTGACCCACGGGGTTTGGCACTCGGAGGTCTGTTCTTCAACCCCAGTATTGAACAAGAGAGATAAGAATAGAGACTAAGTTACACATAAGAATTTAAAAAGCAACCCTTCCTGCCTTCCTCTCAGAAAACAACAGCTAACAAGCCAAATAATGAGCCTGGTTGTGTTGATTTAAATCATTTGCAGAACTGCAGTTCTGAGTTGTGCCTGTGTTAACCAAAGACTGGATGCCAGGCTTCCCTTCCTATTTTGAGAAATTCATCGCAGCTAGAAACTGCTTCTACAGGAGATGGAGAGACAGGCCTAAAACACAATGCAGAAACAATGAATGCACTACAAAAAAAACCCAAAGAGAAGTGAAAAAGAGACCTGACAGGATCATCAGTTTCAAAAAGAAGCACCCTCAGGTAGCAGAATTAATTCCTGAGATTTCAGCTGAGACCTCATTATGAAATCAAGTTGGCACCACACCCTGGTACACTTCCTTCTGTTTAGCTCCTCTCACTCTCTGAAAAGGTGCATTGATATTCCTGGTCTGTGCTACTTGGACCAGAGATGAAAGTTAGTGAGATTTCTGTTCCACAGTTACAAACTACATAGATTCATCAATCCATAAAGTCAGAAGGAAATAGGAGTTGGTCTAGTCTGTCCTCCTGTATGTTGTACTATGACAGTGCTGTCATGTGTGTTGACCAGAGAAGTCCTATCCTGCTCCGTAGAATGTTTGAGACATTTAGCAGCTTCTTTCCATGGGTAAGCATTTTTCTGCTCAGAACTCATTCTTTGTCATTTGAATTTGTGTACCTTCAGATTTTTGCTGTTGGTTCCTATTATGTCCTTCCCAGCTAAAGAGTCCCTTAGGAACCAACAATTTTTACTTCACAAGTGCTTTGACAGAGTCAAGTCAGCTCCCGTTTTTTTCCTTTAGACATTACAACAAACGAACTTTCAAGTCTCTCACCAGAAGGCATTTCCCCCCACTTCCTCCAGCAAATACGTTTTTTGTGGCTGTTTTCTGAACTTACCTCAGTGTTTCCATATCCCTTTAAAAATGCTGACAGCAGGACTAGATGAATTCTTCCAGCACCAGCTTGACCAATGCCATATACAAGGATATACCTCGTAACTTATACTTACTATTACCATTAGCATTCATGGTTAACTACTGCAATGGGAACTCTTATTCAGTTGCCCACCTTATATGACTCCAGATCAGTTACTTACTTTAAAGCTAAAATTCTCCGTTCTGTCAGTATGGCTTTGGTCCCTTGCTCCTTGGCGAATAATTGTGCAGTTAGCTGTGTCAGGATGGACTTTGTTGAATCAGCTAGGCTTACCACATTGTATTCAACAACTCACTACCATTTAACACTCTGCTGGTCTTTGTGCCATCAGCAAACATTACTGAGAGATGATTTTATGCTTACTTCCAGACCACTGATGAACACACTGCATATAACCCAAGACTGAAAATTACAACTGAATTTTGAAATGTTTGTTTCTGTATAGTGCAGAGAAAAAGCAATAAAGTCTATCACGTAGTGGAACAGATTTGTCAGGATAACTCAGGAAATGCTGTATATATAATAAAAAGTCAGGTCACATTTTCTGCCCTAGTCTCCAGTTCTGTGTAAACTAATGATAGGATTGAAATGGAGATATTTATATGTGCCAAGAAGACACTGCAGGTCAAGGTATCTGATTTCTGTGCAGATTAGGTACGTGGACCCTCCTTTCTGAGCCCAGTACAAGACATGCTCGAAACCCATGGCCTTCTCACACTTCTTTGGCAGATTAGGCTTAAGTAATACATACGGATTGAAGTTTTGAACTGCGTGTATCAGTCTGCTGCATTCTCCACAGAGTTAACAAAGGATTAAAGAAAAAAGAAGGGATACCTAGCCCGCACCTTTGTTATAATGTGAGAATAAAGTTGAATACGCCAGCAATGTAAACTATCAAACTTGAAGCTGGGAGCTTTCAGTATGATACACCTTGTTAATGCACAATACTGTATTCTGCTGAACTGCAGTGTTTGAAAGTGTCCCAAGAGATCTTGCCTGCTTGTGTTGGGTTGGGTTTGGCTGGCAGCTAAACCCCCACCCAGCTGCTCGCTCGTTCCCCCCCCAGCAGGATGAGGGAGAGAACCGGAATGGCAGAAGTGAGAAAAACTCATGGGTTGATAAAGACAGTTTAATAAATGAAGAAAAAGGAGATACAAGTGAAGTGATGCAAAGGCAGTCACCACCTCCCATCAGCAGACTGATGCTCAGCCACTCTCCATGCAATAGTTATCTTGGAAAAACTGTCTCTCTGCTTTACTGCTGAACATGATGGAATATCTTCTTGGCCACTTAGGGTCAGCTCTTCTGGCTGTGACCCCTCCCAACCTCTTGCCCACCCCAGCCTGCTTGCATTGGGGCAGAGTGAGAAACAGAAGCGCCTTGATCCTGTGCAAGCACCACTCAGCAACAGCTAAAACAGTGGTGTCTTATCAACAGGGCTCTTGTCACAAATCTAAAACTGTAGCATCATACAGGTTGCTATGAAGAATATTAACTCCATCCCAGCCAGACCCTCTACACTACTGGGCAACAATGGAGCGATGACAGGTACTGGGTTCAGAATATGAAAGCAAGTGGTCAGATTGCTAACAGCTCTCCTCTAGCCCAAGTGGGTGTTTACCTTCTTCGGTTATAGAGCATGTAAAGTCATAAACAGCTGTATATCCTGAATTCAACGGCCTGAGACTCTAGATTGTTATAACTAACAGAGCTACAAATGCCCACCTCCTCTAAACAATACTGTGTTTCTTTCAAGAAAATAAAAGATATCAGTATAATAAATGACAGGACTTTCCACATGAGACAAACAAAGGCTTTCTTAAAACATGAATTGTGCTTCACTGGATTTGTATCTTTTTTTTAAAAAAATATGTTTTTAAACAAAACCTATTTGTCTTTATTGCCTTGCAGTCTTAAACTTCATGCTCTGCTTGCTTCAGTATTTGAAAATAAATTTTTTCAAAGAATTAATGTTATGAAGAGTTAGTTGCACAGATTATCCCCAAAAAAAGATTGTTCAAAACATTCAAACTGATTTAAATTATTTAGGGTGGCTTTACTTAGATGTAAAAACAATGACTATCCTTACTTCTTACTCTTTTGTTAGCTTACTAGCTCATTCAAATTCTCAAAACTCACATACTTATATACTACTGACTGTATAGTAGCAGCCTGCACTGTCTCAATGACAGGATATTAAATACCCTGCACTCTGTTTCCATTTAGTGTAGAAAGGAATCCAGGTCTGTTGCATCCAGAAATGGAATTAAGTTATCAGAGAATATTGATTTCAACATTGAGAAATGTTGTGGCTTTGATGAAAAATATAACTGTGAAATAAAGTTAAAAACAAGATAGAATGTTTTCTATTAATTTCAAATACAGTATTAGAAACATAAGACAAAATTAAGTTCTGAAAATGCAGGTTTCTGCATCATCCTCACTCAACTGTGATGTTATTACTGGCCAAAACTGCTTGGTTTTGTTCCCATAGCTTAGCTAAAAGTTTATTTGTTGATATATGATCCCAGAAAAATCATTCTCTGAGTTGGGATAGGAAAACAGCTTAGATATCCAGCCATTCCTCTGGAAAGATTTTCTAAAGGCACCATTGCTTTGGTCAGACTTTTGTGTCTGGGCTCATAATCTGGGAAGAGCAAAGCCATGAATACCGCAGAGTTATTATTTTATAAAAAGTGACCTGTTCTCAGGCTGTTATTCCAACCGGGGAGGCTGGCAAGAGAGCTGAGGGCTATACCTACCTACAGCATAATAAGCTTTTCCCACTAAGCTCCTGAAAACTGAAACATTGTGGATTTTCTGTTTTATAAATATCCAATTTAAGAAGAAAAAAGGATCAGGTAATCCATGAATTTAAGTGATACTGGGATCCCATTATGAACAGAAACCTTTGGACTTTCTAAGTTTTACACTCCGTCGCCTGAAGCGTTTCCTTGAATTATTTCTTGCAGAGTTCAGCACGTTGAACAATGGGACTTGAAGTTTTGAGGAAGATTTGGATACACTGGAATTATCTGAGATGTGAACATCAGGTGGGAGAACAGCCATGGTCCATAGACTTTCAGTGCTCTTCAGGGCCAGAACCAGGGTATTTCACTCACCTTGTTGACCACTCCCTGGGTCTGCATCAGAGCAGTTCCCGGGGTGCATACGCTGAACGCCGCAGGAGCGGGTAGCCACTGTCTGCTCTGGGGGCCTCGCTGCAATGCCTTCCCTGACCCACGCACTTGGATTATGTCTAGGGAAAGTCAGGGCGGAGAGGAGGCAGGAAGGAGGGCTGCTGGGGTCCTACTTCTTGTCCCTGTATGAGGCTGGGAGATAGCCAGAGGGTATACCAGCCTCAGGAGCTCAAAAGCACAGAAGTGATTTTCTAAACAGTGAGCTCAAGTATTTTTAGCAGTAGTTACATCAAATGGATGAGAAAGTTGGAGAAAGTAGGTGGTAGGGCATTTTATTAATCTGACTGTACAGACTGAAAATTACATTATTCTGAATTTTGCTCTTTTCTAGACCTGCCAGAAACAGGATATCCTGAATCCAAGGTTCCCACACATGAAAAAACATCAAATCACATTACAAATATTCAGGCAAAGGAGCTCTGTCTTATGACAAGTCATATTCAGTTCTCATTATTGTTTATCAACAGTGTCCATCCTCAATGAGAAATTTTTAATTCCTTGTTAAGTTTGAAGGAAGTACACAAGATGGTTTTGAAAAGCGGCTTTGTGTTTTTCCATTTAATTTTAAATACTGTTTTCTTTTTTTCTTCCCCTGAGGAAATAAGCAGCATTTCTTTATGTTAGCTTGAAATATTTTTTTCTCACTAGTTCTGATGAAACTTTACTACTTCTGATGAAGGAAGTGGAGATGCCAACATTTGATGCTGATTCAGAGGCACCCACCACAAGCTGTAAAAGCTGCTGCCTAAAAGGGATTATGTGTTCCTTGAACTATTATATGCTTAAGGAGATATGAACAAACTTCCAAATTCCAAAATGATTAAAAAAATAGAAATAGTCCCACACAAAAGAAAAAAAAAAGAAAGACCCAAAAAGAAAGGTGATGAAATGGAACCAATTCATGCCAAATTTTGCCAACACTTTTTATATGAATAAGTTGTTAGATGTCCTGGAGTTATTTATACAACTAGTCTACAAACAACAACAGTCAGTACCAGAAAAAATGAGCTTCATCTGCTTATTTTTTAGTTCCAGAACAGTTACAAACCTGTAGCAAAGAATAATACAAAAAGACTGTCGTGTTCACTAGATTATACAACAAAGAATCAGAAGACTAGTTTGTTCTGCTATAATTTAGAACAGCATTGAGGCTGATTAAGTCATGTTACAGACCATACATGATGTGCAGTCTTCTCTGACCTCATCCTCTAGATCCTAGTTCCAAAGGTGAAAAACATCTGAAAGGAGACCAGCTTTTCAGAGCTTTCTTAGTCAGATATGGTCTATTAATTACATGGGTGTGATGGTCACTTCTCACTGAGGCTAATTTCTTTCTCACTGTTCTCAATCCCCTCTCTGAAACACTTTTCATAGCTTCAGGACACTCTTCAGCTTTTGCTAAGTGTAAATTATTATCTCCTTCTTGCTTTGAAAAGTTCAGACAGGAAGAAAAGAAAAGTTAGACCCTTAACTTCACTAGACCTGGGCACTTATCAGAGGATTTTTTTTAATCAACAAAGAACCATAGTGGATGAAAATCTGAATGTAACAATCTAGGAATTACTGAACTAAACTATTTCATAATATATTGCAGTTCAGTTTCAGTATAACCCTAAGCTTTATTGCATTCTTCTCTTTAGAAGCAAATCTGCCTTAGGCATACTATTTTTGACAGTCTAGATTACATCCTCCATAAACTTAAATTCATATGGTAAGCTCTTATTCTTAAATCCAATTTTATCCTTATTTTAGGGGAAAAACTAAAGATAAGGATCAGTTTCTACACTTGCCCTTAGCTGCTTCAGAAGAAGGAATGCAGACTGACAAAGCTTCTTTATTTCTACTTATTATTCTAATTACTTATCCACAGTTTGGATCATGATTGCTTCTATTTATACTGTGAGCCTACACATTGCACTATTTCTGCATGACTGCTTGTCAAACAGACACCTCAAACAATGACAAACAGCTCCCTTTCATAATTAGAAATTCAGAATTTTTCAGAGGAAGCAAGTTAAACATGTTTTTTAGATAGAAGGTGACTGAGGTGCGAATTGGAGCTGTATACCTCAAATTTAGTAATAGAGACAGCTAGAAGGAAAACAAAGTCCTAAAATAAAAATGAGGGCTCCTAGTACATAAAGAAAACTTTTAGTAACAAAGCATATTTACCCATATGAAATACTCAAAATTTTTAACATGTTGTGCAGTATGCAGCTATACTCTGTAGACAGAAGCACTGCAAATGATCCTGTTCTGACTAAAGGGTTACCCACAATTAGCGTGAAATGAACGGGGTTCTTTACTAGGGAGAACAACAAAATTGTATATAGGCAGCTCTGCCTCTGTTTTGAAGGGTCATAGGAAAGAGGATGAATGTGAAATACCAGCTTTCATTTACAAACAAACCAACATTTTAGGTTTTGTTATAAAGCCTTTACACATGGTACGGTTAGGAAAACAAAACCTGCACATCATTGTATGTTCGGAAACGATGCAGTTAAGTCAAAGTGACAGTCAAGTTTTCATCTGAAAATTAGGGCGGCTAATGGGGAGCACTGACACAAACTGTTTTCAGCCTCCGCGTAAGCACCCGAGGTGCCAGTGACATGCCCTACAGCTCTGACTCACAGGCTGCTCTGCATCACAAACGTCCTCCTTCACACACCACGAAGCAAAGTAGCACGAAAGAATTGCTGAAAGTTTGTCAACCCCTACCAATCTGGGCAGAAAGAAAGGCACAGATGACATTAAGAGGACAGTACTCGATTTCCTTCCGAGGAAGCTAACGTAACGCAGTCCACTTGCTGAGAGCCTGCTGTGGCGAGGTGTTGAGAGCACCCCAGTTCAGCGGGCTGCAGTCAGCGTGGGATGCCGAGCGCATTTCAAGTTGTGCCCCGAATCATGCAAGCATCCAATATGCTCAGAACAGTTCTAGCAGTCATCCTGAAGATTTGCACGTAACCCACGGCCACACAAAATGAAGGTTGGAGCATATGGCAAGATTTTTAATTGCTCCAAAAGACATCAGAGAACTTTACAGGCAACTGCAAAATATTGCATATCCAAAAGCTTCAAAGCTGTACGTAAAATACCACTATCATGCTGTGGGACTGATCCTGCTGTCCTCTTTCTGCTTCATTAACTCCCTGCTGAGAATCGGAGAGTCCATTGGCCTTGCATTTATTGAAAAATACCAGCAGAGAAAACACGGAGCTGTAGTTAGACGATGCTGATGTAAGTGTGACTCGTTCAGATGCTAACAAAGGTACATGTATACAATTACAATATTTTGCAGGTTCAGATTTGTCCTGCTGTCTACCCAGTCTGTCTGCTCCAGCTTAGCAGTTTCAGTAAGGTGAGCATGCTCCCGAGCAGGTGATGTGACACCTGCGAAATTCCCCTCTTGTCCCCAGCCCCTTCCACCCCCATTCATCCCGCTTGAACAACCAGCCCTGAATATGCTATCTAATCCTAGAAGCTCCTTCTAGGGCTAACTTGCTGTCAGTTTTCGTCAGACAGCTGCTTTATCTTACCCTGTACTCAGGGCTCAGAGTTGCACCCACTTTGACTGACAACACCAAGCAAATTGCATTACTCCGTTAATCTTTGAGACTGTCACAACGATTCAGTGTGGCATGTTGGCAGTATGGTTAAACTCAGACTTTCTGCTCCAAAAGCAAATGTCGCTTGCACTTTAGATAAAGGAAAGCCTTCGCTAAACTCTTACCCAGCAACGGTTATACAGGTATTTCTTTTGGTGCCAATCTCTGTGTGAGCAGTTCTCTGCTCCTTTTCCCTCCACTCCCCCATCGCCATTCCAGCCCTTGTGTTGCTCCATTAATTACGCTGCTACAACTGTCTGTCAGGACATACCAGTGACCTGCCTACAATTTATTGGCCAGGAAAAAAGAAGTTATATTTGAAGTTGGTTGGTTTTCCCATCTCATTCACGCTACAGGCCTGAAGAGCTGCACCAAGACAAGGGGTGGCATGTCAGGCACACACATTAGTGTCACCACTAACAGACGGTCTGTGCAACTATGCCTGATGAACTACATTAGAAACATGATTCATTAGGCACGTTAAGTCAGTTATACAGGCTGACTCACAACAGGAACCACAGATTTATTTGGAACAGTGCAATTACGCTGTTCTCTACAGAATACCAAGGCTAGTTTGGCAAGATGGATAAGCCAATCTAACACCATGTCACTGCTAAACTTAGCTGTCCAGTCTCTCCCCTCCCATGCCAGGAACATGCTCCTGCCCCTAGACTTCAGCCACCTTGTGCACCCGATCAACTCCCAAGTGGAGCTGTAAATTTATTCACATATTTTCGCAGGATACATTTTTTCTAGGTCTGGACCTCTGAACCAAGTCTCTGCTGGGGCAAGTGCCTGTGCAAAGGAGCCAGGGCGACCATGCAGTTAGGAGTGAGATGGAAGAAGAGGGATGAGACCACCTCTTTTGGTAGCAGCTAGCAATTAAGTTGGTTTAGCTTTAGTGTCAAACTACACAATGACTAATGAAACATAAAGAAGTACTACCTGTCTGCCAGTCAATCCTCCAGCGAGCATAAAAGTGTAGAGGAAGGTTCATTGTCCTGGCTTAATGTAGTGGCATGTGTTAGAACTGGGCAAAGAAAGTGGATTAATTTCTGCTGAGCAAAGAGTTTTGAGAGGATAAGAGGCACGGCTCATTAGCTCCCTTAGGTGTAGGGGAGGGGAAGGTGGCTTTTCACCTAGGGGCTTAGGTAAACACAGAAATTTGCAGGAAAGTGCTTTAAGTAGTCAAGCTTGAGAGGAAACATCAGACTAAAGTTTGCATTTTAGCTTTCTTTTTAATGAAGAGTCGAGATACATTCTATGGAAGTTACACATATAGGACTAATTCTGCTCAGTGTCTGTCTTGTGCAGGTTGTAATTTTTTATAGCCTTTCACTGATTCTTTCGTAAAAGTTTTCTGAAATGCAACTTCTCTCGGTGGTTTGACAATGTAGAGACTTTGGCAGTGATACTGACCATAGAGTGAGCAGGGCTGATTCGGCATCCGGCTTAGCCTGAGATTTCCCACTTCTTGTAAGTGCCTATGCACTAAATGAGAGAAGCTAGGCTGCAGAGACGAAGAAAGTCTTGTAATAAGATATTATGGTGCTTAGAAACATGCTCTTCTACTCTGAATACCTAGATCTAGTGGAAGGTGTCCCTGCCCATGGCAGGGTGGGGGTTGGAACTAGATGATCTTTAAGGTCTCTTCCAACCCAAACCATTCTATGATTCTATGAATTTAGACACAGG
>Ga0181612_139670_pt1 | contig 12481 bp, 9 predicted proteins | sample HoacroProtozoa21_FD_119630 | JGI IMG/M metagenome (GOLD analysis project Ga0181612, IMG submission 119630) | Hoatzin crop microbial communities from Cojedes, Venezuel. Combined Assembly of Gp0051906, Gp0051904, Gp0051908 | reverse complement strand
TGTGCAGCCTGCTGTAGGCGACCCTGCTTCGGCAGGGGCGTTGGACCAGATGACCCACAGAGGTCCCCTCCCACCCCCAACATTTTGTGATTCTGTGAAATCAGCGGGGGGATTTGCATTGTGCTCTTGTGGCACTTCCAGAGAGCATCCGAGTTCGTACTTAGAGCTGCTCGGCACTGCCTGCGTGCGTGAGACAGAACAGGGTGGGGGGTAGAAGGGCAAGCCTGGTAGGGATAGCCAAACCGCAAGGTGAAAAGCAAAGTGAGGTCTGGGAAAATCTGGCCTTGGTCTGCAAAAAAGAGCGAGTGGAGTTACTGTGCCATTTGAAGGTGTGGGAGGTGCAGGTAGCGAGTCAGAGTTTTGATGCTGCTGGAAGCCATAGGTCAAAATTTCAGTCAGGGTAACAGGAAAATCAATGGCGCTGCATGGCTTTCTGCCAGCTGAAGATCGGGCCTGATATTTGTTTTCCCAAGTAAAAGGGTTGAGTCAATCTTGCAGCCTGCCTGGAAAACCACAGAGCGAGACTGATCTAATGCTTGTTCTGTTAATTGCCCAGTGCCCATTCTTCCAGCACAGGTCTGTGTTTATGTGCCAGAATAATGTGGGTTGTGTCTGACACAGGAGATCTGACTTGTGCAGGGACTTCAGTCTGGCCTGTTCCTCTCGGAGGACTGGGGGAATGAGGCCGTACCCTCCCGGCCCTTCCAGCCAGCAGGTGAAGACACCATTCAGGTAGGGGTTGTTTCCATTGATGGCCGGAGAGGTGAGTCACAGAATCATAGAACCATAGAATGGTTTGGGTTGGAAGGGACCTTAAAGATCATCTTGTTCCAACCCCCCTGCCATGAGCAGGGACATCTTCCACCAGACCAGGGTGCTCAGAGCTCCATCCAACCTGGCCTTGAACACTTCCAGGGAGGGGGCAGCCACAGCTTCTCTGGGCAACCTGGGCCAGTGCTTCACCAGCCTCATGGTGAAGAATTTCTTCTCAATATCTCTTATAAATCTGCCCTCTTTTAGTTTAGAGCCGTTCCTCCTTGTCCTGTCACTACACACCTTTGTGAAAAGTCCCTCTCCATCCTTCCTGTAGCCCCTTCAGGTACTGGAAGGCTGCTCTAAGGTCACCCCGGAGCCTTGTCTTCTCCAGGCTGAACAGCCCCAACTCCCTCAGCCTGTCCTCGTAGCAGAGATACTCCAGCCCTGTGATCATCTTCATGGCCCTCCTCTGGACCCTCTCCAACACATCCATGTCCTTTTTATGCTGGGGGCTCCAGAGCTGGAAGGCTTTTTACTTGAGTCTTAGAAGTGCATGAACAGTATGGTATTTATTCCACCTCCTCTTTGTGTTTTTGATATTTCATTTTTGATATTTCATTTGATATCTTCTTTTCTCTCATAAGAACTTCCTAGGAATTGCATTCACTTTCACTTTGCAGATAATCACTTCATGTAATTGTTTGCACACACTGATGGTGACCCATCTGAAACCTAGACGTTTTGCTCCTCCCAGTCTAACTGGAGGGCTTTTCTGTAACTACTGATTTCCAGGCTAACTGTTTTTTTTATTATTATTATTATTGTTCTGTGTATTCCTACTGCTGAGAGAAGTTTACTACTATTTTTTGAAGGCTCATCTTCAGTGGAGAGATGAAGTCATTTTACTGATGCTAAACTCTGGAGTCAGCAACTGTGTATGGAGATAGTATAAGCTATATATTGAGTGCTTTGATTAACAGCTTAGCACTTTCCTACTTGAACTGAAGTGTCTTGGTGCCTTCCCACCCCATTACTAGCTAGAAAATTAACAGGCTTGGAGATTTCCCTGTCTGACAGTCCAGTATTTCAAAGCTTAAAAAAGAAAGGTTTGTATGTAGGTAGTAATCAGTTACAGGATCATCTTTGTTCCCTCAGGCTAATGCTCCAGAGAGGAAAAGCACCAAGACAAAACCAATGTGCAATGTATACTCAGGTCTAAAGTCTGTTTTCAGATAGGTCGACTGTTGCACTTTGATAATTGATCTGTTTCTAGCCTTTCTTGGTTTTCTCTCTTGTAATGTTTTTCCCCCCTCAAAGTTATAAATTTCTTGTATAAAATAATGTTATTCAGAAATACATGGTAGTTGTAGAGACATTATAGCCTCACTATGGGATTAAATACACAGACAGTTCTGGAGGAAGATATATAAATCATACCAGTGTACTCCATCAGCTTCCATTTTTATACCCATAAGATGAGACATTAAGTAGAGTTTTTACCTTGTAAAATGAAGAAAGGGAAACAATAAGAATTTATTGCACCCAATAAACAAAAGGAAAGAAAGGGAATAGAATTTAAGAAATAATGTGCTAACTCAAAACAATCCAGAGATGAATATTAAATATATACACTATATATCTAAAGCCATTCAGTATAATAAATAACATGGGAAAAACATTGTAAATCATAGAACCTAGTCTAGTTTTCACGCATTGTTGTTTTATCTAAGATCAACCAGGCCTTATAGGAAACTGCAGAGCATTTTTTTTACAAGACACTCCTTTGAACTGGGTTTGTGTAGGTAAAGACTATGAAGTAATAGTGAGCTGAATGTTTCCCATGTTACCAAATATTGTTGCTAACTTGCTGTTTGCCTATAGATCTTGCTGTAGCTGGGTCTTTTGCTCTCTTTGAGCTTCTTAATAGGTAAGGTCGGTCTGCAGTATTTGATTTCCCTGCTTGACTCTGTTTTGATATGTCAGAATTAATATTTTAGATTACTGAGCAGAATTACGATTCAGGGCAAAAATTTGTACTTGACTTCAAAACTAGGTCAGGTCTGGAAGTGTCTTATCCTACACTATGTTTTTGGAGTGTTTTTCAAGTAAAATTTAAAATAGATTTAAAAAGTATTTTCAGTAAACAACTTACTAGCTCTTTTGCCAGTAACATTTTCATAACCATGAAAAATATATTATCCACTTGTATCTAACTGTGCATGATAAAGACATACAGTAGCGCTGACTTGGCTGGATGGTTGCACTGGAAGAGTTGCTGTCAACAACTGGAGGTCAAAGTGGAGACCAGCGACTAGTGGTGTTTCTCAGGGGTCAGTGTTGGGACCGGCACTGTTTAACATCTTTGTTGGCAACATGTACAGTGGGATTGTGTGCGCCCTCAGCAAGTTTGCTGACGACATCAAGCTGTGTGGTGCGGTCAACATGCTGGAGGGAAGGGATGCCATCCAAAGGGACCTTGACAGGCTTGAGAGGTGGGTCCGTGCAAACTTCATGAAGTTCAACAATGCCAAGTGCAAAGTCTTGCACCTGGGTCAGGGCAAGCTCCAGTGTCAATGCAGACTTGGCTGATGAATTGACTGAGCTGAGGGGACCTGGGGATAATGGTGAATAAAAAATTGGACACAAGCCAGCAATGTGTGCTTGCAGCTGAGAAAAGCACCATGGCCAGCAGGGCAAGGGAAGGGACTCTGCCCCTCTGCCCCACTCTGCTGAGACCCCCCAGGAGTCCTGCGTCCAGCTCTGGAACCCTCAGCACAGGAAGGACATGGAGATGTTGGAGAGGGTCCAGAGGAGGCCACAAATGTGATCCAAGGGCTGGAGCACCTCTTCTATGACGAAAGGCTGCAAGAGTTGGGGTTGTTCATACCTGGAGAAAAGCAGGCTCCGGAGAGATCTTATAGCAGCCTTACAGTACCTGAAGGTGGCCTACAAGCAAGCTGGAGAGGGACTTTGTATAGAGGCCTGTAGCAACAGGACAAGGGGCAATGGCTTTAAACTGAAAGAGGGTAGATTTAGATTGCACATAAGGAAGAAATTTTTTATGATGAGAGTAGTGAGACACTGGAACAGTTTGTTCAGAGCAGCTGTGGATGCCCCATCACTGGAAGTGTTCAAACTCAGGTTGGATGGGGCTTTGAGCACGCTGATCTAGTGAAAGATGTCATCCCCGTCCCCGGCAGGGGAGCTGGACCAGATGATCTTTAAAGGTCCCTTCCAACCCAATTCATTTTATGACTCTTCATAGCCCACTTCTCTGCTTCATTTTTTTGGTTTGGTGTTTGTTTTTTAATTATATTAACAAATATAAATGAAAGAAACAAACCTTTTCTTTCACAAACTATAAAAACTCATACCTGACAGGTCTTTATCAGTATCAAAATCTTCAATAATTTCATCTGTAAGAGAAACTACACAGAGAAAAAAAATTAGCTTTTTTTTTACATCACATTTCAAAATGCACATAATTCATCAAAACACTTTGACATCACAACTACAAAATATATACCTGGCTCCGTGGCTTCATTCACCTCCTCCAGAAGGTCCTCAACAGCTAAGAAAAAATTCAATTCAGAGCAATAATGAAGTCAAGCCCTCAACTGATTAAATTTACATACAACACAAAAGAACATAGCTAGCACGCAGACATGTTTAACTGTGAACAGTAAACTGCTATAAGCAAACAGGAATTTTGAAGAATTTGAGGGGAAAAAAAAAATAAAAAAAATCACTTCTTGAGTTTTCTTCCCCGTTGCACTAAAGAACTGCTGCATTCAAAGTGTACCTTCTGAACAAATGTTGTTTGAGTTACAACGCAGTAACTTGAAAAACTGAAATTTTAAAAACACTCCTTAATTTTTCTAAGCATAATCATTATTCCCTCTTTCACCTTTTGCACCTTATTTTCTTTCAACTCATTGGACTGTCCTCTTAAGCTTACGTTCACAAAGTTGACAAAACATACACTCACAATTTATTTACACTGGAGAATTTCTTGACTTTGTTCTAAACAGTTGTGTCTTTTTCAAACAGCTTTCTGAGTTGTCTCTCAAAAGGACTGATACTTCAAGACAAAGTATACAGGACCCAGAGAGAGGACGGCAAACACTTTTATAATTGCTTCTGCTAATTAGACAGAGGCACTTGCAAAAAGTATGCACCAAAGAAGAGCTAGTATTGACAGCCTGTCAGTTTTGAATGATCTTAAGCACTGGTTACAAGGTTATGAGCAGGGCTCATGGCAGTCAGCAGGTTGAGTGTCTACATGGGGGTATGTGTGTGGGGGTGTACACACAACTCACACCCGCACATGTACATAAACAGACACACACATGTATATATACATACATATATATATGTATATACCTGTATCTTGAGTCTCAGTCTGCTTTTCATGTTTTGGTTCTGAAAGGAAAGAAAAATAAAGTTCCTGGTGGTTGATATGCATGAAGTATACTAAAAATTAGGTTAAGCATCCCTTTCATTTCTTTACTGATAAATGCAAAATTCTCAAAGACTTTCTCCAGTTTTGGGGCCTGAATAAATAGATGAACCTTTACTGGAGCTTGTAGTAGAAATTCTAGACATAAAACACATACCAAACGTGAACATAATGCTGAAATTTCAAGCACTTCTATCTACACAGATGAAATACTGAAAACAATGACAACAATAAAGCTATCATTTTGTATAATTGTTATAATTCACCTGTTGGTAACATCTGAAAACTGACAAAATACTATCCATTAATTTTCTGAATTTTCAATATACATTTATTGTGAATTTTAGAACTAAAGAAGTTCAAAATTCATCCAATGTTTTTATTAATTTCATTTTGGATAATTTGGATAATAGTTAGCAGGTACTAACCCTTATCTGAAAAAGGTTATTTCCATCAGATTTTTAAACAAATAAAACTTTTCTACTATCAAGTACTTTATCTTAAAAGGCATTAATGGTGACTTGGTTCTCCCTTTCTTCCTTAAAAAGTTCTTAGAGAATATTCTTAAAAAAAACTCCATGCAGAACTCTTAACTCCTAATGAAAATCTCCAACTTGCCTTCTTCCTCTAGTTGCATTGCTACAAACTGTATAAAACTCACAGAGCTACTGAAAGTTGCATGCAATAACCAAGTTCCTGTATTCCGAGTTACATGATCAATCCATTTACACACTTCCCTGTGGGCACATATGCTCATTTCAAATAAATAAATTTTAGCATTGGCAATAACTGCAGAAGGTATGAAGAAATGTTTCCTTTCAATACGCTAGACCCATAAAGTGCGTGCAGCCTACCACAGGCCTTCAGTTCCTCTCAACACCGTGCAAAGTGGATTACAGGAACTGCCGTCCTGTTAAGAGGTGGTCCCTGATCTGAACTAAGAACCAAGTCATACAAAGCAAGAGTCAGAAAGCAAACTGAACTGCTCTAACAATCATCCTGGCACTGCCCTCTTAGCTTTCTGAGAATTCCAGCAGTCACCAGGACTGGAGAAAATACTACATCAGAGGGTCTGCCAGAAGAGGGGAAACAGATCTGACAGAGATGGAGAAGATACATTGTCTCCAGGATGGAGAAGCTTCTACTTCTGCTGCTTTCTCAGACATTTGCATCTGAAGCATTAAAGTGAATCTTCTTGTGGATGTGAACTGCAATTTTGGAGTTAATGTCAAAAACATAAGCTTTACATTTCAGAGAAAGAATTTCAGGTCTCCATGACAGCCTCCCTCCCTTTTTTGACTTTAGAAAACAGGTGCTAAAAACTCTCTTCTCCAGAACAAGAGCAAATCAGTTTCATTTTCGATCCAATCAAAAGCACGTCAAAAGGTACAAGAAAGATGGGCCAGGAGACAACAGGGATGAAACTAGGAACTACAACTGCTAAAATTGTGTCTAGCAAACATTCATGAGCAACTACAACTCCCGTGCCCTGAAACTGGATAGAATGGAACTGGATAGACTGAACTCAATAGGAAAAAACGGTGTGTCACAGAAAGACGGCCTCACATCTTTCAGCTCATTGTCAGAGACATCTGTAGTTGGCTGGTTAGCTCAGATCTTAAAGGATGGACAACATAACATTGAGCTTACAAGACTAAGTGTGATTAGGCTTCTCCAGTAGTATGTCTCATCTTTTCTGGTGATACTGACAGCAATTTCTGATTATTTTCTCTGGGTATTTCTGAGACAACAATGAGTGCCTAGAAATAAGGGTGCCTGTACACAGGTCCGCCCTTGGATCAAACAGTGACATTCCAAATAACTCTGTAACCTCATGTAACTTTCAAGATGAGGGGGGTGGGGCAGGGAGATTAAAAAACAAACAAACAGTCAAATTTTGCAAATGCCAAGAACACTCAGTGCCTCACCTGATCAGTCTTTTCCTCTACACTGCTCCAGGCTGGAGCTCTCAACTGAAATTCCTCTAAAAAGTACAAAGGAAGCATTGTGCTTCCCCTCAGAAGCAGAATGTCTTGAAGGGAGAATTTGAAAGCAAGGCAAAATTCTGCCATGAAAAGGCAAACGTCTATCAAGAGAAAAGCAGTTTTTCACAGATTATTTTGAACTGCAGGCATAATTTGCTGTGTAAGAAGCCCTGGCAATTCATTAGCCAAGAATAATAAATGTTTTGACATTCACCTCCTACCTTGGAATTTCCTTTTGAGAAAAAGAATGGAACTTCCTATTCTCTTCATGAGCATAATCAGAGGATTTGGAATAGTAAAGCAAGAGTAGAAAAAACCTAAATCTCATTTATCTGAAACTATTTAAAATGCTCATTGCAGCACACAGTAGCAATTGCACACGAAACCACTGCTTGCTGAAGCACATGAATTACTCACAAAATGGAGCAATTCACTATTATTGTCAGGGGCCAGAGACTGCAGAATATGAAATGGTTTGGGAATTGATTCTATGAAAAACCAACACAAATTACTTTGGGAACCACCACGATCACCTTCCTCCAAAAGCAGGTATAGATGACTCTTCCCAAGGGCAGGGACTGTGGAATCATTCTCTATTCATCTCACTACTATGTATGAAGAAGCATAAAAAGTAACAGTCAAAAGCTGCACTTCTTCCTATCTAGGTCTGAGAAGCAAGCAAAGTGCTTCCTATTCTTGAATAGGAACTGACTGTAAAACCAGTATCTCCTGGAAAGGATAGTAAACAATAAACGCAGAGATAAAGCAAGGTTTCACTTGCTTTTCCATCCTACTGATGCTGACACATTTTTTCAAGGGCATTATAGCTGAGGCAAATAATTATTTTCTGTAGATTAAGACAGATGTGGCCTAAGGGCTGAATACATCTTAGGGCCACTGAAAATCCTTCAATGGGATTTTGACTTCTATCCCAACAGGCAGAGGTCAGAATTTCCCTCCTGATAACAAAGAATAAACCTCAAGGTTTCCTGTCTCAGATATTTAGAAGTAAAGAATCACTACCCTTTGCTCAGGTTACACAAACATGGAAAATAAACAAGAGTTTATTATAAACAAGCTTTGAAGATACACTTAACTTCTCTGAATTACAGGAGTCCCCAGAAGGATCTCAGCAAAGGAATCACAACCACATACTTTTGTTTCAAGACTGTGATCACTAGTCGTCTTCTCATTTACTTTTTTATTTGATCTCAGCAATCACTAGCAAATCACTAACCAAATCAAACTAAAACAGTGTCATCTTCAGAGAACTGGTAGTTACAGACAAGATGACCTATACAGAATGCAAGGAACCACAGCTGACTTGGCCAAGGTTTCAAAAGAAGAGGTGCATGCAAAAATCTTCAACATAATGTCATACAAACACAAAGTATGACAAAGAGGACGCATATGGGAATATAAACTATACGCATACTCTACACTTGTTCCAGTGTTAAAGACCAATTGATTGCTTACATAGACATGGGGTTTGAACATAAAAAAACCCTTAACTGAGAACTTGCAAAGTGATGTGACAGAATAGCAAATTGTAAGACAAAGTAATTTCACTTTCATATTAATGAAATACTTTGATACTGTCATTTCACTAAGTATAGCAGTTATCATACCATGGTCTTCATTATAATCCCCATGCACTCTACCCTCTGTTTAAAAAAAAAAAAATCAATATGAAACTTCATGGAATTATAAGACAGTAAACACATACATATAACAGTGTCAAATTTATTCAGGACAAAAAAGATATTCAAAACTATGCTTTTTTATACTGTATTAAAGTTAATAAGAATTCAACAAAGGTGAAAATTTCTAAAAGATTCTGTGGAAAGAACTAAATTATTTTCTGGCATCACAAGACTTAAAAAAGACAAAGCACTATCAGTAGGCTTTTCTTATACAGTTCATGAAATCATCTACAAATTACAATTCATTATGAAATCATAAAGCATTTCTATACACAGCAAACTTCTACAGTGGAATTTTGGAATATGCTTGTTACGGCTTGCTTGCTTTTTAAAACTTTTTTTTATTTTTTAAAGATACTACTTTTTTCTAGACACCACACTAACTTCAACATCATCGGCAAATTAAAATTATTTTTTAACCACAGAATCATTTCTATGCAATTTAAAATACAAACATCAATTCTCTTGGAAATGTAACTCTCAAAATATTCTTCTGCCCATCTGGCTGACATTACAGAAAAGTAGTATTCATGTAGATCTTTGTATTTTTTCAAGAATGTAAATAAAAATATAGATGTAATAACTTACTAAGGAACCGATACTATCTATAGGCTCCAATGTTTTGGGGTTTTTTCTGTCTTGGTTTGTTGCCAAAATTCAATGAAACTTCAGTAAAAAGAGATAAGACTTTGGACTGTACCTGTGTAATTTTCAATAGCATCTTCTAGCATTAGCTCAGAGTCACCTTAAATAAAAATATTTAGTATATTATATTCTAATCAAATTTTCATGCAACAGCTAAATAGCATGAGACATTAAAAAGGCCACATATTTAGCTCAAGAATAACAGAACATACTGAGTTAATATTACAATGTTTTATTTGAAAGTAACAACTGGATTGTAAAACACATCCAGGAGCTATGCTGCAAGTCATACAATATAATAACTCCTGCATATTTAGGCTTAAAATTAGGAATACAAGTAGGTCTTTGATGATCCATTGATTAGACTAGAAGACTCCTGACAGAACAAGATATTTATGTAAGTATTTGTGGATTGGATTCATGGAGTGTTGCATTCACAACTGCAATGGTAACACAGCTGCAAAAATCAGGCTTATTTGAAACTACTTGAAAAACTGTTGGGAAATAAAACTGTGACAAAATTGTCTGTATGATTACATTATAATCTGAAGTAATGAAAATTTACATACCTGGAGCTTCTGGATCACTTACTGTCTTTTCCACATCCACATCATAGTCATATGAAACTGTAAATTAAATATGAAAAGGAAATAATTTCAAAATTAAAAATATGAATTTTTTTTAACACTCAGTTATTTTAACTTACATCCATAATGTGTCTGTCAATTGCTAAACGTAGCTCCCTAGTTGAAAACTGACAAATTAAAACCTTACAAACAGATACTTGCAACTTGACATGTGGCAATCCAATGGAAAGTGTTGTGTCACCCTCTCTTCTAGTCCTCTGTTATTCCCTCAGTATGAAAACTAGATCCACCACAGCCATTAATCTCCATGAATATTTTTAACTAGATTTTTAATATGAATAAAAATATGTAATCATCCCCTGTATTTGATGTTCTGAAGTAGCTTCTTTACTAAGGTGCAGGAGGACCACTGGTGATGATGTACAGAAGACAAGATGAGACAGAAATCAGACCTTGAGAAATATGTACATTTGCTTTTGGCATTTAGATTTAGAGCACTTTTTTTACTGCGTATATATGTGGATTATTTTTCTCTGTGACTACAATTCTTTGCAACATTAATATACTCTGTATGATGCATCTGACAACACATGGTACTGAAGGTAAAGTAACTATCCTTTTACTTTGGAAGCATCACAGCTTGGATTCTAAATTGGTAACTGGAAAGAAGTAATCTCCCATAAAAGACGGAAATAAGCAGTTTCAAGTGTCAAACAAGTAAAATTATTTTTCTGTCATATCTGGCATAAAATACGACTATAAAGTCCAGAACTAACATCAAGGCAAAGATAAAAAGCCTAGTCCAAACAGATGTCAATGTCTAATGCAAATGGAAGAGGCTGCCTGTACTATAAAGCATCACCACTTAGCATGTAGAAGAAAATACTTATCAGATAGCAGGGAAACTGTAATACCCACCTAATGTTTCTTCATAATGGGAAAGATGAGCTAATGCCATTGTACGTGGTATTAAGCACAATATGAAGATGACTATGAGCTAATTGGATTAGTCCGGGCAAAATTTCAAAAAGCTTGAAGATGAATTCGAGTGTGCAGAAACACAGTGCCCAGGATAGCTCAGAATGAAATCCTTGGTGCCAACTCACTCTCTATAGTGTAATCGGCCATAAAGAAACAAACAGTCCTGAAGGAAAGGTTAAAAACGGATGCTTCTGAAAACTGACAGGTTCCTTGTGAGAACACGAGTTTCTGACTAACACCAAGAACAACAGGCTAGAAGAATCTCAGCATTGTAGACTGTAAGACAACAGTAATACAAGCAATAAATCTCCTCCTTACTTTCTTCAGAGTGTACAACCACAGATCCCTCGCTTACCCAGATCCTAACTGTACACAACAGCCAGAAGCACAAAAAAAAGTAAAAACTAAGTTTTTGCACAAATGAAAACAAAATTTCCATATCCACCATCGCTTCTTTTTAAGAAACATTTGCAATAGCAAAAATGTTACAGTCATCTCAGAGTAAAAACATCCAAGACAATCAAGGACAGTTGTTTGGAGTAAAAAACATTTTCAAAATTATGTATTACTAAACAGTCTAACCTCTTCTATTTTGCTTTCGCATATAAATTGCTATATTTAGGCAGAAAACCAGTATTACCCAGTTTGGGAAAAAAAAAAAAAAAAATTATACCTGCAGCTTCTTCTGGTTCAGGCTCCACTGCTCCAAGATCATCTACCAAAAGATCAGCATCTGAGAAACAAGCATGTATTTACAAATTTTAAAATTTTTAAATTGATATACGATACTGCAAACCCTATAACAGAATATTATGTAATAGAGTCAAATTTCTAAACAGATATTCCAAGTAAATTTCTTCAAATGCCAGCAAAATATGTATATAGATTGAAAGAACAAAATCAGTAATTTTATTCTTATATATAATACTGAGAATGTGTATACACACAAACTCTTTACAATTTGCTCAAAAAAAAAAAATCACTCTCCACAAAAAAATTCTGTGTAAATGTAAAGAAAGTAGAACATATACCATTTGCCTTCTTTATAGTCTTTTTAAAGATTTAAAGTAATTGGAATTTGAATATCTCAACCATTCCTCTACCTTAACTTGCACTGTGGATAAACAGAAGAGATACAGAAATGAGGTATAACTGACCCAGACTGAAAAGAATTACTTCAGTTGTAAAGAAAGAATCTCAGTGTACTTCCAGCAGTCAAAACTTTCAGATAACACCAACTACATGAGTTTTTAAAAAAGAGGTATTAAGATACATATAAAATTTTCAGTACCGCAGCTAAAAAGCATTCAGAAATATTCTTCCCTTAGTTGGATTTAGATCACAGGATTCTGCTTTAACATTTTG
>Ga0181612_153881_pt1 | contig 12482 bp, 10 predicted proteins | sample HoacroProtozoa21_FD_119630 | JGI IMG/M metagenome (GOLD analysis project Ga0181612, IMG submission 119630) | Hoatzin crop microbial communities from Cojedes, Venezuel. Combined Assembly of Gp0051906, Gp0051904, Gp0051908 | reverse complement strand
GAGCTAGGACTGGTACACACTGTATCAGCCAACGGGTCCTGAAATCGAGAATACTCATTATGCAGCCTGACCTGTTCTGGAGCAATTCTGCTGAGAGCTTCTTTGACTGGATTTTTAGTGCTGCTGAAATGTGGCTGATTGATGGCTACAAATAACAATAATAATGTACTTAACACCTTTCACTTGCAGAACTCGGGGCATTTTAGGTTTGTCTGTTTTAGGGATGTGAGAATTATCACTGATTTTCTGCAGAGACATGAAATGTGGTTCACAGATGCTTCATCACCTGTGGTTATCTGCCTTTCTGAGAGCAAGCATATTGCTGTTCCAGGATGCTAATCCCCCAGCACATTTCATTTTTCTGCTCTGCTTTAGCTGCAGCCCAGAACATGGGAAGAGATCCCCTCTGGCCCGATCAGCAGTGATTCGAGTGACCCACAGTCTGCCTTGCAATCCTTTTTCAAGTTGAAGACTGAGAGAACGTAGTTTGAGAAATTAAACTCTTAGGCCAATTAAGACCTTGGTTAATTGTCACAGAGCATCTGTCAAAAGAATGTTTTGAAACTGTCTTCTGCCTCTCACAGGGCAGTGAACGGACTGGGTGCAAGTGCCATTTTTTCATTGTGCAAGGCTCTGTTGTTAGAGATGTATATTTTAGTTGCTATCATGCTTAATCTAGGGTTTTTCTACACATCTCTGCTGTGCTAAGACTGATCTGTATGGTGGAAGAGAGCTCGTGTTCCACTTGCCATGCAGTGGAAGACAGCAGAGATTGGCCTTCATTTTGCCTGAGCTCCCACACCCAGAGGGCATGGGATGGTGCCGTGCTAAGAGATTTTTCTTGGGCCTGAAAGCAATGTAGCGTCACAGGTTATTAGGTGCAGTGAAATGCTGTGCTGACATAGCTGTGCAGTTTGTTTCTGGATTTAAAGTGAGGGAGACAATAGTAATCTGTCTCTTTGCTCGTGAATCCTGCTGCATCTTCACAGGTGTTTGATTTTCTTTCTCAATTTTATTGGATTATTTTTTTCAAGATGATAAAATTGTTTTGGGTTTGACACCCACTTGCAGAAGGGCATATATGATCAAATTAAAGTAAATAACTCTGCGGGAAGCAGTGTTATACCTTGAAATACGAGAGTTTTTTCTTCAGCATGTGTCAATACCTGGAAAACAGTTGTATGCATCTGTGTCCTCGGCAGAATGAGAATGTCTCCCTGCCCCTTTGGGATTCTGCAGATAAATGACATAGGGTCTACGAGGCATTTAAACAATACATTATGGCTATCGGTACAAATACCTGAGACTGTTAGCCCAGCAGTGCCCGAGTCTTGCAGAAGCAGCATGCTTGGCGCTTCCAGAAAAAAGTTGAAAAACGTATTGTTTCAGTGTATGTGACGAGCGTTCGACTTCTTAAAATGTTACAGGAAGACTTCTCTTACCTTGGCTTATTCCTTAGATAGGGCAGTGATTAATATTTATGGATAAGTTAGCTGCCTTCATGAGACGGATCCCCATGGAAATTGTTGCTCTAGGTTCCCTCTGGACTGTTATGTTCTTTACAAAGTGATCCAAAGGGAATTCTTCACAGGAAGACGTAATAAAATTGAAAATAGTGAAAAACAAAACCAAAACATTTATGGAGGCAGAATGGAAAATAAAAGGTCTGGAAAACTGAGCTGCCTCTGAAAGCGATTGAGTCAAATGCCTGCAGATGCAGGCACAATAGCTTATGGAAATCACTCAGAATAAATGGGCCTGGATGGCCTCCGCAGCGCTGTTGTGTCAACGGGTCTCATTGAATATGCTCAGAAGCATGTAACTGTTTGTTTCTCTGCCACATACATTTTTCCACAAGAAGAGGAATGAGCTTGAAAATGATACCTGAATTAATTTGTGTTTTCCCCTAGACTCTTGGTGTCCTGTGGAAATAGAGCGTTGGTAAAGCAGATCACATCACACTGCTGTTCTGCCTTAAATGGGTCTTCAAGGAGGAGTCTTTTCTATTTGTAATCTGTGTTTTACTGGTGATTGCCCACTTAGTATATTGGTAAAAAGGTTTAAAAACAAAACCCCAAATGGCAGAAATCTGTTGTTTGCAGAGAAGCTACCAAGGAGCTGGGTGTCCAAAATTTGATTAAGGAAATGAAACCCTAGAATGGATCAAATCCTACACTGTTTTGACCTTCATCACATTTGCCATCACTTTGTACTCACTTTGTATTCATATTTCATGGTTATGAACCTCTTGGTGAGAAATGTTTAATACCATTTTTTGCCTGTTTGCTTTGGCAGAAAAGTTAGGCTTAACACAGGAGAGAAAAACACTCTTCAAACTGAGAGCAAACGCTTTCAACTTGTAAATGCTCCTCTGGTTCCTATGTGTGCAACTGAAGTTCAGTTACTTTTTGGATATATTTTTCTCTGATGGCCCAATTCTCTGGCTAAGCACTGCAATTTATGATATATCACACTGTCCTTTTTGCTGAGCTGCTCTGGTGTAATGCTGTTATATTTTCCCATAGTAAATCAAGGAAGATTTAATTTGGAAATTTAATTTAGACATGCCTTAGGGAATAAAAGTCCAGAGATACTGCAGTGATACTTGTGAGGAAAGCAACTTGGGGAAAAAATGTTGCATGTGGATGAAATTATTTAGATGGATTCTGTTTGTATAATGCCACAGAAACCTTATATAAATCTTGATTATATAGATCTTGATTATGTTCTTGGTTCTGCCAGTGGCCTATAGAATGATTTCTGGTTTAAAACAAAGGGGGTGGGGGAGTTAGTATGTAAAGCCAGTGTAATGATACCGTCCTCATTTGTGTAGTATCTTGAAATTTATTAGTATTAAAAAAATAGCTGTGTTTTTTTTCAATTTTACTTCCATTTGCTTGACAAGTAACAGACAGACATCCGTAAAATGCTTAGCTGTAGCTTAAACTTCAGACAAGCTTTGAAGCAAATGAAATTCCTTTGCTTTTCCTCTGTCTGGTTTTACATTTGCTAGTGAGACTAGCTTAAAGTGCCGACATCAGAGCTGAACTTCACAGTTTTCGGGAGACATCCACACGGGAACCTACTCTGATTTCTAGCCACTCTGAATTTGAACCGAGTTTTACACTGTTTAGGGCAAGGAGTAAGCCTGGGGTCTAGAAATGCAGATGTACTCAGAAGCTACAACTGCCTACAAGGCGTTAATGGTGAACAAATGAGTTGTGGAGAAATGAACAAGTACACTTTTCTTTGCTGTTCATTTAAATAAAATGATGAAACTCCCATGATTAGTAGAGGGTTCCACAAAAAGCTGTGGAGTAGGCATAGGAAATTGGTGAGTGGTTTGAAAATGCCATCCAAGAGGCTTTTTCCCAAATGATTTCTAAATGGCAATCTAAACTCTGAGTTTCTCAATCTGTTTCTGATACCTGCAGAACTATAATCATTTGATAATCGTAGTAAAAAAAACACCACATCAAAATTGACCTGGTTTTTAACACGCAGAGTCTGACTTTGCTGTGGTAATTTGTCCTCAGGTTTCATAATCTGAAGAACAAAGCAAAATGTTTTGATTTGACATTAAGTAGGTGATGAGCATGTCAAGTGAGCTTTGACTGATGTTTCCTCTTGTTCCTGCAATGGAATTTAAATGATTTATTGTTCAGTTAAAGTGCAGGCTAAAAAATAAAATCCATCCAAGAATTATTAATTTTTTTCTTGTTGCTGTGATGGACAAGGTTTTCTGAAGAACTGTGAAGCTGCAGCACGCATTCTCGCTGGCATCAAACAGTGGAGAGTAGAATTTGCTCTGCACGTGAAACTTTCTGCTTTGTATTCAGCATGAAAGTACAAATGTATTCAGTTGGGATATGATTAATTTTTACTTTTTGGAATTGAACTAATTGTTCTGGTATTGGCATAGATGTGTAAAAGGTGTTAGCACAACCGAGACGGAGATGATAAGCCTTGCTGAGAAACAGGTGGTTTTACTGTGAAGGTGGATGTTGTCGGCACGGCTCATTCTCCATCCTGTGTGGGAACAGAGCCAGGTCGGCATGTCAAACTTTTGCTGAGGGAAGCCATATGTATGCAAGGTGCTTGCTATCATGGGAAAAAAATTCTGCAAGTATGTATTTGCTTAGAGGAAAAGTGAGGGTTATGCTTCTCTAGAGGAGTGTACTGCATCTATACTTGTAAGTGTTGCTAACATGGTATGATGACATATGTCACTGTAGCTGGTGAAAGATAGAGGAATTCAGCAATATTATTTTTATTTCACCCCTACCCACAAGTAGCTGTTGAAAAGAAACCGAGCATTGTTGAAGAGTGGAGTTTCATTTCCATTTTGGGTAATGAAACTTTTCAGTTCTAATAGTATGGCACGTTCTTTTTCTGAAATTAATCCCTTTTCTCAATTTCACGATCTTTGGGTATTGAGACTAAACAACTAATTTCTTACAAACATCCCAAGAGATTTGTACATTAGAATACGGTCAGGATGAAACCATCTACCTCAGAGAACCTGTAACCCAAAAAAGAAACCTAAAATCCGAGAAACTTTATTTTTCCCACTGCTAGCCTTGAAGTCTTTAGTACCTGCAAATGCTTCTTGACAAGGAGCATGCAGTGAAGAGACAACCCAGGCTCTTTTTTCCCCATTTGACTAAATTGCCACTTTTCCAGTTTAGGCAACAGCTGAAGCAATTAAGAATAGATCTACTGGCATGTCTATGTCAGCTCTAGAGGCAGGATTTTTGCTTGCTTGCCTTTATTTTGTTGTTGTAAAACATCAGATGTTTGCTTTTGAGAACCTCTGCCCATTTTTTGCGTGTATTAATGGTTAGTAGGCTCAGTTTCCTTCCTCAGCCCCCATAGCAAGATGTTTCTGTGAGGAAAGTACATCTCTCTGCCAGTACTTTTAAAGGCCATATTTTGGTTTCAAAAGTTGAACCTGAGAATTGTTATGTACTGAGCTACCTCCACCTTTGAGGGAGGGAGCATGTGATGAGGTGAGAATCTCTGTTGCTTCTAGTAAGGAACAGCATCCTGTTGCATCTCACCTGAACTATGTGATGCACCCATATATGCCTTGGCAAACCTGGCCATTATTCTTGTATGAGCCAAGATAATTCCTGAAAATATTACTGTAAATATAGCCTTAATTTGTGTTTAAATGAAAGAGGTTTAACAATTAGTTCTGCTCCCTTCATTTTAAAGCAAGAAAGTTGCTGAGTGAACAAAGCTTCCAAGAAGCTTTACATATGTCATTTCTCATCATGATACTTGAAGGGTATAGTAATTAGTTGGAACAGCTTAATTATCCTGAAAACAGGGCAGCACAGCTATTGTGTGCTTCCACATTTCAGTCAAAACATGTGTGAGGTTGAGATATCCTTACGGCGGTGCTAGTTGTTCCTTCCCAGCCAAAATTTAAAAAAGGGGATATTTTTGCTAGTGTTCCTTATAAGTGTGCTGGAAGTCTTAATGCGACAGAATACATTAAAATCAAATGTAAGTTGTATATACAAAATGACTGACTTTTTGTCCTTGCCACTCAAAGCTCTTGGAAGTAGCTTGATTGGAGAGTATGGACTTGTTGTCTTGGGGTTTGTCAGTTTAGGAATAATATAGACGAATGTATTTCTTGTGTACATTTAAAATCTATCTTAGCATAAAACTGCAGTTTTTGGAGGGCACACGTTCATGCAGAGGGTTAGCATTGAGCTACTGCTCTGGCTGCAAGTCTGCCTCGGTGCAGTTGTGGCTGTGGTAATATTCTAGAAGTAAAACACAGTGCAAATGAGTGACACCTTTTCATACATTCCCTGAAACAGGAGAGTATTCCAAAAGAGTACATGTTTTTTAATTTTTATTCTAAAAAGAGACACATATGTGTATGCACTTCTGAAAGTGTTTTTTGTGCAGTTCTTTGACTTGCCTGGAGATGGCAATGTGGCAGTAGAATTGTTACACCACAGCCTACTCCCGGGAATAGATAGAAATTACATTAAATTAATAATAAAAAATAAAGCTCAGTTTGAGCCAGCTCTGCAAAAATATAGGGAATAAATACGCTAGAAACATACAGATAATGTAGCTGAAACACAGCTGATTTAACTAAATGAGAAGCTTTGTGAATGGTAAATTAATTTTTTATTGCACCCGGACACCCAACATAGTTTTAATGTCGTGTAACATCCATTTTAGTGAATGACTTACAATAAACATAAGCAATGGCCCTTTGCTGCCGCTCATCGGCTGCGTAACGCGGGCCAGCACCGATGGCTGCCGCAGAAATAAAGACGGTGAGTTACCTGAGCTCTCAAGGTAGTCATTGCCTTTATGCTCCTGTGCCTGAGTCAGGCAACCGAGGCTTCTTGTTTATCAACTTAAGCCTGGAAGCTTTAAACAAGTTTTCCAGAACATTTTGCTTGCTTGTAGCTGGGAGAATTTTTGGAAAAGCGAAGTGAAAATGTTTTGTGCTTAATTACAGCACTAATTGTTAAGAATAATGCCTGCTCTAGCAGAATATGTTTCACTCCAGCTCATTTCCAGTAGTTCTACTATGAGTGTCAGTGTTATCCTCAACGCACAAATAGCGAGACCAATGTATAAGGAGATGGACCTACTCGCTGCCAAGTCAGCCTACAGGCTAACGGCAAAGCTGGGAAGATAACCCAGGTCTATTGAACCTCAGTTTTATTAGGCTATGTTCTCAGTGAAAGGAATTCAGACAAGAACTCCTATGTCTGTATCTGAGTAGACTTAAGTGCAAAAAATCCCCTTGGGTTCTTTGGATCATTAAGAATACAAGGGAAATGGTAGATGATATAATTTGGGAACCCACTTTTATGTGAAACTCCAGGGATATTAGAAAACTGATTGCAAAATTTTTTTATGAAAGACAGTGTCTGCAAACTAAATGCAATGGGTTTGCTCACTAAAGTCTTCTGGCTCAAAGTATTTCCTTAAATTTCCCTTTAGGGTGAAGACATCTGAGTTTGGTAAACTGTGTTCTCTGCTGTTCCAGGTTAGATATTGCCTCCCCTGTGTTATTTCTGTTGCTCAAGCACCCATTCTTCTGTTCTAATACCTTTGCTGACTGGAGGTAAATACAGTATAAATTGTCAGTTTGACATGTTATACTTTGTAGTGTATTGAATAATGCATTTAACATGCTGTCATGATGTACCTGCACCTTGCAAAACGTTTGAAATCGTGCCTGCTTGTTTTACACTTCAAGATGTAGCTGTTTTACAAGGTTTACAAGGCACTTCTTGCTCCAAGAAATCTCATTTTGCACAGTTGCCATCACTGCAGGTATTGATGGAAAGGACAGAAGAGATGTTCCAGCAAATAGGATGAGTGGCCCCACAAAATGAAAGAGGATGGCTTTTCTCCTTTGGGTGGGGTTTTTGTGTCTGTGTGTCATTCCTCTGGCTTGTTGTTTTCTTTCCTTGGAAGCTGTTTGGAGAAGAAAGGAAGACTAGCTCTGATCCTCCCAAGCTCTGCAAGTCACGGATGCTTTATGTTACCCTGGTGTGTCACCCCATCACACTTACTTGCCCAGCTCCTCAAATGGTGGCTTCAATCCCATAAACCACTTCCCTGCCTCCAGGCATGCTTAGCTGTGTTTTTCCAGACCTGTGTCATTTGAAGACCTTACTGTCCCAGCCTGCTTGCGTGCAATATATGCAATCTCTGGCAGTATCTCATTGATGTGATGTCAGATACAATATGAGAGAAGCAGCGTTTATTGCATAGAAATGCTTTGAAAAGGCTTGATGTCTCATAAAACTTGGCCCCATAAAGTCAGGTTCAGAAGCACCCTTTACCTCTTCTTTCCCAGACATAAACTGGAGCATTTGTGACTAGCATTCATCCACAGGAAGGCAAAAAAAGCGAGTTCTTCCAGAGTGTGGCTATGCGGGGCTCTATGGGAAAAGCAGAATTGATATTCAGTTATCAAGTGTCTCATTTGGACACACTTAGTTAATTTGAAAAGCAAATGAAGGAAGGACCTCAACCATCTGCCTAATGCTGTGTTTCTATTCCTGAGTCTTTTTGTGATTATAATATTCTGGCAGCGCTGTGGCATCCAAGGCTACACTCCAGACGGAGCAAAGAGTATGGAGAGTGTAGGAGCAATTAAGCTGCTGTTGGGCCTGGGCTGTGTGTCGTCGGAGGTGTTAGCAGAATTAACTGTAGTCAGTCATAGGAGAATAAAAGCTGGATAAACTGTTGTTAATCTTTTTACACTTAGATTAATTGCAGCAATTGTAATCTCCCAGTTGACTTACAAATGCTTAGTTCAGGATGTGAGTCAACCCTTAGCGTGGACAAGTGCTAAACTGTATGTCCAGTGCCTGGAGATGGTGCAAATGTGGGTTCCTAGAGCTATAGCCAGGCCATTTGTGCCATGCTTTGCTTGGTATTCCTTAGCCAGGCTACTAAGAAAGCAAGTGCAGGGTAAGAAGGATGACTGGAAATAAGGCTTTCGGTTTAGATTAAATGATAGAAATTAAAAATCAAAATGGATAAGAAGACACAGAGGGAACGATTACTGTGGAATACTAGTTTTCACAAGACAAGGAGCAGAGGGGCACTAGAAATTAGAAAGCAGTGGCTTTCAAAAATAAAATGGAGGTCATGTTTAAGAAAATAAGTGATTAAATTGTGGGACCCTTGCAATTGGTGCTGCAGCAACTGAAAATATAGATTAATTCAAAAATGGGTTAAGGGATGTCCTGGAGGACATATTCACCAGTGTTCCAGATGCCACTTCCAGCTCTGAAAAAATGCAAGTCTGTGATTGTTGGGAGGCTGGGTGACAAATCACCCTGTGCTTGTCTCTGATTATACTATTCTTTAAGCCTCCACTACCAGATACGCTGGGTTTGGTGGACTATGGGATTGACCTTCAGCCGGACTCGCACTTTCATGGGGAGAAGTGATTGATAACTACACTGTTCTTGTTGTCTTGTGACTTTGATGGCTCTGTGTGGAATGGAGGGTCTTTTTCACATGGTCTATGAAGTTTGAAAAGCTTTTGAATCCTGGCGGAGCATTTGATACAAGAGAGTTTTTAAAATGCAGGTCATTATTGGTCTGTGTTGAGCTCTGGGTAGTGAATATGGATGTATTTCCTCTTCAGAAAGTTCTATTTATGTTGCAATGATGCTGCAGGCCAATTTCTGTATCGTTTCTGTGCATTTATCTTTGTTGATGATGGTTTATTTGAAGAGGTCTGTCTTTATATTGTCAGTGACTTAATGACGAGAATCAGAGCTTTAGGATTTGCAGGAGAAAGGAAGTGCTTGACAGGCACTGCTGAAATGGTTCAGCCAATCTTTCATTTTAACAATAGGGAAATAAAATAACCCAAGTGCAGAAATAGATATTTTTGAAGCAGAGCGTAATGCTCATCAGCATAGATAAACACATAAAGGATTGATGCATTTTAAAACTATGTCAAAGATTCATGTTCAAAAGCCATGTTAAAAACAATTGGAGAGGGCTCGTTTTGCACCTGTTATGTTCCAGAATGGATTAGAAAGGTCTTAATAGGAAAAGGGGTATTGCCTGGAGGTAGGAGTCTAGAATGGCTTTTCACTGCTTGCTTCCCTGCTCTGCCAACTGCATGCCCTGACCCTTTGGGTAAGACTCCTGTGAATGGAGATGGTTTGCTAGTTGAGATAAATTTTGTGTCTAAATTCTGAAACGGCAGGAGTATCAGGAAACAGGAGTGCCACCTCTGCCAAATCAGTGCTCCCAGACTCTCGGATAAGTAGTGTTGAGCTGAACAAAGCCATGCTTCTCTGGGGTGAGCTACAGCTTTAGGAGAAGTTCCCAGTGAGCCTCACAAAGGTTTCAGCCCATCTGTACCTCTGATTACAATGAATATTATGTCATTTTCAGGTATATCATTTCATGAACTAACAGGCACATCGTGCCTTATGAGCTACTCCAGGAGCTCCAGCAAAGACATAAAAAGGGGTTTAATATCAACCTTTTCAAGTGTGTTAACAAAACAGAGCGTAAGAGCATTGATTTTAATGAAGCGGTTGCTTTTTTCCACCCCGACAGCACAGCAAATATTGGCAACCTTGCTTGTGAAAGAAGTGTTATTGCCCAACACGGAGGTACCACTACCAGACACTGGAATTGCTGCATCACTGGGCTTTGTTGCTTCCCAGAGGACAGATACAAGCCTTGTGCTGGAGGCTGTAAGGAAGAGGTGTTGAATTCCATCGAATACCTTGTAGAGTCCCAGCCTGGTCATGTATTCCGTGAAGAGAATTTCAAAGGAATTTTCCCTACCCCACATAGTCTGTTCCCTTGTCAATAAGAACCTCACTGCTGCAGCATCATCCAGACCTTTTTACTGCTTCAATAATAGCATGAAGTTCAAATACATTGAGTCACTAAACAAAATCTTCCCCTAAATTAGGCTTTCCTTGTTTGCAGCCAGTAGCAAAAGCCTTTCTAGGGCTGCTCTGCAGTTTAAAATATCCATGGCAAAGTCAAGACTTAAGTATTCATGACCTTCTGTTAAGCTTTCCAGGATGTCTGCAGTGAACTTGGAAACCTCTTTCTCTGCAGGAGAACTGTCTATATTTTAGCTGCACCTCCTGCATCAACTTCTAAGGGTTACTGTCTTGGTTCTTGAGGATCTAGTGGAAGGCCAAGAGTCCAAGAAAAAATTCAGCATCAAAACCCAAACCTAATTTTTCTGCTCCCAGATTGCATTGCAAAGGCATGCACGAGTTCAGCAGGTGAGGTTGCACAAATCAGCAGTGTTCAAGATCAGCTGCTTTTGTAGGATATTTGACAGGAGTTGAGCTCTTTTAAGTCCATGTAAGAATAACTTAAGATATCTTTATAGCCAGGCATTTGAAGGGCTATTCAATTCCACTGGTGGAAGAAATTAAGAATTCTGTCTTTCACAGAGGCTCTCCTGAAGGTAATGAGTTGGTTACATAATTGCATAATTGTTCCTGTTGGATTCTGGAGTGTTTCCCTTCCTCCTTTCTTCCCTCTGTGGTTAATTAAACAACATTATAGTCGTAAAAATTGTTTTTAAGGCAAATGCTTGTTAGGGATCAGAGGAACTTCGTGGGCTGCTGAATGCTATTTGTCTGATTGAGAGACTCCTCACTGATAAACACGTGCTTCAACCTCATCTGAGGTCCACAGAAATCAAGCAGATATTCTGATGCTGTTGTGAACCAATATCACTATTAATAGTTTACATATTACATCTTGTAGGACCCAACAAAACAAATCTCCATGGGAAACTGTAGAAAATGCGGGTGCTTTTGGAAATGAGATTAGACTGCATTAACGCTGACCTACTCAAAAAGCGGTTTGTCTGCCTGTAAGTATTTAAAGAATATCTGTCATTAAGGTATGGTAAAGAGCTGTAGCTGAGTACTTTCTCAGACAGCATTTTTCCCTTGGAAAATACAAATCTACTGAAATATTTCCCATGGTGACTTGCCAGTGTTTTAAATGCAATGTTTTGATAAGGCCAGAAAACGTAATTGAAGCTTTTGTTATCTAAATTAATGGGGAAGATATGAGGTTGATTTGATGTGTCTGAAGTGAAGTACTTCAGGGTTATTTGTTTTGCTTGTTTCATGGAGAATGTATTTGTTTGCTTTGTGCTTGGTAAAAGAGAATGTTTTGAAGTCTGGATGTTTTGCCATTTCCAGCGGAATGGCAACTTCTGTTTTTAAAACAAACAAACAAAACCCCTCTGCTTGGAGGCAGCAAGTTTGCTTGTTCTTTGCCTCTGTGCTCCACACTTGCAACAGAAGAACTAAAATGCTGTTGCTGTTCATGGTTCTTGTCACACAGCAGAGTCTCAATGTTTTTAGAGGAAGAGCAAGGAAAAACCTTGGCTGGATTTGTCAAGCTTTCAGAAAATGTTTTGTGATGTGTTAAACTGAATGACATGCAACCATAGTAATATTTGTTAGAATTAAAGTTTTGAAGAGTAGAAGTTCCCTCAGTATAAAATAGCTGTGAGTGGTAAAGTTCAGGTAATGCTTGCTAAGCCTCTCAATAGCTGTGGTAGGAGAAATTAGCCAAAATTTGAAATGTAATTATAATGAACAGCAAGAAATTCTTCAAAAAGAAAACAGGCATTTAGATGTCTGACTTAAAGGAAACTTAAAAGGGACTGGAGGCCATCTGTGCTTCTGCAGGTCTCACAGATAAAAGGTGAAAGTCTTGATCTTTTACCACTTAAACTAAGTTTGTCTGGCAACTGAAATATTGCACGCTTGAATCCTAGTGCCTCTATTCCGGATGCCATCCCAGTGCAATCAGCCTGGCAGAGAGAGTTTTACCAGGCGACACGAGTTAGGTCAGCTGCATCGCTGCTAATGCGTGTGTAAGTACTGTCAGTGTGAGGGGTTTCTACTAATTGACACGGCCGAAATACACCCTTGGATTCTGGAAATGCCAACAGTAAAAAT
>Ga0181612_108088_pt1 | contig 12482 bp, 5 predicted proteins | sample HoacroProtozoa21_FD_119630 | JGI IMG/M metagenome (GOLD analysis project Ga0181612, IMG submission 119630) | Hoatzin crop microbial communities from Cojedes, Venezuel. Combined Assembly of Gp0051906, Gp0051904, Gp0051908 | reverse complement strand
CTGTATGTGGATGTAGAAGTTTAACGTCATTGGCAAGAGCAGTAATTAGTTGCACAAATAAAAGGAAACATGTAGAAAGCTTGATAGCTAAGTCCAGAGTGCTTGTAAATGTAATATATGAGCTTCAAGCTGAAGTAAAATTCTTGAAATAAAAAAGGTATGCGAGACAGATGGAATTACTGGAAAAACCCTTTTATCTGCGTCACAAATAGAGTGGAAGATGCAATAGTGAAAGGTTTAACAAGAGATTCTCAAGTACTAGGCTACCCTGTCTGTCATTGCTCTGTGCAGAACCAATACATGCTCAGCTTGCGTTAGGTTGAATAGATCTGTTGCTGTGTATGTCGTACTATATGAAAGGGTTTGTTGATTGACAGGTGGGACCTCGGAAAATCCACAGCATGGTGTGCGCCACAGACAACACAGGTCTGAATTCTGTGTTGATTTATGTGGATAACTCTCCCATGTTTGTGGTGTTGGTTTTGTTGGGTTTTTTTTTAATGTCAACAAAACCAAAGTTTGTGCTCTCGTGGAAATGCACCTTTGTTACAGGCTCCTGAAAGCTATCACACGTGATTATGGGCTGGTTTTATTTTTAACTTTGCTGATTGATCACAATACTGCTAGCACTTATTAATACTGTTTGGACAAGAGCAAGACTCTTGTTTGGCTAGACTTAATCGCATGGGTAGTGGGAGAGCACGGCTGACCCTGAAATGGGGCCATCTCATTCTCTTACACTAAACTCGTTCTGTGAGTTATCGTCACCTTTTTTTTGGCTGAAGCTAAGGCTTACTTTGTATGTACGAATTTTTTTTTCTGCACTCATATTTATGGGGATAGTTGCTGTGAAGAGCTAATGCTGTGTATTTAGTTTCTAACTTACATTTCAATAACTCCATTTGCACAAAATGTTAAACTCTCCCCTCTGCCCCCCCCCCCCCCAGTCACAGTACAGAAGTAGGCTGTTGATAGCAGAATTTGCTTTTTTAGCAATTTTTTTTTTCATTAAAGTGGAAATTGGGTTCTAAATTCTAAAATGATCCAGTAATATCACTAACAAATAGTGACGGTTACCTTTATGTGAGGAAAAACATCTATAGAGGGCATCTTTGCAGCTGTCCTTGCAGGCTTGCATCTCTCATGAAGACAGCAGGGAGTCTGGAGCACAAAGGAGGAGCAAGCTTTTTCACAAGACCTGTGTGGGAGTGATGCTTTGGTTTCAGATTCTGCGAGAGATGGAGGCTCTTTAACGACCTGAGATTGTGAGATGCAGAACCCCCTCTGAATTGCTCTGAAGACTGAGAGTGAAATGTTCATATTAAAGTGGATTTTTCTGTTTGTAATCCAACCAAATAACAGGTAGAGGGCTACTCCAAATACTGAGGCTGTGTGTCTCCGAACAAGTTGTGGCTGCGTTGTTCCAAACAAGAAATGGTTACAGACCTCTGGGTTTGTGCTGGTCATCACATGCTGGCTCCTGGGTCTCTTTTTTGGTGGTTTGATTCTGAAGGATGTAGTTGGGTGCTTGGCAAGTATATGAGCCTCTTACCTGAAAGGACAGAAAAAACAGCCAAAAAACCCAAACCAAACAAAAACCCAACCAAAAATGGGTCAATGAAATAGATTTTTGAGGAGGGAGGGGAAGCTGGTTATAGGACAGAATGAGTTTGCCTTCATCTGGAAAAGGGATGAGCTTTGCCTGGTAGGCTGTAGGAGAGATGTTTTGGGAGTATGCAAAATAGCTTCTGATTGCTGTTTGTTTCTTGACTTGAATGGGTCAAGAGTCAGTTCGTGGAGAAGGACACACCTGCTTGCCTTGAAAAGCTCACAGCCAGGAGTAACAGCTCGGCATTCTGGTGAAGGGGAGGACACTGAGAAATTCTGAGAAGAGAACAAAGAATTCTTTTTAGGAAGGAACCTAGACAACAGTAAGAGCTTACTGAATTCTGCAGTGAAGTGGATTTTTAAAGGGAAGGAAAGAAACCCTTCAGTTTGGGAAGGATTCAAGACATCGTCTAAATAACTACAGTAGCACTTGGCTCCATTCCAAGGACCCCACGCTGTACTGAACTGACGATGGATTTTTCTTAAAATCTTTAAGCTGCATGATGTTCGGCCTGAAATTTCAGATCTGTGTTTCTGCAGGATACATTGTCCTGAGAGGCTAAACACCTGACTTTGGGCTAAGCTTGAATTTCATATGAAATGTGTATGTGCTGACTACTGCTGTTCCAGTGGCTGTTTCGAAAGGAAACAAACTAGGCAGGTGGCTTCTACCGCACTTCTACCCTTGTGAAAGATTGCAAATTGTGGATTTTGAGCAGGCAGGAGTGTCTGTTTGTAGTTCAGGCCTGCCCATTTAAGCTGTTATGTGGGAGAAGTGTATCACTGTCTTACTGTTCCCTTGACTGTTTTTAGAGGGCACGCTACATAGTACGTAGGACTTAATTTTGTGTCACACAGCTTATGCCTGACCTGTACACTTTTTTTGAGGAAATTTAATTATTCAGTATGGTTTTAATACTGTGCAGGTCAGGCACTTCAAACGTGAATGCTGCAGTGCCTAGTTTGAAGTGCTCAAGACCTCTCATTGGATTAAAGCTTAGAATTTAACTTTAAGAGGTTTAAGACTCCGGTGCTTTGTCAATACTGGAGTGTTAGGCTGTGATAGTTGGATGATGCTAGCTGTTGTGCTTTTGGGTTCTTTTTAAGGTGAACCATAGACATCTTTTTTCCCAGTTTTAGAGCGATTCTTTTAAAACGTTATCTAGTAGAACTTCTAATAATTCTGATCTCCGCAGACTGAGTTTTATGTTAACTATTAAGTCGTGGAACCAACTGCAATTTCTTGCTGTCAAGATTTGTTTATTAAAATGTTCTGGGTTAGAGATTAAGCCATAAAGAGACTTGAATTTTCAGTGCTGTACATAAGAAGTTGTTACTTGGTTCTAGCTATTTTTGCCATGTAAGGGAGGGGGTTCAGGAGCGGCAGCGATGTGTCATCACATTGCAGTCGTGACCTGGCTGAAGGAATCTCTGCTAGATGAGACAGTGATCCCTGTTTCAGATCGAGGGGTTGTTGTGGACTAGAAATGCTAGACATCTGGAAAACAGACACTGAAACCGATTTTTGTTACAGTATATCTTGAATGTGTTTGTCGCTAAACCAACAGATCTTAGGAAAGACTGCAACTGTTAACTGTCTTTTTTAAAAGGGAGTTTTGGAAAGGGTGTGGTGCTTTTTCCTCCCCTCCCTTTTCTTCCGTCTGCTATCTGTCACCAATCTACTGAGCTGAGAGTGTATAAGCTGTATTTGTAAATGTCATTGGCCTCATCCTGCAAATTTTGAGAACAGGTCCTAGGGCTTCTCTGCAACCTGTGGGTTTCCCTAGGAACGCTGTCAAATCGGATCTCCCAATCAGGGCTTCAGAAAATGTAAGGGAATGATTTGGAGGAAGAAAAGGGGAAAGAGCATAGAGATACAAGAGAGAGAAGACTTAAATATCTCATTCTGATAATGATGTGTGTTGTAGTGTTCTTGCATGTCATGGTATTGATTTATCTTTGTGTTTTCGGGGAATTTTTATTATCTTACATATTTTCTGAATTTAAATGTTCTGATAATTCATGCTGGCTCAGATTCCAACTAAGATTTTCAGTTAGAGCTCTTTGGGCAGATAATGTGAACTTTTTATTTTTGGAATTATTAATAACTTAATAGCCATTATTAACACATATACTGCCATACTTTGCTACCTTTACTTTTGTTCTTATTTTTACCAATGAAATACCCAGCCATTTCAGTAGGTAGAGAACATGTGAAAAAACTTTTTAGCTTCAAAGTGCTATACTCAATGCCCTTGCTGCATAGTAATAGCACAAGCATTTGAAAGTTCCAGGAATTTATGTAGGTTAAAATGTAAATCTGAGAGGAGAATGGGTTTCCTTTAGCTTTCAGATAAGTCATAGATACTGTTTCAAATGCTGAAAGCTTCAATATCTTTAGTATGGTTATGGCTAAAAGAGGTGTTTATTATCTCGGTTTATGTGCTTATGGCAGAATGTCTGAGCATGTCAGGAGTGCTGAACATGTGAAAATCTTCAGTCCTAAGAGCTGACGGAAAGATTCTTGGATTGGTCTCCTGCTGGAAGTGGCCTTCTGAGATCCTGAGTTATTCATTTGCTCTTTCTTAGGTATTTTCTTTTTTCTGCTGTTGGTGTCAGGCTTGCAGTTGTGCTTGCCAAAATGCACAGATAATGTCCTGAAGCTATGAAGGCAGTTACAGCTGTCTGGTGAAAGTAGAAAAGGTTTCTGTAAAAGATTTCCGTGTTGTTGTGACATTGCTTTCCAGTATGTCTTCAGAACCGAGTGGACATCTATCCACCAGTGTTTCTCACATTTCGATTAGCAGAGCGGCGCTATCACTGGGTTAATGAGGTTTCCCACCTTGCAGCGTTGGGGGCGGTGCCACGTGCTGTCACTGGAGTTACAGAGCATCCAACAACACTGTCTGATGATCTTTCTCACTGCATGATTCCAGGTTAACTGTATTGCTTCTTAGAGGAAACAAGATTATTTAGACTGTGGTCTGCAAGAAAAATTCACCAGGCTTTGCTCCCCTTTCCTCGAAGAGATGGGCAGGCGGGAGATCCCGGCTTCGGAGAATTAGCAGCTTGTACACTTGCTCTGGGCTCCCTGGTGGCCTCGGGTATGCTTTCCCTGACCTGATGGCCTGTGCGTCAGGCACCTAAGGCTTGCCGGTTACTATAAACGTCACTCTTTAGTGACCCATTTGTCTAGGTTTGTATTACTGAGCTCTTAAAAACTGTAATAAACCCACCATTTTCGAACTATGTGTCAGTGTCCGATTGACTTTCAGTTTTAGTGTTGACTGTTTGAAAATTAAATCTCTTCTGAAAAAAAATCCAGCTTTGCCTGTGAGATTTGAACTGGGTTCCTTTCCCAGTATGTAGCAGTAAGAAATTCTGTAGGTCATCTTACGGTTCTCATGACTGTGCACAGTTTTATAACATTTTGATACCTGTTTTTTCTTGGGAAACGTGGAGGAGGTTACTGTTTTATTGCTGATCAGAAGTGGGTGATAGAAGGTTTTTTCTTTTTCTGACAGATGTTAGAAATGACAAATTTCTTTGTCCACTCACAATCATTGTGGAATATGTATGCTTTTCTCTCTTAATAATTAAACTCAGCTTGAATCTTTGCTTGATTTTGTGTTCTTGTTCAGCAACATAGTAGGTGGTTCCCTGCCTCTTTGATATTTGGTAACTTTAAAATGTGCTCTCAGGAGCTGTTTGGAAAGCAAATTTTTGTGTATTGTACTTTTTCATTAAAATCTTCTGCTGATACATTTTATTCATTGATTCCTCAGTAGTTTAACATTGTTATAGCTGTTTCCAGGTTATCAAACAGTGCTCTCTCAATGTAGACCTAAAATGATCAAATGATCCTCAAGCGAATGAGAAGTGAAGGAAATGTGCATGGGCAAGGAGACGAAGTTATTCCAGAATACAGCAATTTCTCCCCTGGTTTTAACTTCTGTATTCAGAATTTCTGAACTGTGTTCATCCAAGGAGCAGGGACACTTTAGAATTTTAGAAATTCAATGGGAAAGATACCCAAAGACTATTTGATAAGGCATTGCTGCACTAGTGATTCCTTTACAGCAGAAGAGAAATGAGGTAAAAGGAAAAAGAAGTAACGTACTACTCTTTAGCCATATTTGCATGTCTGTAAATCATTCCACATATTGTTCTACAGGAATTTTCTGGTCTACCAATTACTCAAGAATCATAGGGTGTAAATATTCTCATGCAATGTATAAAGGTATAGCTAGATTTTTTTTTTTATGCCAGTATGTTCCGTTTTGAGAAATACAGAAGTCACTATTGCATCCACTGTACAAAATAATTTCTTTTAACTGACAACTGCTGAAACTAAATTACCAAAATGAGGGATGCAGCTAACCATAACTGTTCAGAAAGTCACTGGGCAGTGAATGTAAGTTTAAAACCAAACACCAGAAGGTGTATAAATACTGTCCTTAGCTCAGCCCTGCTTCTTTTGGGTGTGCTCACAGCTGGTGTAGTTCTGTGATCAGAACTCCAAGCAGACCAACCCTCTTTGTGGTGTACAAATTCTGGACTTTCCTATTAAAAAACCCCAGAAGCATTATGCCTATTTTCATCTTCCACATCTAAGAGATTGATGCACTTCTAAAATCTGCGTGGCACAGGGAGACATTTTTCAGACTATGAAATTCTGCAGCTGAGGTTTCAAACTATGGATCTGCCAGAATATATCCTCAAACAGCTCTGAAGTCTCGCAGCCTCCTATTACGCATTTCCTCCCTAAATGTCATCGGAATGCTTTTATCTTGGTTCCAGCATCACCTTGCCATGGGTTGAATCATAATAGCTTACAGTGAAACTTGGGGCCCATTCCCAGGACAACTACTACTACTATTTCTAGCAGGGTATTTGTTGTACCTGTAATGTTCTAGTTTGCTAATGGGTTTCATTGTAATTCTGTTACAGAACTCTTTTGGGTATAGTTTGTAATTAAAGAATGTATGTTAATTGCAAAATTTACACTTAAATAATACAGGATTTAGACATCTGTTATTTTCTAAGCATTGAACTTATATGACACATCTCGAAGAACTGCTCCCTTCACAGAAAAATCAGCAATATATTTAAACACAGGTTAGCTGTTACACTAGTTTCATGCAACAGTTTTGAACTTGTCACTCAGCTGTACATGAAATCATTTGTTTGTTCATCAGTGCGCTCAATAGTAAAAAATAATTTGCAAACTTTTTTTTTCCCTTGCTTTCAGTAAATTTTAGTCTATTATTCAATTTAAAATAAACTTAAAAATAATTATTTTCTAGGTCAAGAAGTGGTGTTCAAGTGCCTTGGAGAAGGAATTCTTGAAAAGGCCTTTCAGGGATATAATGCTTGTATTTTTGCCTATGGACAGACAGGTGAGTCTCCTGTGCCAAAGGGACAGAATGCCTTTGTGCACATGGGAAGTGGGAAGAAGAAAACATAAATACTGAACTAGATAATATTTTTAAATTGTATTTTGAAATATCATGTTAAATGTCAAACATTTAGCATGCCCAGTGACAATGTAAAGTTTTTGAAGCAGCTGTGTAAAAAAGTTCCTAGTTAGTAAGTGTTGAGTCCACTTTCAGAGCTGGAAAGGATAGTTCTTATTGATGGTTCATTCTGTCTTTGTGTTTGAGTGTGTTCAGAGGGGTCGCAAGTAATGGCCCTGCTGAAAGAAACCTGTAAGATAACTTCTAATTTCTTTACATGTACCTTGTAGTCCGAAGAGCAAGCTGTCTGTCTGGAATAGCATGTCATGTTGTTCTGAAACGTGCTTCTGGAGGAATAAGAAGAGAATTAAAACATCTGCTTCATAAACAAAGGAGTAGTTCAAACTACATTCTAAAGCATTTTCTTCTCCATTTTTCCTTTAGGTTCAGGAAAATCCTTTTCAATGATGGGCAATGCAGAGCAGCTGGGTCTGATCCCACGGCTCTGTTGTGCTTTATTTCAGAGAATCTCTGTAGAAGAAAATGAATCTCATACTTTTAAAGTTGAAGTGTCCTACATGGAAATCTACAATGAGAAAGTGAGAGATCTGCTTGACCCAAAAGGGTGAGTAGCTTCACTCTCCCCCACAGCCTTCCTTATTTTTGTCTCAAACTATAAAAGTAGAAATCACTTTTGGAAGCCCTTGAGAAGGTTTTTTTCAGTGTATGTTTATACAACTTCTTTAGAAAGGATTAGATACCAAACACCAGAAAGAAGAGAATATCTGTGTAAAGCTTGTATATGAAATGGTAACTGTCATGGATCAATTTAAACATTAGGATACCATCATAATGATGCAAACAAAAACTGTATGAAGTAGTTTACCACCAGAAGGCAAGACTATGTGCAAGTAAATTCTGGGTTGTTTTTGCCATATGATCCAGACCATATTCGGGTAAGAATTTTCATCAACTAGGAGTTTGAAGCTTATTTACAACTTGGTTCTCATGGTTTAGACATTGAACTTTTTGAATGTGGAAGGGTGACACCTCAGAGTATACTCTTGGTACCTGTTCTTCTGTTTTGTCTGCACAAAAGTACTGGTTAGGCTCTCTGGCTTGGAGATGTCTAGACAAGAGATAGTTTGAGAGGTCTTTTTCAACTGAGCATTCATATATGTGGTATATGTTTTGGTTCTTGAGCATAATTGCACTAGGTGAAAAAGGTGCAAGTTGCTTAAAAAGGTGGATTTGAGACTTACTTTTGATATATGTCAATAAAGTGTGGAAAACGCAAGAAAAGTTGAAGCTTTAGCAAATTGTTGGGAAGAGGGGAGAGGATTTTTTTTTTTTCCTTTTTTGTCAGCATTCTTTCTGCCGAATAAGGCATTTCAGGTTTTGTTCCAGCCACAGATACTGAAGTGGGAGGATACATTAAAAAATAATTCATGTATATAAATTAAAACCGGTTAGATTAATTTGAGTCTTTATTGTTAATTCAAGTTAAAAAGAGTTCTGGAAGACTTTTTTCCTCCTGTTACAATTAAAAGACATAAATTGACTTCTGCTATGTAGAAGATTGTTATAATTTCATACTATAATTCTTGTTTTTCAATAAGATTCACACTAGTGGATTGTGCATAAAGTCTACTTTATTCCATAGGAGTCGGCAGTCCCTGAAGGTTCGAGAGCACAAAGTGCTGGGACCGTACGTGGATGGCCTGTCTCAGCTGGCTGTTACAAACTTTGAGGTAAAACTAAACCAATGACAAGTTTAGCAATAACACCTATGTACATAAGCAATAGGAAACTCAGGAAAGGTAACCTAGTGTCTGTCCAAACATTTTGATTCTAAGTGTTCATGGTCTCCGGCAATCGCAAAGATCTTCTCTAAAGTTTCACGAGTATTCATTTCATGTAGAAGCATTGGATTTGCCTTTATGTTAAAAATTTAATAGTATACCTGTTTTGCAGTTTTCGATGCATGTAGTATACGTCAAGAACACAATGTTTTCTTGATGCAGGAGGCTTCCAAAATAAGTGTGTTAATCTTCTAGCATGAGTTCCTTTGATTGTTGAATGTGACCTCTTATTTTAAACAGGTATATTGCATGAGGAACTACAATGTGGCCTATATAATTCATAATTTAAATCTTGACAGTATCTGAGCCCACTTGAGTTACTAAAACACATTCAAATAAATCAGTATTATAGAAGTCAACGAACTATAACTACAATGGAAATAATTAAAGTGGTGCAGTTGTATGAATTGCATAGGCCTTCCTATTTATAAGGAAGCTGATGTGGAAATGTTGTTTTTTAAAAAGAAGTTCATTCTTTGTGTAGTATTTTATGGGAACCGTTTTGCTTTTCTATGGGGATTTTTATTTTTCTGGAGCATGCGTGCATATTAGAGCAGAACAGCTGTTTTGAAGCTTTTGTGGTGAGTTGCATACTTTGAAGCATATCTTATTTGTTCAAATTATAGCGAATTTTGTTCATACCTAGTTTCTGGTTGATGTCTTTTATGAAACTGTTTTGGAAGACTCAGCAAGCACATGTATCAGATTCTGCATAATTGTCTTTGTTTTTACATATGTGGGAAGGTACAGATTCCAAGTGAGGTAACCCTTTGAGCCAATTAAGTGAAGATAGTGCAGTTCAGTAGACGCATTGTGTTCACTTCTGTAAGTAAATCTGTGCTGACCTGATTGCTGGCATTAAACAGTATGATCTCTGAAGTGGATGATGCCAACGTGTTTCAGCAGCAGATAAGGAGAAGATGCTTTGGATGTTGTTGCTGGGCTTTCAAGTGTAGTGTTTAAAACAGAGATGCGGTTTAATGTTGTTTAGTGGAATTACATACCCACCGTACCGATACATCTCAATGTGCAAAGAATTTTCTCGTTATTTCTATGTTTCCTTCTTCCCCTCTCCCACACGTACACACCCTTCCATCTAGATGGGGATTTTGTTCAGCAAGCACAGTAGTTGCTTTTATCCTAACATCGGTTTTTACTCTTTTTGCTCTAGGATATTGAGTCACTGATGTCGGAGGGAAACAAATCACGAACAGTTGCTGCAACCAACATGAATGAAGAAAGCAGCCGCTCTCATGCTGTATTCAACATTATAGTGACTCAGACGCTTTATGACCTGCATTCTGGTGTATGTGTTTCTGTTGATTAACTTAAGAATTTATGGCGAATTCTTCTTCCCTCCTTTTCCACATATATGCAATCTGTTTAGCTGTGCTTCTGCCTCTAATGCCATGGGGTTTACAATACAATCAAGTATTGGCAAGAACCTAAGATGGAGAGAACCCTGGAAGAGTGAGGAAGCACACCAGATAAAGCAAACAGTTGGGTCACTTTTTAAGATTATGTTGCCACCATGAAACCTGCCTTAGTTCTTAACGGTTGCTGCAGTTGATATGTTTTAGTGGCCTACTCTGCCAGTAAGGTTATTGATGTTACCACACAGCCAATTCTGATGTATTAGTGCTTCACCCTTTACTATAAAATGTGGGTGACTCTCTTTAAGAGCTATAAAAACTCTGACAATTCCTTCTTCTCTCATATCTGGAATTTAATACTTGATAATGAAGCCACATTATTAAGAACAGTGTTTCACGGTGCCAGTGTTAGCGCTTTGTGCCAGTGTTCCTTAGCTGTTGTTCTCCCGTGTTATATCTGCACAGAATTCTGGAGAGAAGGTCAGCAAGGTCAGTCTGGTGGATTTGGCTGGGAGTGAGAGAGTGTCCAAAACGGGAGCTGCAGGAGAACGTCTGAAGGAAGGCAGCAACATAAACAAGTAAGACATTGTCATAGACAGGTTGCAAAGCTTAATTTTGTAAGAATGACTGTGTTTCCTTGGCTTTCTCTCTTAGTGTGCTTGCCACAAGTCAGTTCAGATGACGGACCTCATCAGAAGCAGTTCAATATGGCTCTTTCCGCTGCTGTGTGCTGAACACCATGTGTTTCTTCACATCGGCGCAGGGACCCTGATTCATACTTGACTCAGATGAGGGCTACAAGAATTTTATCTGGAAAAAGTGACAGCAGTGCTTTTTAATTAAGCATATACCTCTTGTGATTCATTTATACACCCTGTTCCCAGGCTTATGTGTTTGTCTCATCGTCTGCTTAAGGAAATCATGCAAAGTTGCAGAGTTGAATAGCTTTGTTCCAACACATATTAAAATACGTAAGAGTATAATTTGCAGTTTAAGAAAACCAGATCAGAATGAAGCTGTGTTAGTTTAGCATTGCCTTGGGCATTTGTACTCAAGTAATGACAAGTTTCTAGTCACTTTTTTACCTTAATAACTGTGTTATTGCCCAAAAGCAAGAATTTACTATGCTATTACTGCTGTCTTAAATAAATGTACTAATTTTCATGGGAAAGAAAGAGTTTAACTGTTACGTTAAAAGCTACTGCTTTTTCAATTTGATTTTAAAATGTTACAAAAGGTTTTGATATTTTAAGTTAACAATGACAGCATAGAGTGTGTTTGAATAGCATTCATGCTTAAAATCGTTTTAAATTAATCTCTTTTTAGAGTTTGAATATGTTTGCTCTTTCTAGCTTAATTTCTAATCCACTTTGTGTTTAATGCATTATACTGGTAGCCACGCTGGCATAGTGCTTGTGAAACAAAATGATGTGGCTCTGTTTCCCTAATGGCAGGTATTATACCTTTATCCCACAGGCTACCAGTTAAATTCAGATTGGTTTTGCTAGAAACTGTATTTGTATTTTGCATAAACAAAAGGTGAGATTAAATATTCCTTTCTAGATCTTGGGGAAGAATTCAAATGCCAACTCTCCCAACAGCTGTCAACAAACTGCAAGCGTAGCTACAGATAACAAAGACTTCCCTTTTTTTTTTTTCTATTAGAATATTTACTCAGTCTTAAACTTCTAGGGCATTGATGTAGTAAGGGAAGGTTATTTTGCCCATGCTGAACATGTTTGTCAATACAGGACTTCAGAAACAAGCACCAAACTTTTCTGTAAAAGATATTTTAAAAACCAAAGTGGACAGCTCTACATTTTCCTATCAATTAGATTTTGATATGGTGTAAATCTATATTACTTAGTCCATTTATTAAGCATTCTTTATTTGCAATCTCTTCTGGAACTGATAGGCAGGAGAATTTGTTGTGCTGTGCTTGGTGTCTTCTGTTAGACTTTTGCTGCTACTTGGAGCTTTTATAAAGTCAGCCTTACTGGAAGCCTCAAAACTGGTATACATGGTTTAGTAGACTAATTCTTCATAGAACATTGTGTATGGTCTTCTTTTGAGTGGGATGCACCTTACTTAATAGGGAAAGGCAATAATCTTTTCTGGAGTAATATAGAATATTTAAACCATATACCTTAATACGTTGGCTCCTTTTTAAATTTTTTTTTTTT
>Ga0181612_136817_pt1 | contig 12483 bp, 17 predicted proteins | sample HoacroProtozoa21_FD_119630 | JGI IMG/M metagenome (GOLD analysis project Ga0181612, IMG submission 119630) | Hoatzin crop microbial communities from Cojedes, Venezuel. Combined Assembly of Gp0051906, Gp0051904, Gp0051908 | reverse complement strand
CCCTCCTTTTTTTTTTTTTTTTTTTTGTGCTTCTAGTCGTGTGCCTCTCTTAGAGCTTGTTTTGTTAACAAGACAAAGATCCCCCCGAAGCCTCACTACGCATGCTTTTAGCTTACAGCAATAATATTAAAATCTGTTGACCATTAACTTTTTAGAGCAAAGGTGTTCTCATTACTTTTACGTAGAGTGGTTTTTATCAGATATGTGGAAAGCTCTTTATTTTTATTTTTTTTATCTTTCAATGTATGAAATGTTTGTTTACCTGGGAGAGGTGAGTTTGTTTTTAGGTAGCCCAAACAAAATGCCGGTTCTTTTCAATACACGAAAGAGCTGTTCAGCTGTATCGTAAATCTCTTACAGTTCATATTTTATTACTACATCACTTTATAAAGTCTTCTTTTACTTAACATCTTAACTCAAGTTAGGTTTCAGTCTTGTGATGACTCCTTGCCTATCAGTGAAAATGAGGACACTCACACATCATACATGAGAACTCTTGCATATTTGATATATTTTTTTAAAAAAAGAAGCCCAAAAGCCAGGGTTGTCTTTTGTAGTATTTTCTGATTCTGAAACTTCCTGTGGCAGATCTTAAGCATTATAGACGCCATTCCTCAGGTGCTTTGAAGCTAAATAAAGGAAATGATTTCTGGATAGGTCTATATGTGCATTTATAACATGCATGTAATAACAATTTACTTTCCTTTCCCTTTAAAATTCCATCCATTTTCCTTTCATAGAATCACAGAATGGCAGGGGTTGGAAGGGACCTCTGTGGGTCACCCAGTCCAGCCCCCTGCTGAAGCAGGGTCACCCAGAGCAGGCTGCACAGGACCTTGTCCAGGCGGGTCTTGAATATCTCCAGAGAAGGAGACTCATTGGAAGAACATCCAGTCTAAATCGGCCTTTTTACTGGTCTGATGGTGTCAGAGCTTTGTGGGTGCTGTTTTCCCCTTGGGTGAGGAGAGGCACGCTGTATTTGGTGCTGTTAATTCTATTTTGAGGAGTCTGTATTCTTTGGGTTGCTGAATTAGGTCTTTCAGCAGATCTTGCACAGAGGAATGGCATTGTGTTTGAAGTAGACTGAAAGCAGGTAAAAAGGTGAAATGGTAGTGAATTACTCCAAATGGCCTAGATCAGGGTCTCCAGTGAGGTTTATGGGATTCAGTTACAGATGTTGAAATGTGGTGAGAGAACACTGAACTCTTCCCCCCCCCCCCTTTTTCTTGCAATGCAGCCTGCATGGCTGGAGAGGATGTGCCTCTTCTTTTTAAGAAAATTTACTCGGACAGAGGAGATAATAAAGTGGTTTTACTTTTTTATTTTTTTGTTCTTGTTTGGTTTTTTGGAGGTGATGGAATGGAAAATCCCAGCATTGTTTTGAATGAGACGGCTGTCGAGTCAAGAGGCGCTCGCTGGTCCGAGTGGAACCAGGGAGCGGGGGAATGCCGCAGCTCACCACTCAAATAAAACTCAGGGCATTTACTGCAAAGAACAGTCAAAAACAATTCCATGAATGAGCCAAAGTTTGTGAAGTCTTGAATTGGATTGTCATATCGCTGAGATGTGTCGGGGTATCCCTTCTTTCAGCTCTTTCGTTCTCTTCCTCCCTGACTTCTGCCATTGGGAAAAGGTTTGGGTACTAGGTAGGAAATAAACACTCCCCCAAGATTCCCTAACACAAATAAACAGGTTTGCTATTTTTAAGTGCCAGTTTTCTATGATTCTTCCAAAGTTCTTTTTGCTCCCCTGGGACTGAGTCTTGAATTAATGTGTTTTTTTTAAAGATTTGTTTTTAGGAGTTAAAGACTGATGTGAACTTTAGTGCTGGCAAAGATACTAGATTGCCAGTCCTAGATGTCGAATTTATATTTTAAAATTTTTAAATTGTTAAACTGCCAAGAAGAGAAGCCAGTTGAGAATATTGAAAGAGCTGCTCATTTCGTTGCCTGTTGTACCGGGGTTTTGTTGACACTTTCCTACATCTGTGAGAAATACTTAGTGCTGAAGCAAACCGTCACTGTTCCCACAGACGGTGAACTTCAGAGCTGTGTGAAGTTTTCAGTTTAAACAGGAGAAAGTTTGTGAACCTTAGATATTTCTCTTGGTGTCAGAGCAAGCAGGAAAAGCTAGCCATGGCAGACTATTTGGGGCTGATTCCTTGTCCTTTTCGTATATGTCAGGTGCTCTGGGTCCTTGGGGATCTCTCTGTGTTTGGGGGAAAGAGGGGTTGTGCCAGGGCGGACAGAAGAGCCCCTGTGCTGCAGAGACCTGCTCCTTGGTTTGAAGTCGTGGTGCTGGGAGATGCCTCTTGCTTTCTGACTTGTTTATTTTGTCCAGCAAGAGAAGGGTTGGGGAGGCTGCTGCAAGGCCCGCTCTTGTCAAAAGCAGGATTTTAGGAAGCTTTCTCGATGCTCCCAAATGCTGTTAGTCCCTGTGAAGGTGTTGATACTTTTTTTTTTTTTGCCTTGTCAGTTGGGACTCAAATAGAAAAGGAAAAAGATACAAAGCAAGTGGATGTGTTTGAGGAAGGGGATGAGTGTGTCAAGAGCGAAGAAAAAAAATCTGCTTTTCCTTGTTGGTAATTAGGGTGGACTTAAAATTTTAGCAAGTGCCTGGCTCCTTGGTGATTTAATTTTCTACATGCCTTGGCTTGGTTTGAGGTTAGACTGTTGCTACTGACATGTTTCACAAAACGGATGTTCTCTGCCTAGTGGTGACAGTGGGTATGTCTGTTAGTACTGATGGCAAATTGGTTAATAATGTGGTTAGTCTAAATAAACTAATAGTGCAGACGGTGTTTCTTTCATTGCCTAAGTTAATATTTTTATACACCTACTGTTAACTTTCTGGTGTGGGCTTTTTTTTGGTTTAATTTTAGTTCTCTTGCTCAACTAGATGAAGCTGATGGCTCAGCTAGATGCACCTTTTTGTACATCGGTTCTGTAACCATCCACTCGGGCCTTGGGAGAGTTTTAGAAGCGAGTGGTGATTCTTCCCTGGAAAATACTACAGGCCCAGGGCTTGAACTCATTTTTATCAAGCTGAGCAACTGGTTAGTGGCTTAATTGCTGTCATTGTATTTTGAATAGAGGTTAGTTTCAATCTTCTCCTCTTGGCAGGGTTGTTCTAGGTGAATGAGCAGTCCAGTGAACACAGCGAGTGGAAGAGAGCTGGGTATTAGTGAGTTCACTTTTGGGGCCTGGCTTTTTTCTTTGCTTGCTAAAGAATTCTTTAATTGTATTTTCTTTAATATGCTGTTCATATATAGCAAGCTGCAAATTGGGAGTAAGTAAAATCTATTTTAATGAGTGAGAAGTCAGTGCGGATGACTCAACCTTCATCTTTTTTAGGTCCCGATTCAAATTCGTTCCCTGTTTGTAGCAATTGAAATGTCACCAAATGTTCACACTGTCGGAAGAGCTGGGAGTGACTCCTGTCTCCATGATGGATTGCACCATGCTGCCAAAGGTGGTGGGCTCCGACTCCTCCTGGCAGCTCCGGCAGAGAAGCAGGAGCCTGGATGGAGAGTGGGAGGATGAATCACTTCTCTGCTCCTCTGGACCCAGATTGGAGCCGGGAGGAGCTTTTGGCTCTGGGTGGCTGCAGATAGAAGAAGAAATTCTGCCTTTGGTTTCTGCAGATGTCTTATGAACAGTGAGGTTGTTATGGGGCTCTTGGGGCTTAAGTAACATGTTTTTTTAAAGACTGATATTTCTGTGTCAATTACAAATTGAAAAAATTAATGTTTATAGAAATAACCCAAGTACATTGCTTTATTTTGTGAATGGAGTATCATTTCATAAGTAATTACGAAGTCCTGCTGAGACGTGTGCAGTATCCCTAGGCAATGGTATTCATTCCCACTATGTGCCTACTGGTTTTGTTATATTTTGACTTCCTTACAAATGATGGAGGTGAGCTGGTGTTATCTTTTTCTTGGAAAGCAGAGGCGCAGCCGTAGCTTCTGATTTCAAGTTCTGTGACTGACGTGCCATGTGATTTTGTCTGATTTACTTAGCACCCATCATTTCCGTCAGCATAGGTATGATGCTGAATCAGAAATCATAGCAGGATTTTAGTATTTTTACAAACCTGGTCAGATAATTAAATATAAAACTACTGAATTGTTGGCTTATTGTGGATATAGTAGGAGGCAGTGGTTGTAATGGGGATATATTTACCGTATGAGGAAAATTCCCTGTGCGGTCTCCCATCCGTAGTTCTCTGGCTTTATTTGTCGTGGATACTCCTTAAAACCTTAACCAGCTTGCAGGTGGTGGTGGCCTGGATGCAGCAGCGGCCAGCTCCTGTTGGGAAGGTGCAAGCTTACGGATACGTGTGTTGTCATGTGTAGCTTTGCAGATCTTAGCAAGATTTTTCCTGCACTCCTGTTTTTACATACGAGATCCGCTCTGCACTGCTTAATTCATGGGTAGAGTTCTTAAAATGCAGCCATCTCAAAGACTGTGTTAGCCCTGACTTCCCATACTCAGCTGACATTCAGAGAGAAACTTGCTTGTTTTACACTTTCAGTAGTTCTCTGATGGGGAGGTGCAGAGTGAGAGCACACAATACGGCCAGCGCTGGGTTGTGGGGGCTCTGCAGGGCTATTATTAGATGACAATAGCCGGAATGAAAAGCCATAGACGCTGCACCGTGTTTGGGCCATTGTGTGCGAGCGATATTTTTAATTCGGAGAGCCAGAGGTCTTTCAGGATCTCCTTCTCTTACGCTCCTTGTTGGAGACCTCTTGCTATTTTTCTTTGCTGGAGACAGTGGAGGTTATGAAGGAAAAAGGCTGCCAAGTGGCTGCTTTTGAAGCAGACTTACATTTTCTGCTTGTGTGGGAGAAGGTTTAGGACGATCTAACAGGCTGTGTGCATTTTCCCCATTGAGTGCTTGGAAGGTGACAGTTTTTGCGAAGATGAGTTGACTGTAAGTTCAAAATATGGCTATCTTGATACCTTTTTGTTAATGTTTCTGTTTTCAAGAGGAGGTTTATGCATGCAGAAGAGAAGTGATGAGCTGTGTAGGTATTACTCAAAAGCCTAAAACTCCCAGGGCTCCGGGGGAAGCTGATGTAGTCGAGTGGAGTTCATCTTGACCTTGACTGATGTCAGAAATGCAAAGGATTTCTTGGCATTTTGCTGACTCAGTCCATCACTCTGTTTAGGAATAACAGAGCCTGAATTTTTAAGGAACAGGGTTTTTTTTTGACTGAGCAGGTGAAACTTCTTTGCCAGACAGCGGGCTGTGCATTTGTAATCTCTCTGGCACAGGCTACTCGAGTTGTGCACCTCCACAGATGCGTCCATGCAGGGATGTGTCCAGGTAAGAGAGAGCCTCAGTCTGAAGGCTACAGAGTTTCTGACAGCTGTAAGACAGACAGCTACGTCGTGTTTTTCACAATAAACTGTATGAAGTGCCTTTTCGAGTCTGGTTTCCTTAATGCACCTTTTTCCCTTTGCCTTCCCAAGCTTCAGTGGAAGAAAGCAGCAGTGGCACAAACTGAGCCGAACTCTCTCTGGCATTTGGAGGAGGGCCTAGAAGACAAATTTCCAGTTTCACGGTTGATAAAGGCATTTTTCATGTGAGATGCTATAGAGTGGAACGTCTCCTAGTGCAAGCTCTCCAGCATTTTGGATCTGCTGAAATGACGTATCTGGCCCCTAAGAAACAATCCCAACTGTCCCACAGCACTGAATATAATTTTATTATTTGAATATAATTTTAAGAGCTCTTTACCTGAATTGTTTACAGACTGAAATCTTGGTCTGTTTCTCTGTCAGCATTGTATCCTATTTTCTTCAGTTTTGCCCTGCATTTTTGTATGTTTAATTAATGATAATTGATTTTGACTTTCAAAAAGCAAGTTAAGCCCCAAAGGATAATTGGCAAGTCTCCACCGTTGGAGATCTGAACGCGTCAAACAAGGAACAGTCTTGTCATAAGCCATTGAAGCAGTTTTCGAAAAGAGGGAACTGAAACCTCTCGAGGAAAGAATTTTCTGTTCATTCTATTTTGAGTATATTGTGAAATCAAGGAAAGTACAACCTAATAAACGTAAAATTTAGATAGTTATGTATGCTGCAGCAAGAATCAGCACTTAGGGTGAGGTGTATGGTGATCAGGAGAGTGTATCCATCGGGCAGTCTTGCGCTAACAGCCCTGCAGTTGTCCTGCGATACACTTGGACTGAACCACAAGAAGAGATATTGAGCAGACGAGTGATGGGGTTAAACCATAACATTGTTTAGAGTGACCCGCAGTGACTGGGATTTGCTTTGAAACTCTCCCCTTCGAGGATGGTCATCTAAAATCCTCCCTACAAAGTACAGGGGGAAGAAGTAGTTTCTCTTACAACTTCATTTTGAAGTGTGGGGCTTTTTGTAAGAGAGCTGCTGCATGCTTCTGCTGTTGGTCTGGGCTGCAGGGGAAGCAGCTGCTGTCGCCAGGCGCGTTGGCTTCTTCCTCAGCAGACTCTTGAATTTGAGGAAGATCATTTGCGTTGCTGACTACGTTGCTGATGCAAGCTCCAAATGCGGAGCTGTTCGTTTCAGTCCAGTCCTTCCGTACGTCATCTGTGAGGATGCCCGGAGTGCTGCTGAGTGTCACCGTGGCTAAAGATGAAGTTTTTCAGGTGGGGTGAGGTGGAAAGCTGGAATGGGTCAGGCTGTCTTCAGATTGATTGGCTTGACTTCCTTCCCATACGAGGGTTTCTTAGCTATACTTCAGAAGGAGGTTGGAAGCTGGACATCCTGTTCTTGAGGAGGTTTTGCACTTCTGGCTTGCAGTCTAGGTTACTTGTAAGTAGGAATGCTGCAGCGATTGGTGCCTTATGATTAGCTCATTAGTGTGATGGTATTCGCAGTCCAACACAGAGTAAGCTTCCAGCCACGGTATGGGACAGCCAAATGTAACGTCAGCAGCTGTTCTAACACAGTGCTGTTAAATACAGGGGATTTTCTTGCAGTTCTTTTTGGTCTGCCCTGTCTGCAGACGCAGGAGGAAGAACAAGAGAGAATGCAAGGTTGGGGATGCGGGATGCAGTTGCTGTACTCCATAAATACGGGACAGGGCAAGGGGAGGCGTTTGTCCCGCAGTGAAACGGGCGGTTGCTGTGTTGGTACACACTGCGCTTTACATTTGTGTTTTTTCTTCCTTTGCAATGATACTGCAGTATTACTGCTTTCCCTTCACTGCATTTCTTGGTGTCTTTTTTCCTTGTGAAATGATGCTGGACGGGTAATAGCAAAAATAGTCTTCGATTAACCCCTTTTCTCTCTGCTTTGCTTCTACATGCTGTCCTTTTGCCTTCCCCCAAGCTTAACCCTGACTTGCCCGTAGAAGTAGCTCACCAACAAATACTGGAATTTATCAAACAAAAAAGCCAAGGGTTCTTAAAACAGTGAAATACTTAAGAAGAAGACAGAATGTCTACTTTGCTTTTCACAGGCTTTATTTTTTGGAATTGCAGTAGTGTGTATAATTCAGGCCTTGAAAGTTTGCTGACTGACTACTTGATCTTGCTGAAGAGCATCCGTACTTGCTCGCTTGGTATGTAATCATTTTCTTTGGGCAAATAAGCTGATTGAGTCCAGAGGGTTTTTTTAAACATAATTCTATTCCTGTTTTTAATTACAGCATCCTCTGCAGATGTTGGAGTGTCATAGAAATGAAATGTGGAAACAAATGCGAAGTTGTCATGGCTTGCTCCAAATTTGAGACAGTAATTAAGCTGTCAGGGGGAGTAGTGGGAAGTTTGGCTGACTTTATCTATATGTCCTTTGACAAATGATGTCTGGACTCATTAATGGGAAAGGCAAATGTGAAATGAGCGGTATTCAGTGGTTTATCTGTATCAGTGCATCTGCTTTGGCAGGTGAAGGATTAAAACTACCCTGGGTAATCAAGTCTAAGATCGGGGTTTTTACTTAGTAGCTGGAGCCGTTGCTGATTGCTGGCAGGGGAAATCGAGGTAGAAATGAGCAAGAATACCTGGAGTATTTCTTCTTTCTGGTTAAGTAAGAAGGAGCAGGGGCACGACATTAGCGTTGGGGGATTGCTGATGGAACTTGGCAAAGCAGCCTATGAAGATGGGCTGGCAGGTCCAGAATTGCTCCTACACGGCAACGACTTAAGGGGGATGGGGACCAATTCTTTATGGCACATGGTGACCTGATCCTTTAATGTCTCTTTAGGCACTGCCGGACCGTGGGCTCCCTTTAGTCCCCAGTGCGTTACCTGCTCTTGGGTTTTATATCTGAAAACGTTGAAATGTAAAAAGATAAGTCGTGTGTTGGTCCCAGAAGGATACACTTTTCCTACCCTCTGTCTACTTTCAAAGATTTTCTGGCTGTCTCTAACACGTTCAACAGATCATTTGGTGTAATCCTGTCTGGCAATTTGTTACAAGATGTTGGGGTTTTTTAAAGCTCTTGTCTGAATATTTTGTCCAGATGGTCTCGGTGTGAGTCAGACTGTAAGGTACAGTGTCTTGCTTTGATAAGGTTACTCGCTCTGTTCAGATGGCTGATGGTTTCATAGCAGTAAAAGAACAGATCTCTCATGCTAATGGGACATTACCGTTCATTCTCTTGAAAATGAAAATAGGACCAGAGTGTCTGAAGCTTTCACTGCTCACTTCCCACTGTAAGTTATTCTTGTGTTCCTGTGAAAGTGTTGGATTTTAAATGGTGATAACAAATCCATCTGTCCTGGCTCTTCGCAGGAATGTCTCTTGATAGTAATGGTTCACCACTATGAGAATTCACAAATGTCAGTCACAGCTTCGTAGCATTAATGATTTATACACGTAATGAGCAATAAAAGAAAATGAAATGCCTTGTATTGATAATTCATAGTTCAAGGATGTCACTGGACTTCATAAGTTGTCCAAGGTGTTATCAGCGTACACATCAAATTTCAAGAACTTTCAATAAAAGTTACACATGTAACTTTATCAATGGCGATTTTACTACGCCATTTTTTTTCTTGCTCCATCCTGTTAAGACTGTATTATTCATAGCCCTTCCTGACACAGGCTTTTGTTAAGTACGTCTATTTTCAAAAAAAAAAACCCCAAAATAAAAACCAAAACAATGCTCCACTATCTTAGCATTTTAATGAGACTGAGAAACATGGATGTTCCTGGGCTGCTTAAATCTCTGGATGCACTGGCATACCACTGAAGGACTTTCACAGAGCAATGTTTCCTTTCTCTAATTCATAGTCCTTTATTCAAAGGGGGGATAGAGAGATGCCTTGAAGTAACCCGAACCTGAATTTGCACCGAAACTGAGAATGGCTGGCCCATAAAATAGTTGGCACTCAGAAGCCTCCTAGCTATTTCTAATATTTCTGTGCTGGGCTGTTTGGTTGGTTGGGTTATTTGGGTGTGTTGGTTTAAGTCACTGCTAAATGAACCAACATAAACATTCCTCGTAGTGAGGCTGGCGGAAGAGCCGAAGCTGAACGCTTCGCTCCCGGCTTCCATGTTGACTTTGGCTGGCGCTGTGCGGTGCTCGGTCAGGGGCTCCTCCTGGCAGATGGCTGGAGCTTCAAATAGTTCGGGGAAAGAAGTCACACCCAGTATCTGAGCTGCAACAGTGAATGGGTTACGTGTGCCTTGGTTTCCTCCTGCCCAAATGGCTTTAATAAATCTTAATATCTTTTTTGGTGGCATTTCCTAGGGACTGAATTGATTTATGGAGTTGCATTAAGCAAATGAAAAATGAAGTGAGTTGCTAAACAGGGCTCAGGTAGAGCTCGAGCTGTATGGAGGAGACACAGTACGGCACTTTCCCTGCCGGGATCAGTCTGCCTGGAAAAATAAAAAATTTCAAAACCCAGTATTGTCCTTTGGGGGTCCAATCCGAAAAAGAAAAAAAGAAGAGTTGTAGTGCAGATCTCTAGGGGTTTCAAACCACTGAAGATAAACTGGTGAGGTCAAGCATTGGGGGCCTGGAAGCAGAAGCACTTGGCCAGGCTCAACGCAGCGGTCAGGAAAGGTTCCTGGGCTTGCAGATGTGAGGGGAAGCTGAGATCTGAACCAAGAGGTGGTCTGGTGTATCTGAGTGATTTTTTTTTTTTTTTTTTTCCACTCTTTCTGTGAAATACACCAGGCCCACTGCGACTCATGGTCGTGCCCATCGCCCTGCTGCCAGCTCGGGCTCGGAGGCAGACCTTCGGGCAGAGGCTCCGGTTTCTCAGACGTGCGTGCGCCCTGCCATTTCTCTGGGAATCAGCAGCAGAAGCTAAAATCCACCTGACGTGATCTGAAGAGTGAAGCTCCCGGCTGCAGACGCTGTTGTGTGTGGAGGATGCTGAAGCAGGGCCTTCCTCCCTGCCTGTGCTGCCCCTCCTCGTCCTCTGAGGTGTGCGGAAGGCACGTGTTTCTCGCCCGTTTCTGCACAAAAGGGCTTTTTGTTCCTGCCTTTGAAAATGTGTGCGGTGGTCAGTTTTGCTCCGGCTTCTGCTTAGAGCGAAGAGCTTTCTGATGGTGATAGGTGCTGAAGGACTTCAGTTTCCTAATGTGTTTTTTTTAACAGTGATATTTTTTGATATCTAGGGGCTGAATTTTTCTAGAAACATGAAATCCTGCAAAGCTTTAACTTTTGCACAGCTTTATTCAGGTATTTTTAGCAAATGCGTTTTCTCTGATTTCGCCCAGTGTTTCAAACGCTCTATAAGAGCAGGATTATTTCCTTCCCTCTGTCCCCGCTTCCGCCTATTTGATAAAAAGGCTTTTGACTTCTCAGAAGTGGAAGGAAATGACACTGGACAACATTCTGATTTTCAGTGAACAAGTACTTCATGTCTGCTGTACCAGAGGCTTGATTTCAGGGAATACTTGGTTGATTCTAGTATCTAATAGTACTGAGAATCCAGATGAGTATCTGGGTTTGTGTCTCATACTCTGGCTTCAACTGGTTCAAAGTTATATATATTAGAAAAATTGGGGCTTTTTCCTTTCTTTTAACTATTAGTCATCTTTCTACATGATCATATTAATGAACGCCTGCAATTTGTGTAGCGGGTTGCATCTGTGTTTCTTTGGAAAAAGCATTTTCTGGGAGGTAGGTGGTTTTCCCCAGAGGGAATGGGGGGGAGGGGGAGCAGAGAGGAAACAAATTTTCAGGTGAAGATTTTAATTATATTTCTATTGCAGAAGTTACCTACTGTGCAAAACCTAGGTAGAACCTTATACATCTTCCAAACAGTGTATGGGGTATGGTTTGCTTCTCTTGAACTTCGAGTAATTTGCTGCAAAAGTTGGAGCCTTATAAATGCTTCCTAAATCATAAAGTGTGTGTGCATGTGTGTGTTTAAAAAAGAGGACCTGAGTTTTAATGTCAGTTTTCTGGCAAATGCACATGAAAAACAAGCGTCTCCTTGTTCCTGAGCTGGTCTAAGCTGTGCTGATTAATGCGTATTGCTGTAGCTGACAAAGAACTGGTAGAAAAATGATGATTCACATAATTCGAGCTTTGCAGGCTCCGTCAAATGTTCGTTTCCCTCCTTACAAGAGGTGCTGTGGAGTAAAATGTTAAGTTCCTTTCAAGACAGCAGTCCTCCGCTTAGGCAGCTGAATATTTATAACTCTAGAGGAATGACTTCTGTGTTTCCTGTGATTGCCTGGGATACCTTTGCTTTTGTTGAGTATTCCTGGTGTAAACTTCTTATGAATGTGAACAAAGACTGAGCCAGAAAGCAACAGGGAGACTGGAACAAGTTTTTTTACGTAAACTTTATTTGTAGTTTTAAATTAGGCTGGTATCTGCTGGTTTTAGGTGTGCTGTATATGAATTAAAAACAATGCTCCAATTTGATTTCTTATGTAAACAGTTAAGACTGATTTATCGTAAACTCGCAGGCCGGTTTAAAGAGGCATTACTTTGATTTTATGTAATGGTTTTGGTTTAATGGCAGGTGTTGGTTATTACAGTGGGAAAAATAAAAGGCTGCTCTGGTGGAAACTAGCTCTGTCATCAGTGTCCACTGGTACTGCAGGCAAATAACTTGGACCTTTTTGATCTTGAAGTCGTCTGTGAAATGTCTGTAATGATGCTTATTATTCACCTCTTCTGGAATGTTCCTGGTTAATTAATAGTTCTCAAAACCTCCCAGAAACACGCACGGCAGTGGCTCCGCCGGGACTGACGGGGAGGCAGTGACGACAAGATCAGGCTGCTGAAATATATTTGACTCACCTTGTTGACTTCTTTGGCCAGTCGTCTGCCTCTCGATGGACTGAGAGCCTTACCCGGTGTTCCAGCGGGAAGGGAAGGGGGAGCCTGCGGAGCAGGGCTGCAGAGATCCTTCATGGTTCACTTGTACAAGTCTCCAGGCTGCTGGCCTGCAGCTGGCGCGGGCACTCGCTGGGTTGTTCGCGACCGACCAGGTGGGTCCGGGGACCCTCAGCCTCGGGAGCTGGGGGTCTGTGTTACGGGGGGAGCCTTCAGATCTGACGCCCACTTT
>Ga0181612_171082_pt1 | contig 12484 bp, 8 predicted proteins | sample HoacroProtozoa21_FD_119630 | JGI IMG/M metagenome (GOLD analysis project Ga0181612, IMG submission 119630) | Hoatzin crop microbial communities from Cojedes, Venezuel. Combined Assembly of Gp0051906, Gp0051904, Gp0051908 | reverse complement strand
CCTTGGGCAAGGCAGGGTGTGTCAGTGGAAGCAGCTGGTACGCAGAGCTATAAGGGCCAACCGTGGCCAGAGCAGGGAGCAGGCTGCGCTGCCTGGCCCCACAGCCAGCCCGGAGGCAGGCTGCAACAAACTGCAACCCACGGCAGAGACACTCTAGCTGGCCTGAAGCGAGGAGGCTCCAGGCTGGGTAAAAGCCTGGGCTGTGAGCTTGGTCCCCTCCATTCCTCTGGTGACCATACCAAGTGGAGCCCTGTGCCCCCATGGTCACACGCTTATCAGCATCCGTGATCCTTGGCTTAAAGCTGACTTTGGTAATGGGACAGTTAGATCCCGTTAATGGGTTAAATGAGCTAGACTGCTGATGGCCTGCTAATGTCAGGGGCGTCACCAGAGCAGAGTGAGGCCAGCAGATGTGACCTGGCACAGGCCTACGGAAATCACTGGTTTATAATAGCCGAGGGAAGAAGGGACTGGACGGATGACCAGACCCAGTCCTACCTCCTGATCCCCTGCTCCACCTATGCTGCCTCACTAATGCAAAACCTACTCCTGTCTGCCTGGTCCGGCCCCTGTAGGGCATGCAGCATCATACCTGGTCAAAGGCCTGATCGATCTCTTCCTGGAGTACCTCCAGGAAGTTCTCGTTGAGGTCGATGAGCTCCTGGATGTTGCTGAAGATACCCAGGAGCTGCTCCTGGCTCAGCAGCCCAGCCGCCTGCATGGGGAGGTAGAACTCCTCCTTGATGATGCGCAGGTCCTCTCCGTAGCTGGCCTCCGTGTTGACAAACTCCAGCACAGACTCCTTGCGCTCCGTCCTGCGCTTGCGGCACTTCTCGCAGAGGTCAGCCCGCCTCTGATTGCAGTTCTGCCCATCTGTCTCCCCTGGGAGGTCCCTTTCTCCACAGTCGGTGCAGGGACGGTGGGCTTCCCAGGCCTGCAGGGAGCTCAGCGTTTCAGCAGCTCTGTTCCTCCACTTTCTGGCCGGCATCTGGCCGATGCCACTATCTGCCCTCTCCACGTCTGCTGACTTTGTCCGGGTGGCCTCGCTGGGATCCAGGTCGTCCCGGACATCATTCACGCCGACGATCCCGCTGTCCGTGCTCAGGCTGCTGACGTTGCTCCAATGATGCCTGGAGCGCAGGGAGCCACGCGGGGCGCGGCGGGTCTCATCGAAGCTGCCACCATGGCCCAGGTTGGCTTTTGCTACCACTGGACCTGAGAACAGACACAAATCGTTACAGCCTCGTCTGAAGATCTCAAGCTGGCACAGCCATGAGTGGCAGGAACCCTGGTGGGGGAGATCCAGTGAAAGCAGGGCTGTTAGCTCTCCCCCCTCCTGTTTTGCTGCTGGGGAGCGCAGGGCTCAAAAGTAAATGGCTCCCAGGCGAAACCTGTCATCCCTGCTCTGCCCATACCTGTGAACTCATTTGGTTTCTCTCCCCCACTGCCACCTCCCAGGCTGGGACAGAGACACAGCAGAGTAGATCCTGATTTCTTGCACACCTGGGTTAAACCCAGAAGGCTTCCCTCCCCCAGGTCATTAGAGTGGATCCGTATTTACACCAGCGTAGCAGGGCTCAGCATCTGGCCCAGCAAGCCCCTCTGAGTGTGCAGAATGTGGGTACCGTAGTCTCGCTCCTGCCGGCGCTTCTGTGCGTGCTGCCGCGCTGCAGCCGCAATCTTCAGCTCCAGCTGCTTCCTCTTCACCGAGTCTGACGGCATAGGGTCACTGAAGTGCGGCCGCAGCCGGCACTCTCGCTGGGCCTTGGCACCGTCCGTGCTCTCATGGACGATGTCGGAGCTGGATCGGCGGCAGCCAGGACTGGGGGTCTGTAAGAAAATCAGGTGGGTTTGGAGCAAAGAGGTGGTCAAAGCAGCACCTGGTTTGCAGCCATGGGACTTCAGTTGCCAAAAGAGGGAAATGACAACTCATGAGTGGTGGAATTGTAAATGCATCTCTGCTACACGATAATCAGGAAATCTGTCCCACCAGGTCCCTCTGTTTTTCTTAGTCCTAACAGCAAGGACCCCTCACCCTCTGCTGTTGTGTAGCTCTGAGTACAGTGCCTTCGTGGTGGCTGGGTCACAGCTGTCAAACGACCATGAAGTCAACAGCATAGTCCTGGCTAAGGGCCTAAAGTGGGGGCTAAGCCTGTCCTCCAGGAACCTGAGCTAGCTTGCCTCTGCTCTGTGAACACTCCAGCCCTACACCTTGCCTGCACTAGCAGTTTGACCCAGTGGGGACTAGCAGGGAGTCCGTCTGATCTCCCGGGCGGTCCAGCAGTGAGGGGCTGGGGGCACAGTGAAAGCCATAAAGGAGCTATTGCTGAGCTCCCTGCAAAAGATGCAGCAGCAGATAGGCAAGGGCACAAAACCGGCTCCTGTGTCATTAACTAATAAAAAAGGCACTAGAAATGCTTCTCACAGGGTTTAATTGCTCAGGGGAGTTGGTGTGTTTTCAGGTCACAGGCTCCCAGTCTGCCCAGTTCCTACAACAAAGGGATGCTTTGGAGCTTCTGACAAGAAAAAAATCCTGAACACGTGCTCAAGATGAGAGGGGAACTCGTCTCCCTTACATTCCCTGCAGGTGGAGTGTCGCCGGCTGTCCCGCTGCTCGGTTTGTCCTCCCAGGTCTCTGTTGCCACGGACATCGCTGTGGGCTGCTGGCTGTCCTCCGGCGGCGGGAGATCAGGTTCCCTCAGATCACACTGACCCTTGGAGGGGGATTTGGCAGCAGTCTCAGCATTGCAGCTGCGGGGGAAGAAGCAGACTCTGATGAACATCACCTATGCAGTTCACCTGCCGTTCCTGACACAGGTGAGACCGAGCAGCAAGCCCAGGTTCGAACAACCAGCCGCAACACTTCAGGCACAGTGCAGGCAGGAATGCGGACTGGGGGCATGGATGGCTGCGCGTGTTTCAGGGGCTCTAAGCACAGCTCAGTTATAGCAGTGCCAATCGGGTAATTGCACTCATGCCAGCATCAGTGTGGGATATCAAGTCTCGGGTGTTCACAGGGCATTTTTTTGTCCATAAAACATGAAGTTCTCCCACAGGGACCACAAAAACCTCTTTCTAAGTAGGCCATATCCATATTTGCTGCTACTCAAAGAGATGTTGTCAACACAGAAAACATATTGCTCATCTGGAAGAAAATCACCTGCTAAAAACCATAATACTTTGAAGGGATTAGAAGATTAAAGGAGCTTTCCCTCTGTTTTTCATCTCATATGATCCCAAGCCCGCTGAAACCACTGGAAAGATTCCCTCCACTTTCAGTGAACTCAGGATCAGGCCTTTGGGTGCACTTGAGTCCTGAAAAGACTGGCAGAGTCTGCTGTTCTCACTTGTCAATTCCGGGCTGCTCTTCTTCACGGCTGTCTGGTGCTAGCAAGGGCCTGGGCTGGCTGACACAGGCAGCTTGTTCCAACCCCACGTTCCCCTCTCTGTAGACACCACCACCTCTCCAGACAGACACAGTCTGGTGCAAAACCACTGACTTGACAGAGTAGTTGACAGGCTGTAGTTGGTGATACTACTTGTGGTACATGTTTTTTAACAGACTCTCTAAGACACCTTATTTCCATGCATAATGAAGCCTGCTTAAAAGAATATTAATTTTTTTCATTTTGGGTTTACTTAAATTTTTTTCAGCTTGGATTTCTTTAAAAAGAAAGGTTGTGAGGACTGGATATGGATGGTTGTACATACATGAAGCCAGTGTCTGGAACATATTTCAGGTTATGCATGTATTTTATGCTTAACAAAAGTCTCCTATGACAGAAATCTGCTTCTTAAAGGCTTCACTTGTGAACTTATACCGGCAGGTCATACTGCTAATGTGCAATTCCAACACTGCCAGCTACAAGCAAACATGTGAGACAGATGGGCATTTTCCTTACAACGAATGACAGTTGGCTCAAATAACAAACCATCAGCCAATACTGACATCGCTGAAGAGGGAACAAATCTCCCAGAACACAAACTGGCTCTGTTATCAGGCCAGAGAAGTTGGTTTGCAACTTTCTGCTGATGCTTTTTCATCTTCCTCCACTTATGCTTCCAGGTCCCAGCTGATACTACCAGAGGATTTCCCAACTTAAAAATGAGTTTAGCCACAACTGTGCAGCAATGGCTCAGTGCTAGCAGCAGGCTCCCGGCTTTTACTTGTTGCTGTGGTAACTCCCTGCCATACGGATTTGGAAGTGTCACTTCACCTCCCCAGGCCTCTTCTCCCCAGCCAGTAGAAAGGGGACACCAAGACCAGCGCTGTGACAGAGCGGTCTGTAGCATGGACTGCATTATCCCCCTCACAGGGCTGCAGTAAGAGCAGCACGGGCACACAGCAAGGCTGTGGTCCCACCATGGTACTGCCCTGGCCCAGTGTCTCATTCCTCCCTCCCATCCCCAGCCACGTGTGGGGTACCACTCCTTCAGCTGGTCCAGCGTAACTGTCTGTGTGGCCTTGATCTAAAATCACTCCTGAAATGATCTGGGTTTAAAAAAATCTCCTCCCTCATGTATTCCCAGCCAGATCATTTAATTGATGTTTCATCTGAGTTAAGTATGAACAGTTCAGCAGGGCACACTTGTGGGAGGGAAGGCAGGGGTTAAGGAGCAAGAAAGCTCTTGAAGAGGATCTGCCACTGCCAGAAAACCACCACTTCCAAAAGCTGCTCCTGCTGAAACAGCTTCTGGTTGAAGCATGCAGAAAGAAGGAACCATGCTGAGGCACAGAGAGGCAACGGGATGTGTCCAGGCTCAGTAGCAGAGCTCAGAACTGGAATATTACCTTCTCCTCTTGATCACACCACCTCCCACCATACAGACCACGCTCTCAGAGAGAAGCTGAGCTTCCATTTGTCATTTTTACAGTGCTTCAAGAACATCCACTTAAACACAGAAAGTACTCCAGAGTATTACTGCTACTCTAAGTGAAGCCAACAGCAGCTCTCCGCTGATAAGCTCTGCGGAGCAGATGCCATTGCTTATTGTGGCTTCCATAACTCAATAGGGATATTTTGAAAAAAATCTGCAGATGTGACCTGCAGTGGGAATAAAAGCCAATGTTACCCAGAAAGCTGAGCTAAGGAAGTGTGGCTGGGGACTGAGAAATCCAACCCACCCCATGGTTGGTCAGCTAGAGGTAAGAAAGGCAATGATGTAGAGCCCACATTGTGTGAAACGAAATTTCTTCAACCCTGGTCTGACTGCTCTACTTCTAGTTGTGATTAGTTCCCTCCTGCACGATGCATTGGCCATGCTGTGTGGGGTAAGTGCTGCTCCACAGAGCAGTCGCTATGCACCGCATCACCAGTGTGATCAGGGGGATGTAGACAGAACAGGGAGGATACAAGCAGTTTTGTAGAGCCACAGCTTAGGGCTGCTCCTTTAACCTTTGCCCCTGGCTTAGGAGGAAGAAGGGACATTGCCAAGAAGAAGGGATATTGCCCCTTCCACCAGTCCCCTCCCCCTGTCAGAGATCTGGGCTGCCAGCAGGTCCACACCAATGCCCGCTCAAGCAGCCCTGTCCGCTCCCCATGCAGAGCTGCAGAAGGGGGCACTCTGGCATGTCGCCTTCTTGGGATCAAATCACTTATTGGGATAGGAGTTGTCTGCCTGGGGTTAGTGTCAGTATTCCCTGTTCTCTCCGAGACAGATGATGCACATCATCTTAGGGGACCAGCACAGGGAGGACAGGTTCTTTCTGAATGTCCTTTTAAACCTCTGGGCCATCAGCTCTGAACCTCATGGAAGCAGAGGCACTGGGTGTGTGGTGTACCATTGGCAATGCACCCGCTTTCCTTCACGGTCTCTGCGGGATTCTTCATGCTTGTATCATTGTCCAGGCCAGCACTACTCAGCCCTTTCCGCATGTTCCCAACTCCTTCTGAATAACAGAAACATTTTTGTCCAATCCTTTCCTGCTAGCACCTGCCTTCCTCTGCTATGGGAAGCTGTTATTGTACCCATCACCCCGGTGTCGCCCCAAACACACCCCCATCACTCTTTTCAGGAAGCTTTCGTTCTTAGTCACGTCCTTTGCTTCCTTGTGCAGGCTTTTGTTGTCACTTTGTCCCCCATTTCCTAGACGGGAACGCCAGGTCCTTGCATGTCCTTATCCTAAACAATTCACTGCTTAAACAAGTTCGGAAAGAAACTATATACTGAAATATGTACAGGATTTCCACAGGAAACTATATACTGAAATATGTACAGGATCTCAACACCCCCTGCCCGCCAAGACTACAACCTAAATTAAAGGTATCCAGTGACCTATGAGGGGCCTAAAGCCACCATAATTATGAAGCTGAAAATCAAATCTTCACTGACAAAATATTAAGCCATCTGAATGAGCCTTAAGTGATTAACGATGAATTACTAGGGAGTCAATTAACTTCCCAGACAAAACTGCTTTGTAAAACTGTAACACTTACAGAGGAACACTAGAAAAAGACGACAATTTCAGCTACCTTATTCTGTGATGCTCCATCACAACATCTCTATCAAAGGCTTGCTGAGCTCAGTACCTGTGGGAATGGGACCACATCCCCAGCTTTAAGTTCATTTCATTTGAGACTTAGAAAAAATGTGGTGTGGATGTCAGCGATCATAATTTAGGACCCAAAATATCCAGACAAAAAAATCTCCCACCTCTGCAGCAAGAATGGAAACAAACCACCCCACCAACACTTGTTTCTCCTTTTCCCATCATTGCTGATTCCAGTTGGGCCACCTGCTTGCACAGCAAGGGATCCCCATTTCTCTGGCAGGAGGAAGGTGACAGGACTGCATTGTCCAAAACCAGGCTGGAGAAAGCAGTCCTTGTGAACATCTTGGCCAGAAGAGGGGAAAACGCTGGCTGGAGAAGAGGGAGGAAGGCTTTACCCAAGTATTTTCTGTCACTGCTTACGCTGTCTGAGGTGGCAGAAGGACAGTACTTGCAAGTACTTTCACTCGCTGCCTGCGCTGGTCTCCAGAGGGTGGTTAAAGACTCATAGCAGCCATCTTTCTCTCATTTGTTTGCCAGTTCACTACATACAGGCAGCAAGTGAAAGCACTTGTTGCTGCATGTCACACTACCTACATTCATGTCCTGCAGTGGTGGGACAGACACCGCATCTTTTTTCAAAGGAATCATGTCAGTACTTTTTTTCCTTCTTCTGTTCTCCCCTTTTGGCAAACCTTTAAAAAAAAAAAAAAAAAAAAAGACCTTCCAACAATTTATTACAGCAACAAAATGAATGGGAAATTGGGTGTCAGGACTACTCATGACTGCTGTCTGGACAGAATTAAGGTGTATAAAGAGGCAAAGTCTAGATGAAAATGCTTTTTGATGTTTAATCCCATGCAAAGATGGAGTTTAAACTAGTTTAAGCTCAGCAGCTTAAAGACACATCCATGTGGCTATCAGAGACCCTAAGATGAAAGCTCTGCCAACAGCGTATTTATGCTACGGGAGTTAAATGTACACATCAGGAGAGAGACCAGACCGTTAACAAGGGAACTGCTTTCAGGTGACCCCACAGAGCATGTTACCTTTTCTTAATAAGTTCCAGGGCTGAACCTATGAATTCATCCTTCATTTTTTGTAGCTTAGCTCCATAGCTGGATAAGTCTGTGGCTTCTAACAGCAGCGATGAACAGCAAGAGGACTGGGCTTCAGAAGCCAGCGACTGCCCTGCAAGGTGGAGGACATCATTTAATTGTCTTGTCTCTCCTTTCTGCTGCTCACCACTGAAGATCTCCTGCCCAGCTTTGTGTATTGCTACTGCCTGCAAAGGTGATCGTGGAATAGGGCTAGAGCAAATAGGGACCGGGGATCTATCCGGGCTGGAGATCTCGAAGGTTCTGTCCTTCACCTCAGGGCTGCTCATTCTGAAACTGTCCCATGCGGCTGGATATTGGGAAAAGCCAGCAGAGGTGTGGTTTTCATGGAACACATCATCATCATCCTCCGCTGTGACAGCAGCCTCATTCACAGCTTTGGTCTCCAGAGCTTCTGGACAGAGGCTCTCATTGTTCTCCTCCTCCAGGGTCTGGTTTGCAGGCAGACCCTTATTCACGCATTCTGTTGGCCCACTGCTGGTGGCAGATGAATTTGCGTCCTTACTTCTCATTTGCTTGAATTCCTCAAAGGTGGGTATGTAGAGCCTCCCTTTGCAGCGGCCTTTCTTGCTCTCTCCCAGTGCGGCTTTGACATCTGTTCCCCCACTATACTGTTCCAGGGTTTCTGCTGTTCTGGATTTGGCCATCTCATGGCTTTCCCTGGCATGCTGAAGGAGCAAACTGGGGGAGCTGTTCTGCCTTCGGAGCTGAAGCCTCCTCCGAGCCTCCTGCTTGATGACTTCTGGACTAACGATCCTGTGTGCAAAACACAGTCTCTGCCTCCCTGTGAGGCTGTGCCTGAGAGCAGCGTGTTCCACCAAAACCGTGCAGCAGCTGACAGCACAACCGTTCTTGTACTGCTGGCACATCTGGCATTCAAAAAACTCCTGGGCCATCACGTCAGGCAGTGCCACCTGCGGACGCACTGGCTTGCAGGGCTCTGCCACCTTACTGCTGTGCAGCCTCAGCTTCTCCTTCAGCTCTTTTTTGGCACCCCCGTGTAGGGCTTTTTCCTCCGCTGAAGGGAAAAGCCACTGAGGCACTTTGGCAAAGGGAGGGAGGAGCACATTCTGTGCTGATCGAGGTGTCTGTTTAGCACGGAGAGAAAAGTTTCTCAGAGAGTCCGATGTGCTCTGTACTGGAGCCACATCCACACAGCCTTCTGTCCACTGGCTGGTGCCTCTATAGCGAAAGATGATCTCGTTATCCAAGCTCCGGCAGTGAGAATACAGCCCAGAGTCAGCAACTGTTGACCAGTGTAGGTTCTCCACGCTCCGATACATCCGGTTTTCCACAGGACTGGCCAAAGGTGCCTTGCCTGTGTGGCAGGAGTCTGGAGTGTGGAAGTCCCCAGAAAAAATATGAGTGTCTAGGTTCTTTAGTGGATGCATGCTGCTAACCAAAAAATCCTTTATGCCATGTTGTGCATAGAGCTGATTATTTTGGCAGCTCAGGATCACCCGGCAATGTTCCTGTCTCTCATCAACACTGATGTATGTCATAGCAAATGCACATGGAGGCTCTAAGACAGTGGCGTCTAGGGGGAGAGGAGGGAGCTGGGATGTCGCTTAGATGCCAGTCAATGTCCACAGACCACAGACAGCAAAGCGTGCTGCTGGGTACTCACATAAGAGAGCTCTCACATGGGTTGAGTCGCCATGAGCAGAAGACCTGTGAATGGAAGGAAAGATGAGTTACTGAAGCAGCCTGGTGATGACTCGCAGGATGCAACAGCAGATCTGCTTCCAGGGGACGCAGAAGCCAAACACCAACAGCTCGGGTAGAAACAGAGCAGCATGGCTAGGAGACGAGCTGCGGGGCTTGAGGCAGGGAATCTTTTCCATCTCTACCCAAGCCAACAGTGGCCTTACGCTACCCATCTGAACTTGGAGAAGTTTATCCTACCTACCCTCAGCAATTCCCTCACAATAACACTGCTCAACTCCAGTGACGAACGCTCAGAAGTGCTTGCTGCAGGCTCAGCTTACTCACACAGCAGCGCTAAGTAAGGAGATGGGAGGTTTACAAGAGATAACCAGGTTCTTTCCCTCAAATGGGGAGCAGACAAGAGTGTGGGGGTTAAGGAGAAGGCTGGGGGTGGGAAAGGATGACATGACAGTGTGGTCTCCTGGAAAGCTCAAGTTACAAGGAGGAAGAAGATGGCTGACTGGCGGTGGTTTTGTCCCTGAGAGTCACACTGCAGCCCCTTAATCCTCTGATTTACCCTTCACAGGGAAGAGGCATATGGTTTAGTGACTGGTAGCCAAGCATTTCCAAGGCCTTTCCAGTGCAGACAAAGGTACCTCACAGACTTTCACAAATGCACTCTCCTGACCCCTCAGCAACAGGTCCAACTGATCAGCCCCCATGACAGCTCTGCGGAGGCCCAGAAAGAGAAGGTGTGGTTTCCAAGGCTGTTCCTATGAGCTGCATTCAGCACTGTAAGGCCCAGGGAATCTAAATGACTAAATCACATGTTCTGAGCAATTCAGAGAATTAAATCCCAAAACTTCAGTTTGGGCCAGCAGGATGTAGGCTAAGTCATCCCTGGAAGTGGAAGGAGCCTCCTTACATTGAACGGAGAGACTCCAAATTTCTCTTAATGGTTAGGCCTCATGGACTGGCCAGCAGTCACACAAGATACCAGTGTCTGCTACAAGTCTGTCCACTCCTTCCCTTGGCAACCAGAGGCAAAGGAACGAGTGAGCGCCATGTGTAAAGGAGAATAAGATTGGGCAGAGTATATAGGGTTAGCCTGAGATCCTTTAGGGTGAAGTAGAGCTGGGATGGCGGGGCAAAGGTCTCTAGTAATAAGGCAGGCAAGAACCAACCAAGTTGAACATGCAGGAAGAGGTCTTGGTAAAGCAAGACAGGTCCACATAAGTTACAGCCGAGACTGTTTGCTTTGTAGTGCAGCTGGGTTCTCCACACGCTGCCAAACACTCAGGCAGCACAGCCACCTTGACCAGGAGGGGAATGAAGAGCCTTGCTCCTCCCTGATGGCTAAGACACCTCAGGCATCTAACTGTGCGAGGCACCAACAGACACCTTCCATCTGAGGAGAAGTCTGGGGCAGTGTGTTGTCTGGAAGCTAATCTTGGTAGCTCACTGGCAGCTTGATTCACCCCTTGCTTAGAGTGGTTCAAATTAGCATACTTTCCCCGCGTTAATGAAACTATCTCTAATCCAATCCCAGCGAAGGAAGGTAGAGCTGCTCCCACGGATCACTGCTGAATGGAGAACATTATTTACATCCTTCATAATTGCTAAAAATAAAAATTAAAACTAGCTCTCAAAGTGTGGCTGTTCCCCAAGATGTCACAGGTACTTCTCACCCAGTCTTCTCATGGTGGGGCTGGAGTTCCCCCTTCTTCATGGCTCTGGAGGAGCCCACAGGTGACAGCAGAGAAACGTGAGGATCAGGACTTTCTGTGATCATAGGTTATAACATGATCTGTCAAGAAAGAGAGAATGAGATGATGTGAGAGCCAGTCACTGAGTAGGGAACAGGGCTCCTGGCAGTGCCGAAGGGCTCCTGTGAGAAAGTGCTGTTAATGAGAGATGCCATGGCCTGTCAGGTTGGTCTGTGATCAGGTCACAGCCACGGGACTGAAAGCCACTGTGTCCTTTCCACACTCTGCTTTCAGACCAAGTAGAAAGAGAAAACAATCCTCGCTGTAGTGAGAGCTGAGAATAAAGCAGTCCTTGCCCAAGGCAGGGAGCTACACAGAGTGCGGCCTGAAAAGAAACCAAGGCCCATACGTGAGGTAGGTTCCTGGGCTACACGCTTGCTTGGTGAGCTCTGTGTGTATGCGTGTGAGAGCAGGGGAGCTGGAGAAGAAAGCATACAGGCAAGGGGAGCAGCAGTCACAAGAAGAGCAAGGAAGCAGAGGCACAGAAACGACGGGGTGGGATCTGCCTGTGGCTGCTCTCTTCACCAACAACACGGCACAGCTGAGAATACGAGGGACTTGTGTCCCCTCAGCCCCTCCTCGCTGCTGGAGCCCACAGCGCAGACCCCTCTGTGGGCTGACCCCAAGCCCCTGCCTGCTCCGGTGTGTGGCACAGACCACGCTGGGGGTCTGTGTCCGTCCGTCACAAGGGGGATGCCCCGAGCCCCCGGCCGCAGCAGGTGCCCCTTCACCCCACGGCAGAGCAGAGCCCCATGTCCCCAGCGGGCACAGAAGGTGCCAGTGCCCGCCAGCACCTCCAGGCAGCAGGGACCTGGGCAGGATTTTCCCAAAGGAGACGTGTGTGGGGTGGCAAAAGCTGCCTTCAGGGAAGGATCAGCTGGAAGAAACCTCCTGCAGGCACAGTGGGACTGGCAGAGCGTGGGGGACAGAGGCGGGCAGCAGAGGCAGGTCTGCAGAGTGGAGGACCCAGAGAAGACACAACAGCCAGAGCCGGCTGCGAGAGATGGCAGGAGACAGACACTTTCCAGAGGAGGCTGTGCAGAGTTTGCTGACACGCAGGCAGGCACCAAAAATTACTGGATTAAGTGAAGAGCAGAATTTTGTATCCAAATAATGTATTTCAATCTTTGTCACCCACCAGAGCCGAGTTTTCTTTCTCTAAAGAGTCACTTTTTGCTCTAAGAAAACACTCCAGACATGGAAGTCCCTCTAATGGAAGTCCCTCTGATACTTTCAGGAGAGCTCAGAGCAAAGGTGCATTTGGACGCAGCTCACAGATGGACGGCAAGGGGGTTCACCGTCCTGGCTGCAGTGAGGGGGAGCCTCAGAAACCTCACCCTGCCAGGTAGCTGTGGTGATCTCATAACAGCCAGCTTGGACAGGAGCACCTCTCTTCCCTGTCGCTCCATCTTTGAATGGACCATCTCTTTCCTACTGAACTCTTCTATCTATTCTTGCCCATT
>Ga0181612_157308_pt1 | contig 12484 bp, 5 predicted proteins | sample HoacroProtozoa21_FD_119630 | JGI IMG/M metagenome (GOLD analysis project Ga0181612, IMG submission 119630) | Hoatzin crop microbial communities from Cojedes, Venezuel. Combined Assembly of Gp0051906, Gp0051904, Gp0051908 | reverse complement strand
TGGTTGTGCTGTCATTCAGAGAAGCTTGGACAGGCTGGAGAAATGGGCTGACAGAAATCTCATGCAGTTCAACAAAGGGAAGAGTAAAGTCCTACATCTGGGGATCAGTAACCGCACGGACCAGAACACACTGGGGGTTTTCCAGCTGGGAAGCAGCTTTACAATAAAAGATCTGGGGTCCTGGTGCTCAGCAAGTTGGACACAAGCCAGCAATGTGCCCTTGTGGCAAAGACGGCCAACGGTATCCTGGGCAACATTAGGAAGAGCATCATCAGCAGTTCAAGGCAGATGATCCTTCCCCTTTTCTCACCACTGGTGAGATTACATCTGGAGTGACGGGTCCAGTTCTGGGCTCCCCAGTACAAGAGTGACATGGAGATACTGAAGCAAGTCCAGCAAAGGGCCGTAAAGATGATTAAGGATTTGGAGCATCTGACATATGAAGAGAGACTGAAAGAGGTGGCATTGTTCAGCCTGGAGTACACAAGCCTCAGGGATATATTTTATCAATGTGTATAAATATGTGAAGGAGGATTGTAAAGAAGATGGAGCCAGACTGTGCTCAGCGGTATCCAGTAATAGGACAGGAGGTAATAGGCACAAATTGAAATACGAGAAATGTTTAAACTTGAGAAAAAACATTTGTACTGTAAGGATGGCCACAGACTGGAACAAATTGCCCAGAGAACTGTGGAGTCTCCATCCTTGGAGATATTCAGAACCTGACTGGACATAGTCCTAAGCAACCTGCTCTAGTTGACCTTGCTTTAAGCTTTGGGGTTGGACCAGGTGATCTCCAGAGGTGCCTTCCAAGCTCAGCTATTCTGTAAATCCATGATTTTATATTAAATGTGAAGAAACATCTCCAAAAAAGTATACACCCCAGTTTACAAGGTAGGATGAACTGCTCTTAGGAGGTGCTCTTCTTTCTCCACAGACTATAGAAGGATTCTGCTCAAACATCTTAAATTAGAGGTGGGATTTATTTCCAGATTCAGACTAAATTCAGACTACTATTTGACTAAACAGAAGCCATTTGGTTCCCTAAGGCATCTCTCCTGATCTACAGTGGCCACTAGAGAAAGGCAAGGGTCTCTTGTAGGCCAGCCCCATGAGGATAACCATGAGGATGTCTTAGGTAACATGGGGCACCTCAGACAGCAAGAGCTGCTTATCACTAGCTGTCTGAATCAAGCCTTAAATCTCCACCAATTACAATAGAGCTTAGATGTCTACATCACATGAAGGGAGGGATTCAGTTACCTAAGATAACCAACTAGTGCCATTTGAAATACCAGAGGATCTGCCAGTGGCCTGGTCTCTAGCTGCTGTTCCAAAAGGGTGTGGGTTTCTCACAGGTTCTGTGTGTCAACTGCCACGCCCACGTAGTTGTCCTAAGTCATCTCAAATAACAGTAGCTACTGAACTCTGGAGCTGAATCCAACTTTTAAAGTCCTGTAGATACTTACAGTCTTCAGATAGATAAACCTCGGATAGATAAATCCAGATTTAAGTGCATATATTCACTACTTCTTTAATAGAGATAGACAAGTAATCAGAGGCTTCCAAGGACCTGAAATGCTTTCTGCCTAAATGTAGGTTTCTAAGGCACCTGGTTCTCTCCAGTGACTATACTGTGATTGTAGGCATCAGTTTTAGGTAGGGGCTTAATTTAAATTACTTCCTTAAAGTTCGCTGAATGCTTCTCCTAGCTACACACACATAGGCATGTAGGAGCTCTAGGGTATGCCATCTGGCATCCAGGTCCCATTCCAGAATGGCACTCCTGCATTTCTGTATCCAATGTTGTGTCTGCCAGACCCATCTGAACGCCCCAGGTATCCTGGAGCATTTCAAATGGCACTATATGGCATTTAGGCAGCTGAATTGACTCCCAACTGTTCTTTTGGTACTTAATCAGAGAGAGATGAAGAAATTACCAGCTTAATCAGAGGCTCATGAACAAAATAAAAGGCAGTTTAATGCATATAAGTGAATGGAACAAAATATTACCTTGTAGACATACAGCAATTGAAGCCATAAGGTGGTTGCTGGAACTGTATTATGAGATGCTGATGTCCTTTGCTCACTAGATTTTTAGCAAGTACATATGAGAATGCCATAGATGCATACATACCTCTAAGTATACATAATGTTGGCATAAATCCCTGCATTTTTTAATCAATCCAAAAATAACAGTGAAGTCTCATTTCAACATGAAGACTGAGAAAGCAGACAGGCAAATGACTCCCACTGTTGTAATGAGCTATAATCGTGTGCACACTTAAAGAATTTCCCAGTATGGCATACTGAAAATGTTCCTCCAGTGGGTCTATCTCTGAACTGAAATACACTGAGAAATTAAAAACCAAAGGTAAAACTGCTGTCAAAACTGCCTGGCTATTACAAGGATCTCTGAGTATTATAACATTTTATGTAACTTGCTGCAAATGAGGCAGTATCTCAATGTAGCAAAGGCAGAAAGGAAGAAAAGGTGGTAGAAGGGTAAAGTTGTAGCCCTAAATCATAATTTTTGTGCTTTTGTTGGACCTACTAGAGCATTGCTGTTGGGACAGGAGAATAAAGAGTAGTAGGCTAAATTGTTAGATCCCATAAAACAGTGCCATTTTGAAACGAAATTGTATTAACGCTTAGATATTTCAAAATCCACAACTTTTAATAAGGCTATCAATGACTGTTTGTGACCTATAGGTAGTGCCATAGAAAGTGATATTTTCAAAGACAGAGCTGGGAAAAGAAGCAACAGATGTTTGTGGAGGTATCCTGGTAAAGCATTGTAGAGCAGAGTTCCCTTACATGACAATACACATCTCTCTTTAAACAGCCTTCTAATGTCACAAATTTCACAAATTACCCGATAGTTACAGACTTTGCACAAAATGTTAGAATATTATTTTGATGTAGATGGTTTGGACTGGTTGCAAAGCACCTGAAGTGTAAATAAAACCTAAAAACCAACCAAATGAATGAGCAACTAAATAAACAAACAAACAAAACCCCCAGTTCTGACGTCTCCATCAGGTAGCTGAAAAGAAGTTCTAAATGAACTCATACATACTATTTAATCTGTCTGTTGCATCCCAATGTCCTTTGCTGAGCCTATGTCTCTTAGGACAACATAGCCTGTACGAGGGACTACTGATGTGCAACTGGAATAATCCCATGCAATTCAATATGGAAGAGGCAAAAATGTGTATAACCTTCTGGGAAAGTTCTTCTTTAGTTTCTGAATTAGGGACAAAAGGCCTTTGCAATCCTCAGTGATCAGAAAAGTTCGAAATCTCAATCAATTTCTTTTCTGTTCACTGTCTCTCACTGTGACAACGTTTTTCCTCTCTCTTTGGATGATCTCTGTTTCAGTACTGTAAGTCACAGCAGTTTCCAGCTGCTGGCTCTCGCCCAACTGACTAGCAATCAGGAAACAACCTGTTCACTTTCTTACAGATTTGGGAGATCTCTGAGGAGCGAGACACAGACATTTTTCCTGCTAGTTTGATTAGCCATCTCCAGGGAAGAAAGCCAACCTCATTATCAAAGGTAATTCCAGAAAGAAAACCTACCTCTTTCTAGTGTTTAGTGGGCCCCAGAATCCTTGTGAAACTTCTGCAGGCTAGAAATTACAGTTCCTGGCTCCACTGAACACATCTGAAACAGTTTAATGCATATTTAAGGCAGGATATTTTAGAACTCCCTCCATCAGTTTGAAGAGAAACTGATCCAATTAATTCTCAGCTGTTCTTCTACTAGTGAAAATACAGGGAATAATCTTAGTTCCACTTCATTTATAATTTAGATGATTATTTGACTTTTAAATAAAGCTTTATTTTATTTTTGAAAGGGCTTTATTGTCGAGTTAATTGACACTTTAGAATCTGCTGCAAATCCTGGGGAAAATGCTATAAAATAAATGGTTTATTAAAATTTAAATAAACCCTAGTGCATAGGAAATTCAACTATACCATATAAGTGGGGGGAAAAATTCAGATCTGAGTGGTTTCAGGCATGAAATAGGGATGGAGATATTTAGCCCAGTCACAGGGCGGGCAGGTCTAGAAAAAACGTTTACAGAAATCTAGGAACCTACAGAAATCTGTTGCTGAAATACAGCCATCTCCAGCCATTTAGGCACCTGGAAAGTTTCTAGATTTTATGGCCAGACCTTAGTATCAAAGTTTTCTCTTTACAGGAACATAGACATATTGAGTGTAGACCACAGCTAGGTCAATAGACAGCAAGTGATGGCAAGACTGGATTTTGCCTCTGTTCTGGTTTGAACAGCTCATCACTACCTCTGTCCTCACAGCCCTTGCCTCTTCTTGTTTCTATTGTAGTCATATAACAGTATATAAAGACCTAGGAAAGAGAAAGGGGATATTCCAGTTGAGGAAGGAGCAACAAACTTTGCTGTCTGCATTTTTATCCGGCTTTTCTCTCACTCCAGCCTGGAACAAGATTAGGAATGCATGGACCAGGGAAAGGAGGCAGAAATGGACGTAAGGGAGTCTGTAGCACCTAGGCTGAAGATTTCAAGGAGGTTTCAAGATAGAAGTGGTTTGAGACAGTGGCAGGGAAATGATTCTAGGGAAGGAAAAGAAAGTACACCAGAAGAAAACAAAGAGAAAAGGGTGCTGCTGCAGCAAATGTAAGTCACAAACTATATCCTGAGATGTCTGTGATTTTACCATGAGCCTGATTCCCCACTCAATACCCACTCAAGGCTCTCACAACAACTATTACATACTCATATCATTTCACAAAACGCCGTGCTCCCTATTTTGTTCACACAGCAGGTGAAACACACCAAGATGTTCACACTGATTCTGCTGATCACGCTTACAGTACTGTGATACCTCACACACTCCAGTAAAGGAAGATGCAGACTAGAACAACAACAGTCTCACAGCTGTAAGGCACGTGAATTTCCATGCCCCAGAATTGAGAAGGGCAATTCCTTCCAGGCCAAGGAAGCTCTGTCTCCCCAAGTCTTGTGAGAGTTCTTCAGTAATTCCCAGGGACTCCCTCCCCTTACAAATTTAATCTCAGGTCCTAGCTTATTCTGTTCCAGTATTGAAAAACACCATACCTTCACTTCTTGTCTTTTTTTTTCCCCCCATCTTGGTTATTGAGTTAATTAGTCACCAATATCTGTCCTACATAATTACTAGAAGGGACCTCGTCTGATTCAAAGCTTCACTCCCCTAAGGCACCTCTGCAAAGAAACACATACTCCTGTACACCTTGGACAGCAAAAGGAAGGTTGCTAATGATTGTGTAGTTCTTGTGCATAACTCCTTAAGAACTAACTGGAAACTCAATACAGAGAACACAGCATGTGGGCTTTAGTTCCTCTAGCTTCTCTTCACGGGTGATATTTTCGTTTTAGCTGCCCTTCTTTAAACCTGCCTGTCTTTTCAGTACTGAAATGTAGTGTGAAGTGCAGGTACAAGGGAGTTGTTAGTGCTGATTCAGTGACTGATAGGTCTGAGAAGCAGGAAAGACACAGAGAAAGGTTATGTCCCCATGATTCTTGCTTAGACAATGGTCGGAATTGTCTGTTTTCCTAGATGCTAAGACCTATATTCTGTGTTGCTCTAGATTAAAGCATGGCCCTGCTATCTCATGGAGGAAGCAAAGATTTTTGGCTAAGACACTAGAAAGTAGCTCAGTTGGTGTTTTCTTAAAAAGCTCACGATATACAAATATTAGAATCACGTGGTTCAATGACTCTTGGGTTTTACCACACTGCAATTAATAACTTTCAGTTTACATGTGTTAGCGTGGTCTGAGAATGAAAACATCTGCTATCAGAAATGAAAACTGTTTTGGTTTATTGAGCTGTAGTAACAACCCAGTATAATACAAATATTTCAAGCTCTGAGAGATAACAAAGGCAAGGTGTTGTTACTTTTTGTAATGAATTGCATCATCTTATTTCTGAAAACCTTGACATGAGGGTTATACTCCTTGCCTTCCTCTTTTAAACCACAATAGCCTTCTTCTGACCTGTCTGAAAAGATTTTGCTGTCATGAAGAAATCAAACTGCCTCAATTTTACATACTTCAGCACATGAAGAATAAATTCAGTAGCAACCTAGTTACACAACATTTGAAAAGGTACAGAACTTCTTTTGTGAAGCCTAGAAAAACAAATAATCTTTCTACCTCTAAGCATTCATGACTACATTCAGGATTTTTAAAAGTGCCTAGTAGTTTGGAGAAAGATCAATTGTTAAGTGGCAGATCAAGCACACTTTTAAAAGACTTGAATTTCAACAAAATGTTGAGAAACCATCCTTTTCTAAACAAGTCTTGTGAGGGAATTTGAAGTTAGATGGCCAAGAACAATTTTTTTTGTTTCCATTAGACAGTAGAGGAGATTAATTACACCTTTTCAAAGCAGTAATTTAATCCAGTGATGTTATGATTTGGATGAGACCTATATGTGGCTCACCAAAACCGTTTGGCTACTGAATACAGACTGAAACTCCCACACAATTCATTGGACCAAAACTTATTCTCGTCCACTCCCCAATTTTTCTGAGAAAGAAGGCATATGTAGTATATCACATGCACTCACATAATTGGACATAAAGCCACCTTTTCACAGAATCACAGAATTGTTGAGGTTGGAAGGTCATCTGGTCCAACCTCCCCTGCTCAAGCCAGGGTTTTGCCATGAGGAGTTCACTGCTATTCCTGTTCCATACAAATACTGTGGAGTTCGTGAATTGTAAATCAAAAAGTTACCAGGCAGGCACCGTCAAGCAAATTGTGGATCTGACACTGTGCGGGGTCATTCACCTAGGAAGTTCCTAGGCCATTCACCTAGAAAGTTCCAGTTGAACAAAAGGAAGAACTTCTTTATTTTGAGGGTGATGGACCACTGGAACAGGCTGCCTAGAGGGTTGTGGAATCTCCTTCTCTGGAGATACACAAAACCTGCCTGGACAAGGTCCTGTGCAGCCTGCTCTAGGTGAACCTGCTTTGGCAGCGGGGTTGGACTAGATGATCCCCAGAGGTCCCTTCCAACCCCTACCATTCTGCGATTCTGTGATTTTATTTCATTTTATTTGAAACTCTGGTTCTACCTTTATAATGAAATGTTTATACAGTGAGGCAAGTTACGTTTTGTGGCCCATCTTGCAGAAGACGTGTAAGACATTTCCCATTACCTCCCACTGGCAGTCACCTTCCATCAACATTTCTTTTACCAAGTCCACTGGTACGAAACTATCTTTACTGGATTTGTGTAATGGTTCTGGCCTGAGTTTGGAATTCAGTGGAATGACTTTCCCCCTTGCTTCAATCCTCTAGGGCATTGTTTGCAATTCCTTACATGTTGGTAAGAGTTCCTACATTTTTGTGTTGTCCATCCTGGCCTGATTCTACATTTTCCTATAATGTCCTGTTCAAGATCTATCAGCAAAAATATCCTCCTTCAATTATCACTCTGCTTGTGACACATGAAATCATCAATAAAGATGTGATTCAAAGTCTTCTATGTAGCATATGCGTAAGAGCAGGTTTTCAAAAGAGTTGGTACACTTTCCATGCTTTGAAGTTTTCAGAACTCAGCTGCATGAAGTACTGAGGAACCTGGGCTGACCTCACAGTAGAGAGCTTTCATCGGGATCTTGGTTTCCCCTTCCAGAATGACCTTCCTGTAATATTGTGATGCACCTACTAAGATCACCAGAACACAAACACCATTATTTCCTAGCATGCTGCAAAGTCTGGCAGATGTTTCTGCAATGATTTTCACCTGTCCTTCTTTGCTTCCCATTACCAAAATGAGATCAAATTTGGAATGAACTGCAATTCTGTATTCACACATAGCTCTCAGGTTGCTCAAATATAATTCCAGTGCTGGAGCAACATTGTGTAAGTGGTCAGGGTGCTGCACTGGCATGGAGGTGGCTGGATGAACCCCATCGCTGGCTATGGAGGGACTTTGGAAATGAGCTGCCGGCTTGCATTAGCTGGCAGTGTGTGCTTTGCAGTGTCCTTTAACCATGAGCCATGCCCAGAGCTCAGTCCCCAGAGTTGTTTGATATGCTTTTGACTTTCTGCTGCACCTGGGTGGTAGAAGGAGGTTCTCACTTTTTGTCTGCCAGTTCTGGCAGTCAGCAGTCTCAGGTTTTGCTAGCCTAGGGGCTGTGTCAGGACCACTGTGTATGGTAACCAACATTGAAACACCACCAATATGTCTCACTGTACGTTGATTTTATTCACCCTCCCAGCCTTCACAGCACCCTTTTAGGCTTAATGCCATCATTTCAGTAAAGGTAGTTGTTTCACTTTCAAACCCTCTGCCTCACAGTTTCATTCAGACCCCTAGTTCTCTTAGACAAGCAGTAGTGAGGCTGCTCCTTGTCCGCCTTTTCTACACCATTTATGTTATGTAGCCCTATGTTCAGCCTGGTAGCTCTTTTCCAAGCCAAAGACCCCTTGTCTAAATCCAGGTATCACTCATGAACCCGTGAGTACATGAACCCATCTGTACTCCAGGTACTAAGTGCAATAGACAGAGGACCATTAAAAATCCTGAATGAAGGCCATGGGGAAAGAAAGGTGCCAAATATTCTCATCAGTTCCAGGACATGCATGAGTGCCAAGACATGAAGCGGACACTTCAAGTTCTTGCTGTGCTATTGCCAAGACCTAACACAAGTGGTTTGTCATGTACTGGTAAAATGCAATGGTGACAGGCCACTTTGTGGACACTGGGTTCCGTCATGGCCACCTATCTGCTTTTCATTGCATCACTGAATGATGTTTGTTACATCCAGAAGCCCAGGGCACTTTACCATAGCTGGTAACTTTCTTCTACAACTTGAAGAAACTGAAGTTTTCCTGAAAGGGAAGCTGGAGCCCAGATAAGTGGCTAAGCTTTTCCCCATCTCTGTTCTTATGCATTTGTGATGACCCCTATTGTATTTTCTTTCTCCAAACAAAGACAAAGAGAGCTCCATTTATTTTGCATTGGTGTAAACTAAGGGTTTATTCAGACGTGATCAAAATACCCGGGTATTCATTCACTTGTTAGCTGTATAGAAATATATTAGGCATTTCCTATTTGTTGTCCAGAAATGTATGTATGACATCACTTCTGCACATGAAACCAACTTTAATTAGGTACTGTCAAAACTCAGAAAGAAATACAATTTTCACAGATTTTCACTGCACAGCAGTGCTCTTTCTCAGACTTGAGCTACTGGGCTCAGACTGCCCTGTACTTACGCTGCGTTGGTTGATAAGCAGTGCAGTCATGGCCCAGAACATCACAGAATTTTCGTGTCAAAAAGCATTTAAAATCAAGCACATCAGCAGCGAGGTTATTGTGTTGTATCATCATCATAGAGAACTACACTAAAAATACCCCTGGAGTCAGGGACACTGAAAGTATAAATCACGGGCAGAGATAGTGAAAATACTTGAATCCAAGACACTGCTGGTCTTGGAAAGGTGAGTGAAGCATATCTGGCTGATGCAGCTGAAGTCATGTCACCAGCAAGGTGCATAGAAGAAAAACCATTGGCTCCCAGTTGCAAGGGGTGATGATATAGCTCTGTAGCCCAGTAAAAGCAATACTGGTATTGCTCGTAATAGGAGACACTCTTTTTATTGAGTTTGCAAGTCCTCAGGGCTGAGTCTTGTTGGGATTGCTTTGTCTGAACTTGTCTTGACCTGCCTTCAGCTTCGTTTTTACTTTGCTCAGCTGTAGCAGCAGTTTTGCTAATTGGCCAGGTGGCTATGCCTAATTTCCTTTACTTACGTTTATCTTTGTATGATGCAACTGTAAGTTTACATAGGTAGCCATAACAAGCAGTTGTTGTATGCAGAATGAGCTATTTATGACTTCAGTGTAATGATGGGGTGTAAAGAAATACAGACCTGGTAGGGCAGCAGAAGACTGGAGAGGTGGATGTGCAGGATGTGGCACAGAGGAGTGCAGGCATGGAGTGATAAGAGGTGGGGCACTGGCTTGGCATTAGAGACCCCTCAGCTATAAACAATTCACCAACAGTCAGTTAACGAAGAGCAGACCCAGAGGTGAAGAAAATTGGCTTTATGTATAACAAAGACAACAAAGAGCGAATATCAACCCAATAGACCATACTGGGTAAAAGTCAGATGTGAGGTGGACCTGCTCCTTCCAAACAAGGAAAAAAGAGTGTGGTGTAAAAGTGTTTTAGCAAATATAATCAAAGTGATGCCCAGTGGATTGTTGGTTGAGGAAGACGAATCTATTCCACCATCATACTCCTCCCAGTGGACGACTTGGGATGCAGGTGACTCATTGTACCTCCCTGTAAGCAGCAACTTTGGTGGAAGGTGGAAGAAGTTTCATCTACCTGGGATTGTACAAAGCAATTGACACTGTCCCTCATGACATCCTTCTCTCTAAATTGGAGAGACATTGATTTGATGGATGGACCACTTGGTGGATAAGGAATTGGCTGGATGGTCGCACTCAAAGAGTTGCAGTCAATGGCTCGATATCCAAGTGGAGACCAGTGATGAGTGGTGTTCCTCAGGGGTCAGTTCTGGGATGGGTCCTGTCTATCACCTTTGTCAGTGACATGGACAGTGGGATTGAATGCACCCTCAGCCCTCCCTTCTATGATGCACTTGAACTAAGGGGATTTTTTGAGATCCCCACCAGCTAAAAAGCATTAGACACAGTTGACTGCAGCCACTTCTCAGTGCTCATGCTCCATGACTTTAACTTGTGCGTCTCATAGCTGTCATCGCTTTGACAAGCCACAGGTGAAGAAGGCTAATCTTCCCCTCCCTTCATTGGCCATGGATGCTTCACCTCTTTGATCTCTGGCCTGTTTGTCAGCATGTTTCCCACATTTCAGCTGTTATGGCAGGGATCACAGCTTCTGCATGAGATCTAGTCTGAAAAGCAGAAAATCTATGTGGGTGAGGCACTGTGCTTTGTAGTTGCACCCCTAGACGAAAACAGAGCTCTCAAACCATAAGGCAATGTTATCTGGTTAAAGATAAACCTGAATGTCTCTTGCAAGGAGCAGGTAGCGTGGCGTGCAAAATTAGTATATAGCTCTGTTCCCAATGACCTGGTGTAAAAATTGTCTGTACCTAGGCTGCTTCTGGAAATGATGTCTCTGTGTATTTATGTCCCCCCAACAGTCACAGAAGGTCTTTTTTTTGGGTTTTTTTATGCTAAACCATATTTCCCTTCTCAACCAGTTCACCTCCTGATCCATCTATGTTTTCTGTTCCTCCTCAATCCTTGGGGCTGTTCAAGGCTTATGCTCTCCTGGAAGGTGTCCCTGCATTTGTTCACAAATGAGTCTTTTGCTCACTTACAGCCTCTGTTCCTAATCTGTCCCAATACCTTGGGTCTGTTGCCTCTTATCCTATCACGTGCATCTTCAAGAAGAGTCTGGCTCAGTCTTCTCTATACCTTCCCATTGGGCGGTTGTAGACAGCAATAAGATCTTGCCCTTCACCTTCTCCTCTCCATGGTGAAGAAAACAAGTCCCTCAGTCTCTCCTCATACCTCCTGGGCTCCCACCCCCTGAAAACATCTGCTGGAGTTGCTCTGATTTGTCAACGTCTCTCTAGAATTGGTGTCCCAAGGTAGAAGTACTTGTTATGATTTTCTTAGTATCTCAGCTCGTCAAACAGAAAGCTGAATGATATTTTTCCTTCTTATTTTCTTTTCTCTCCTTTACGAGAAGACTACATGGGTGTACACCACATTGCCTATCATGGCACCATGCCTGCCATCCAGCAGTACCTAGTTTATGTTACGCATGACCATGGGATAAGCAGCATGTCTAGAGTTGCCATGAAACCAGTTGGCAACAACACCAGCCATGTGGTCTGATAGTGCAGCCAACAGGCTTTTTGATCTACCAGAGCACTTGATGCTAGAACTGGGACAGAAACATTATCAGGGCAGGAATGTAATATCAGATGCTTTCCAGTTTAGAGGTACAGTCATTCAAAATGAGCCAACAGCAACTGCAGCCTGTCTGCTTACACACTGTAGCTTTACAAATCCATATGTATCTTCCTGCACAATAGCTTGTGAGTAGGAAGAAGAGTTCTGTTTCATGCATTTCCAGTTAGACTGTTTTTTTTTTTCCATTCCCAAAAAGATTCTGAACCTCCCAATGTTTTGGGTAATATTTTCCTTAGTAATTCTCAGAATTATGTTTAGTCTCGGATTGATATTTTTGAATAGAAAAGTGGAAGTTTTCCAACCTTGCTCAACCTAGTGAAAAATTAAAATGAGTATTTTTGTTTAGAAAATTTTTGAGAATATAAAAGCCAGGGAATTTTCAGTTCTGGAAACAACAAAGAACAGCTTAGCATACCTCATATCTTAGCTTTATGTAAACACTGCATGGAGCTTCTTTGCCAACCCTTTCCAACAATGGCAGAAGTGGAAAGTGGGCAGTTTATTTTTAAAATAAATAAATAAATA
>Ga0181612_121496_pt1 | contig 12484 bp, 10 predicted proteins | sample HoacroProtozoa21_FD_119630 | JGI IMG/M metagenome (GOLD analysis project Ga0181612, IMG submission 119630) | Hoatzin crop microbial communities from Cojedes, Venezuel. Combined Assembly of Gp0051906, Gp0051904, Gp0051908 | reverse complement strand
CCTGCAGTTCTTTTCCCCCTTCTTAAGTATGTTATCACAGAGGCGCTACCACCATTGCTGATTGGCTTGGCCTTGGCCAATGGTGGGTCCGTCTTAGAGCCATCTGGCATTGGCTCTATCACACATGGGGGAAGGTTCTAGCAACTTCTCACAGAAACCATCCCTATAACCCCCTGGTTACCAAAACCTTGCCACAAAAACCCAGAACACCCGGACAGATTTAATCTTCACCAGAACCCTGAAATTTCCCCTGTAAATCAAATATATTGATTTCTGTTTCAAGGAAAAAAAGACAAAAATTCCCTTTGAAGAAGAAGCATTTTTGGGGAAAAAAAATAAAAAGAGAGCTGCCCACTAAAATGCATCAGAAACTATTTTAGCCACTGTTGTTTTACAGTTCCTAACCTCAAGGACGCATCAGCCCACAGAGAAGTTCTGCTGTAGAGCTTGAATGTGTTTGAGAAAAACTGGATGAAGATCAATGTATGTCTGACATAATTTTTAAAATCCATTAAAAGAAGAAGACTTCCAAACCCTAAGGTCTTCCAGCATTTTCTATCATCTTCTGCATACCAGATAATTAAAGGCTTTTAAAATTTCAACTGACTCCTTTGTGAGGGCTATTATTTTTGCACTTCCAGGGACAAAGACCACTGCAGGGTCCCTGAGTTGAGCTGTGGCAGTCCTTCTGACACTGTAGTGCCTTTTACTGAGCGTTGTCCCACCGCCCCTTCTGGGTATAGATAGAACATATGTTGGAGAGTAGCACCCTAAATGATGAATATTAGTCTTGAGATAGAAAGCAGACTCATTTAAAGTGGTCCTCCAGTTTCTCATTGCTTTCTGTCCCTGGGACAGGATATGGCTGTAGCATCTTGCAGTTCTTTGATCCCCTCCCGCTGCTTCACCCCACCTTTCTAGACAATTTTTAAATCCACAGTTTGAAGACATTATTCAGTTTCCTCCTAGTGAGAAAGACTGGATGAAAATCCTTTCAAAAGCTTCTACCTCTTCTCTTAATCACATGAGGCGTGGTTGGAAAGTGATGTAAGGCATGCCTTTCCCCAGGGACCGAGCGCTCAAAGCTCCTGATTGCTTGGGGAACAAGAGAGCCAGAGGGGATCCTAAATCAAACCCTGTCTCTCACTCACCACTGCACCGATTGCTGCAACGTCTCGCTTTCATTAGGAACTTTTTCTTCAATTAAGGGGGGCGTTGTCAAGTATTCTGCTTTTAAAGCTCTTAATTTGTTATTTTATACTGGCAGAATTTGTAATGCCATCTCAGAGTCCGTGGCACCTTCTGGGACAATATATTGTCTGCTCCTGTGCCATGACACATCACCATAAAACACAGGGCTATAAGAGCCTAAAATAATTTATGAGAGTACATTATGTACCCATGTATAATTTATCAAATGGGCATTACGGAGGCAGGACTATGCCTGACTGACAAAGGTTACCTCCGTACAGTTGTCTCGTGTAACCACACAGGGAAGAATCCAATAGCCGATGTTCACTGAATTACAACACATAAGCTTTTACTCCACAAACTGGACACTCCAAGAAGTGAAGCTGAAGTGCGGGAAAACAGTTCTTGATCTTTGATGTTTTGACTCCAAATTGATACTTTCCACGGGATACAGATAGGGGTTTCAATACACATTAAAACTGGAGGAAGCTAAATTTTTAGGGGGAAGTGGAATAATGGTCATTTGAACTTGAGCCAGGATCTGGATTGGATTTAGCAAAAAAACTATGGGACATGTTACAAATTTATTCAAATCTAAAGTAAAGAACTTCTTGAACCTTTGAGATTCCTGTTTCCTAGGACCTGCTAGGCCTACAGTAGCAGCTTAAACATGACTTCATGTAGTTTTTGAGGCTGAGCACTCTTCAAAACAGTTCTGCTCCCACCGAACTGAACAAGAACTGACTCATCTTGGGGAAAACGACAAATGCCATAGGGTTTGATTCAAAATAAAGGTCTGAATCTTATTCACACAGACTTTCTGTTTCCTAGACTAACAAGTCTGAATAGAGACCCGAACCAAGCCTCTGCAGCATGGTGCTGTGCACTTGGCCAAGCAGTGATACTATGTTCTCCAGAACAAACTGGCTAGACTCTGGGTCAAGCAAGCAATTTATATTCCAGCTACTCTGCCATAGCCTTTCTTCCAGGCCTCCCAACCACACCAGCAGCAGTGCTGGTGGTACAATCAATTGATCACAGCACTGTACGTTCAACTTTTCATCCAGTCCTCAGGGAAAGGAAATTGGTTACAGCCTGGAGTTATCAAGCATGGCTTCTAGCTCAAAGTTCAACGACTCCTGCTTTCGGGCTTCTTCACTAAAATCTCTAATTTTAGCAAAGGTGATCTTTTTCATAATAGCTAAAAGCACACTGAAGCTAATAAATTCATTCTGAGTTGGCTATCGAGGAGCCATCACAGTAAAAAATAATGTTCGCTGCAAATCGGAACTAAATTTGTTCATTAATTCAGGACAGAAAATACTCTAATATCCTTAGGAACCTGAATTTCTTGCACTAATATTATTTTCATGGCATCAAAAAGATCTGTTTCCTCTGGGGCGGCAGATAACTCAGTGGGTGGGCTCTGGTCTGGGAGCTAGAGCATTTGAGTTTTCTGCCTTGTGGAACCAGTTGAGAAATACTGCTAATGAGTCACAATTCTCAGAGTACAGTTTTGTTTCCTTTAAAATATTTTTTTTTCCCATTGAAACACTATCATTCCATTGTAAGCAAAAGTAAAAAAAAATGATTTCTTTTTTGAAAGCTTGTATTTTATTTCTCAATTTCCTTTTATTACTGTGGAAGAATCACCTTCCTTTCTTCACTCCCATTGCCCTCCAAATTTCGTATGATGTCACCTTATCACTCCTTCTGGAGAATTTCCACCAAATATTTTTCTGTCTACTTAGGAGTACACAGACATGCCATTATCTGAGTCCTTCAAGACAACATCACACCTATCTTCCCAATCTCTCTCCAAAGCAAGCAAGTCCTCTTATCTCCATTTTCTTGAAGGAATGATGAGACACTGAAGTCTAGAATCTGAAATTCAGTATGACACCCCAACTCAAAGTAAGAATGGCTGAATCAGCTAAATATTAGATTAAAGTTCAGATTTTAAAGTGTGCTTAGGCATGTAGAAAGGGAAAAAAAAAAATTAGTTCTATTTTTTCTGCTAATATTTTGGGGAGATTTTTGTGTCCATCTTGAATGAAAAACAAGAAGGTCTGGAAACACAGATCTCTCTCCAGAACTGAAATCCCACTTCTTCCACATTTATACAAATGACACATCTATTATAATACATACCGTAGTGAGTCTATCCTCGTTGAATGCAAATAATTAATATGAATAATACATAGAAATTTTCTTAAGTGCTAGCTGTGCCATGTGGTCTACAAATAGAAAAAGTTATCTTGGCCGTGTTCCAGCTGGTTTGGACAGTAACACAGGTAGTCATGAGTTCAAACATGCAATGTTGATTGGTGGCACATTCTCCAGGAATCACAGTCTACTTTTGAAAGGAGTTTTGAGGCTCTTGTTGGAAAGCTTTAAGGAAGAAGCGAGTTTCTTAAAACAATGAAAATCGGTAAACTGAAGATGAATAGCCTGGTATGAGAAGCTGCAAGTTCTTTGGGTATATATGCGATATACTTTCAAAGTGTGTGTGAGACGTATCTAAGAAATTGTGAATTACATACAAAAGCCAACTGACATTTTTTACTATGCAGAGGAAAGAAAAAACAAAACAAGGCCTGGATGGTGTTGCCTAGAAGTGTGTACACTTGTTTATTTTCAAAAGTTGGTTGAGGGCTTGCAGGGAACAGCAGGGTAATGGAATATTCATGAAGCAAATGCCCTTCACTTAGTGGAGGGCAAAGGAAAGCAGATTGCTAAACCCCTTCAAACTTCCTCTGCAAAAAGCTCTCGCTACAGAATAATGAAGCTCGTGTTTGCCACTGTGCAGCGCAATCCTAACCTGGCACCACTTGGCTCTTTCATGTCTCTCTTCTCTTTTGACTCCTCCTCCTATTTTCAGACGTGGACACCTGCCGCAGCCACACGCTGCCACTTTGACCACAGCTGCACCGGCACAGACCCACATAACCCATCACAGCCTTGCAGAAACCCTCCTGTTTTCCTCCAGAGCCAGCCTGGGAGGATGCAAGGCACCAAGCTGCTGCTGCGAGCGCAGTCCTCCCCTGTCGATACCTGAGCACAGTGGGGGTCGGTGAGCGCCCGTCACCTGCCAGCCCAGAGAGGCAAGCCAGTTTTCACCTTGTTTTGTGGGTTTACTTTAATGAGCATGGTGACAACTGGAAAGAAATTGTGTCTACATTATCACGAGATACAGACAGACTTCAAGGCTTAGTCGGTCTCCCACCATACACAAGGTGCCATCCATTTTCAGTTCTGCAAACCGCACAGCATCTTGAAGCCAGAAAAAAGCCCCACCAACCCCAGCACCCCAGCAACCCTGCAGCCCAGCACTCCTTCATCCCCACAACCCAGCAACCGAACATCTCCACAGCCCAGCACCCCTGTCATCTCTGCAGCTCAGCACCCCTGCATTCCTGCAGCCCAGCACCCCTACCATCCCTGCATCCCTGCAGCCCAGCACCCCTGCCATCCCTGCAGCCCAGCACCCCTGCATCCCCGCAGCCCAGCACCCCTGCATCTCTGCATTCCTGCAGCCTAACGCCCCAGCATCCCTGTAGCCCCACAGCCCAGGCAGCTGGGCTCGCTGTGGCGCGATAGTTCCTCTCCATCCAGCCAGCCCCGGTGCCAGCTCCCCGCGGCCCGGTTGCAATCCCCGGGGGCCCGTGGGCCGAGGCGGCCGGCGCACAGCACCAGCCGGCACGGAGCAGCAGGTGGCCCCTGCCGAGGCAATCAGGATCACATTCAACGGGTGAGCTGGCTCAATTTTCAGCCCTGTGTCTGCTAAGGGGCCTGGAGCTGCCTTGTTAATGTTGCAGAGAACACGTGGGACACATTGGCTGCATTAATTGTCCCCACTCATTCAGCGGCGGATGAATTATAATGTTACCACTCCAGGGTAAAGCAAACACCTATCATAACAATCATGTCATTAGTGTGCAGATGCCGGCTGCTCTGCTTAACCTTTTGTATCTTTTTTTTTTTATGGCATGCAATAAGAATATTTTTTATTGTTTTTCATATAATTGATTTTTAGGTTGCAAGTGTTGCTAAACCTTGAAACCAGCGCAGCCACATTGCTCAACTGCTAGGAATAAGCACATGGACTGGCAAAGCACAGATTAAAGTTCCTTTAGAGAGAAATAGTGAAACTTTAAAAGTTTGTGTTTGCAGTTTGGTTTATCCTTCTCAGTGTGACTGACACATTCATTATTCACATAGCAAGAGCTCTGAAAAGACTAATGGTCTTTAAAACATACAACAGCCTTAGAAATGCTTCTGATTTAACTACATTGACTAGTGACCAAAGATTATACATGCACATGCAGGCAAATGCCACATTGTGTGAATTAAACTATTCACATCTCTACAGAAAATTTTTTTGTTTGCTGTTATGTAAGTGTATACACATATATGGAGAGAGAGAGAGACACACACACATATATATACACTATATATGTATAGATGGACATTCCTTTTTATCTATGAAACTTCATATTAATTTAATATTAGTATGTATATTAATAAACTACTACAATGGCTTCAAGTTGCAATTACTCATGTGTGCACCACAAAGCTTCTCAGAGTGTTACATCATTATCTTGCAGTTAATGATTGCGAGCTGATACAGTGTTCTCATTTCTTTTCAATCAAGCTCTATTTTGTGTTTAGTGGGTATTCTTAAATGGCACCGCCAAGGGTGCTTGGAACTTCCCACTGCATGTCACTGAAGTGCTCAAGTGCTCTTTCAGATGTTACGCGTAATCCCTTTCCTTGTGAGATTTGCAAGCAGAGTGCCCACTCCTCCAGCCGTTGTGCATGCTGTTAGCAATTGCTCATCTAAACGCTGAAGTGAGTGGAACTGGCAGGTTGTGAAAGGGCTCTGCATGATTCGGCATTTGGCCCTGATTCTGCGTTGATGTCTGTTAAAACATGCAGATCCCTTGTGCTTGTGTAGACCACTGCTGGAGCCAGCGGCCTTGTGCCTCTTTTTGTCAAAGCTACGGATGTGTACTGCAATAGAAGTTAACTGTTCATTTGTCTTCCATACATGAGCTTCAGCACCCTTTCTTTGCAAAGGTGGAAAGGAGATGCTCCCTCATCTCCCCTCTGCCCTCTCCCATCACTGCCTCATGCACCCTTTGCTAGGAAACGAACAGAGGTCCTAGGCTTGCAGACATTTATCAGCCAGATCCTTGACATTACCCATCCCAAATAAGCTCAGGAGGTTCAGTGGAAATAGCCACATGGTGTAAAGCCAAGCTTACAAACGAATCTTGAAGTAATTTGCACCTAAAACTGTGGTGCAAGAGGTGGGAGATGTGCACAGAGAATATCGACGCATTATTTGTATATGTACAAATGTAGAGTTGCATTATTCATTGTTTGACACTGGTACTGTGAGTTGGGTTTAGAATGAGATCCAACAGCAGACATTCTGTCAAAAAGCAAGAACAAGGAACAGGGAAGGAATGATGGAGTAGTATCAATACAATTAGTTGTACTAAATACATGTAAATCTGTAGCACGAGTAAGGGCATAGCAGGATGAGGTTAAAGTTTTATGGTTATTGTTTTGGTGTTTTTTAAAATCATTAGATGCTTTAGCTGACTAATTCATTGCAGGTGCTTGTGGTTTGTGAAATGGAGAAACCATTTAAAATGGTTTAGTCATTTTTTAGCCTTAAACAAGTATTTAATTTCTACATATGCATGTAAAACCTTGTTGTTTATTGGTATTTCCATGGAAAATTACTGTGATTCAGCTCTTTTGGATGCATTTCAAAAGTGTAAAGTGAATTTATGTTCCACAAACAGTAGAAGGTGTATTTCCCTGAAATCAAAGAAGTAATTTTTTATGATGATGGTGAAATTATCTGAGAATATAATACTATTTTCTGATATGTTATATATCTATATAACCAGAAAAAAATCTACGTAGCTGTTATAATGCCATATACAAATACATTAAACAGTATAATCTTTTTTCCATACTTCCCCTTTAGATTGTTTGTGAATGGGAGAATTCATCTTTCAGACTTTCATTTGCTTTGTGTGTGCAAGTGCACCCTGTCAGACTAAAAACTCTGCAGTTTCTGAAAAGTGTTTTTATGAACAAAATAAAAACCTGCAATTGTATCCTGTTTGATCATTTTTTTCCCTCCAAATAATATTTATGGTATGTTTTTCCAAGCACACATATTTGGTTGATCAAAAACAAACAATGTTGTTCAGTGGCAGTTGGATGTCTGTGCATGTGTTTTTCTCCACAAGTAACCTTGGCTAAAATCAACTTTATCTAGACGTTTTTTCCACTAGTCTCAGAAAAAAATGCCATAAAAATGAACCCATATGAAAATGAGCTCTTGTATGTAAAATATTTTCCCACACATTGCTTCTGCTGAATGTTTCTACTTAGCTTGCTGAAAATGTTATGTCTGCACAAATAATGATTGTGTGCTGCCGTCACATCCATTCTCACATTTTCTTATTTGAAAAATATGAGTACAGTATGAACATGCTATAGATTGGGAAATAAGTTCTCTCTTTTTGGTTACAGAATATTACACTGTAAATTAGTAAAATGTTTGCTAATAATATGACCCATTACAATATATTAAAGTCTGATTACCAATTTTTAAACCTGTAAGTATGTGTATTAGTTGCTAACAGATGTGCACATATTTATAAACATTAAAGCAGCATGATATTTTGGATTGGATATACGGACACAATAATACCAAATATATTGTCAGGCACATTTATCTTTTACCATGTTATTTTGCTAATCCCTGGATGATAATGAAAAATAAAAATCTAACCTAAAGATGACTTGTGTTACAGTTTGCTACAACAGTTGCTGTAAGAATATTGTTCAGACATGAAAACCACTTATGGAGAGAAGTTCACAAGTAAATCAGCTTATAAACTTAAATGCTGATTTATACCAGCTGAGGTTCTGCTCATTAGGATATTTTTCTTTTCCTTAGTAGTCATGGATTGTTTTATACCCAAATAACAGGATAATTAAAATGGCTTATAGTTCCCCATATAATATCCATTATTATATTAACAGCATAGCTGTAATGTTTTAAGAAACATAAAATTAAATTCAGGGCTGTTTTCTTAAACCTTTCATAAATATTTTAGAAGTTAATTAGGAGACCACAGGTATGAATAGACCAGGATTTATTCATAATTAAAAATCAGATATCACGTGTCACTTAATCTGATAGAGAAAAACCTTTAATTGCCTGTAATTAGGCAATTGTCCCTATAGTTTGCTAAAGTGGATTGAACGGGAATGAACTTGGTAGAAAGACATATTCATGGTAAAAAGTTTTTTTCCTGAATTTCCTTTGTTCATTTTTTTTTTCTTTTTTTAATGTATCTTGGTACAGAATATGGTAGAAATAGTAAAATATGCATGTCTTGCTTACTGATACATTAAATCACAGGTAATACTTTTCTGTATAATTTGATATAATTTGGCATCTGACCTTTACCTCAAGCTTCATAACTTCTCATGCCAATTATTTTGTCTTCCTTTACCAAAACATGAACAAAAATCTGAGCTCATGAATGACAATATATTCATTCAGCAAGCCTAAGATATGTATTTCCAAATATGTAATTAGCATTCGACTTTTGACAATGTGGAAATCAACCAAAAAAAAAAAAAAAGATTTTCCAGAGCCGAAATTCTTGGGGGAAATTACTGATCAAAACAAACACCAGAAACATTGTTGCTTAGGTATCTGACCCTGAGATGTGGTCTATGATATGCATGTATAGTCTAGAGCAGTTCCCGGAAGATATGGTGCTGGCTAACATTCTAAAATCTGCCTTCCTTAAGGCAAGTATTTACATGCAAGTACCTAAACATAAATGGCTTAATTTCCTGCAGTATGAACATCTACGTATGTTGCCAAACTCAGTAAGAACTATGTATGCTGTCAGATAGTTGAGACTGTCTTAGCGTGGTTTCTATGTCCTGTAAAGATTTGCACGTGTTCTTTACTTGGCATACTGACTGCCTTTGAAGCCAGTGGAACTTCTCATGGAGCATGGAGTTAAGTCTGCAGAAGATATTGCTGTGTTCAAGCCAATGGTCTGACTCTGGAATATTCTTGACCTTATGCTTATTAAGTGCCTTTCTAATCAATATGGCATTTAATTTTGGTTAGAAATTCCCAGCTACAAGCCTAATTGGACTTGACTCACCTTGCGTCATAAGGCATGCAACTATCAGCTCACAGCCCTGCTGAGCCGTGTCCTACTTGGACATGGTTTGCCAAACGCTGGCTCTCACAATATGTCTGCACTAGGCATGTGCCTGCTCCCTGAAAACTAAGTAACAAAGTAAAATATTAGTTGTTTACGACAAAAAAGTTTCAAGGTTTTTAATATCTTTCAGCTAATCAGCCTTTTCTGTTTGGGTCCAAGTAGGTCATTAGACTTCCTTTGGTCCTTCTTCTTTCTCATATCTATCTATTTGTCTACATATAAATACATACAAATGTATCTGTACACTCTTACGTATACAACTTCTAAATAATGACCCTTTTTTTCTACCCTTCCAAATTACTCTTTGTTTGTTTACATTCATTTGGCCTCCAAGGTTTATCATCTAGGCATTTGGCAATGCCCTGGATTTGTCTTCTGTGGGTTTTTTGCTGTCATTATTTTTTTCTTTGCCCTTTGTAGCTCTTGTGGCTTTGGGTCTTTTGTACTACAGATTTTTAAAATTTGTTATTTAACATTGGTGAAGACTGTGAAATTAGGCCAGACTGGATGCCCAGTGAACGCCGTTGCTAGCAGTGACAACATTTCTAGCCCTGTGTTTTTAAGTCTCTATTTTTTTAACTCTGGAGACAGGGTTCTTGAAGCCTGCAGCTCACCTCTCTGTATTAGCAGTGTGTGCTGCAATGTCCTTGCCTTCATTTGTCATGTTGCTTTTCAGTTGGAATTTCTTATCACCCTTCGGCAATACAGGAATACTAAAAATTCTGTTAAGGGGCAGTTGCTAAATGGTAATGCTGCCTTCCAACTGTGGCTTTCCCAAGCTGTTCAGAAAATTGTTACATCTCAGTTATTTAGATTATTTGTATCTGATACAGGTATGTCTCAGAGATGTGAGAAATACACTAACAAGTTAAAGTGTTTCCAGCTACCTTCCTACTTGCTACAGCCCAGTCTTTGAGTTCCGTAAGACCAATTTCAGCAGAACCAGAGATGCTTAAGCAGAGATTTCAGGATAGTGTATGTTAACTTCAGAGATACTTGTTGTGATGTTAATGAATTACTTTGTCTTGGCAACAAATTCTCTTTTACACGTGGGATATGTCTCAGCCTAATTTTAGCTGTCTAACAGTGGGACATCCAATTTCAAGCAGTCATGTTGGCTCCATTTGTAGTCACTGCGGGGAGCGGCACACATACCTTTTGGAGGAAATTCATTCCTCCTCTTTTAAATGCTTGTTCTGAGGATGAGCAGGTTTATTGCTCCTTGCAGTGACATTACATGTCATCCATGCCATCCAGCTTAGACTGGATGCTCAATTTTCCTGTGGCTAAAAGTAAGTAAAAATAATCCAACTTTAGTTTTGTCACATCTGCAGAATTTAAAGAATTTTATTGGTGGCCTATTAGATAGCACTCCAAATTAAGGTGCAGGGTCAGATTCTGTACTTCTCGTTACACTTGTTATAGGTAGTATTTGACCTGCATGTCCAAAGCTAAAATTAAGAACCTTAATTAGTCCTTCCAGTAAATATTTGAAATCCAGATACAGCAAGTTACCAAATCTAGATAAAACAGACATTGTACTGAGGAAATGGGAGACGTGGACCAGTGCAAATATCATATGTATACATGTACACAAACATATATTCTTATACAAATACATGGAGATGTACACTCATACACACACAGACTTATAGCTGCAGATGGTGTTGTAGGTTAAATGTGTGTGTACGTGGCATGAGTAAAGGCAAATGTCTGGACAGCTTAGTGAAAAGAAATAAAGGCCATGAAGCCATTAAACTTTACAGACCAAGTATTAGTTTGCTTTGAATCAAGGAATACGGTTCAAGGTCCTCCAACAGAGTCTAATATTCTGTATTTCACAACATATTGCGATCAGTCGTAGAAAAACTGTAAAGAGTTATTTAGGGCATGAATGAGTTGCCAGTGTTTTATGAACATCAAGATTGGTGACTGGTCAGGCATTAAACCTTCAGAAACATTTAAAGGGGACTGACAAGAAAGTGTGGACTAATACATAATTTACGCATTATGTAGGATATCTTCACTCTGTTCTGCCCTAAGCAGTGTGGAAGCAATAATGAAAGCTGGAACAGAGATTTATTTAAGAGAAAGGAAAGTCAACAAGCCAGTTTTGAATGGAAAGCTCTTCTTTTGAAATCCTGAGCCCATTGTCTCTCTCAGATAGGAGTCATGACAGGTTACATTATGGCTAAGCCTATGTAGCATTTTGAGAGACTGGCTGAAGTTGAGATGACCTTGGCAAACAAGCCTACAAGTGCTACTTTCAGTGCTACTATAACCCACCACCAGGAGCCTGTTGGGTCCTGTGTGCTCAGACAGGTCCTAATGGGCCACTAAGTGTGCTTTGTCACTTAAGCACACCCAGAGACAACGCTGATGGGCTGCTCACTGGCTGCAGGCTGTTGGCGAGTCTGCTTGCTGTGTAAAGGAGGTGAACAAGGACAAACCTTCGACACCACCAGAAGTACAGCCTCAGACACTGTATTTGGCAGCCTTCTGCACAAAACCAGTCACTGCCGATGGCACAGTCAGTCTGGAGGTTTCAGCAGGAAGAGGTGAGCCGAAAGACGAGGTCCCTAGAGGCTTGCTGGTCACATGGCCTTGTGCATCAGGTCCTCCCTGTACATCCCAGCCCCAGCAGAGTATCTCCTTGAACTCAGTGTAAATCACCTCTTGTTCACAGGCATAATAAGTCTGTGTCCACACAAGCCAATTTGTGAAAGGGACCTGCTGGGACTCTATCTGCACACAGTTCCTTCCCAAACTGCACCTCAGTTGTTGTAAACTGAGGTTTAGGGTTGTTGAGGCTAATGATGCTGCTGAGACATCAGACAGCACAGAAATATTTTTAGTACTTCCTTAACCTTACGAATACCTGACCCACATGCTTTGGATACTGTTTCTTCTAATTAATTAAATTAATTTTAAATTAATTAAATTAAAAATTTAAAATTAAATTAATTAAATTAAATTTTAATTTATTAATTCTAATTTTAGTGTTATTT
>Ga0181612_114869_pt1 | contig 12484 bp, 4 predicted proteins | sample HoacroProtozoa21_FD_119630 | JGI IMG/M metagenome (GOLD analysis project Ga0181612, IMG submission 119630) | Hoatzin crop microbial communities from Cojedes, Venezuel. Combined Assembly of Gp0051906, Gp0051904, Gp0051908 | reverse complement strand
CTTTAAGCTCCCTTCCAACCCTTGCCATTTTATGATTCTATGATCCCTGTTTACTCCAGCGTGGGCAGAATGGCTTTTTGCTGCTGCCATTAGCCTGCTGCTTTGGGTCAACTGTCTACTTTGCTATACCCAAAGCTGGCCCTAAGTCAGAATCACAACTACAGAAACTAAGATGCATTACATTAATATTTCTAGTGGTTAGTAACAGCATGGGATTCTGTACCAGCTACTACATAGGTAAAAAGTGTACATAGTAGAGGGAAAAAGAATTTATAACTTCTATGCAAGATCTGGTCTTGCGGTCATCTGGTTTTAGTCACTAGTCGTACGTTCACCATCAGAAATAAGAAACATCCTTTTTGAAGCACCAGGATGAACAAGATATGTTATATTTTAATTTACTCTATGTATAAGAAGTAATGGATAGTAATCTGAATCCCTTCCAGATATCCTGCAAATAAGACTCTAACCATCATAAGAACTTCATTTGCAGGCAGCTCTACAACTTATTAGGCCTAACACAAATACATTTGAATAAACAATCATTTACACAGGGTGAAAATACACAACTCAATGGAAGAAGCATTCTTTCTATCCATTAAATCCTCACTCTGACATGCACTGACATTTAGCTATGGTATTTCCTTCAATCGTTCTCATTAAAATTGGACTACAGTTACTTGTAGCCTTGCAATATGTTAAAATGAAGAAGAAGAAAAAAAGTACTTTTGAGAGCAGTTAATGTGGAATTAAATTAGTTTCTTCACAGATCAGAAGATATGTACATAGCAGAATCTTATTGAATTATACCAGCATGCTTCACTACATAAGAAAGAGCAAAGGACAGTGAGACATTACTCCTCACAGAATTGCAGAGCTATAGCCCCAGTCAAATCCAATCAAGATGAGAGAAAAAAGATTATAAAAACAATTCTTTTCTGAAATAGCGTTTAGGTTTTTTTAAGGCAGGTAAAAATACAATAGTTAGGTGTGCCAAAAAATAGTTTTAAACATGGGCCTCATTCAAGTCAGCAAGCATTTTTCCACTGACTTTAATAAGGGTCTTTCTAACATAAAATGTACCACAACCCACTTGGGATAAGTCTGTTGTGACTCCGTGATGATGCAGGAGTCATTGGGCTAGACATTAATTGTTGTTTGAAGAACAGTGATCTCGATCCTTCTAGGTCCAGCTTGAGAAAACAGGAAAGAATTCCAACTAAAATACATATATATATGTACTCCAAAGGGGTTAATTTTCCAAACCAGAAGAAAATACAAGTGAAATGGATTGGGAAAAAAATTCATACAGAAAAATATGAATAAAATTTATTTAAAATCAAAATCATACTGCAAAGAAGGAAGAGAATTCCAGGCAACTTCTGGTTCAGTATAGAAATAAAGGCAACAATAAAAATAAAGCCTACTTCTATATCTAGAGATGAAACAAATGAGGAATAGATAGACACCAGTACAAATTATAGGTTAAAAAGTACAGAAGTTTCATATGGGTTGCTAAAGACATAAAGACTCAAATCCATGACGACCAGAGGCAAACATCTACAGCTGTTAACAGAGACGCAGAAGAGCTGGAATTACTTCATAAATATTTTTTCTGAACTTTGAAAAAACAGGATGGTGCATCTGTATCGTGAAAATAGGTGCTTTCCAGTCTATGAGTTGCAAAGAGGATGTAAACCACAACCATCAGGGATAAATGCTTTTTAGTCAAGACATTTAGATTATTTCTACTCAGAAGCCTAAAATTTTGGCTCAGCAACTTATTACTGATATAAATTTTTTAATACATCTTGGAATACGAGGGCACAGATAGAACATTAAGGTACCAAAATCTTATGCCAATATTTTAAAACTTCTGTATGGTACACTCTTCAAGTATGGTGAATTCATAAGGAAAAGATAGTTTGGTGAAAATCAAATCAGGTGAATTGTCTTCTGGAGAACAGGATGGTTGAGTTGCAGCTGCAAGGCAAAAAATGCTTGTGATATTAAATTGTCTCCCTCAAATATGTGCAGGAGACCAAAGATCTGGAGTTCAACTTAAGAGGAACTAGCTAGGCAGAGAAAAGTTGGAAGTGGTAATATTCTAAAACAAAAACTGAGGGAGAGAAGGAGGAGGAGATTGGGAGCAAAAGAGGAGTCAGAATAGGATATCAGAATCTATAGGTATCAAAAGCAACTGATTAAAACATGTATGGAGTTTCATCACTGGTTTCAGTTTTAACTTAATAAAAGCTTAACAGCTTTTTTTTGCCCCCACAAATCCAGTGAAATAAAAATTGACTGTAGGTCCAATATTCTCCTTGGGTAAAAATGTGAGGATAGGCAAAAATGCATTTACCTATATTCTTCTGACTAACTCTGAAGAAATAGCTTGATTTTAACTGGAGAAAAGCAGGCAAATATAACATTGTTAGCTAAGGATTCAGCTGGTATAAAAAGCAGATGTGAGTCAGATCTGCATAAAGCTCTCAGTAGCCTCAGGCACTTCTGGTGGCAGCGGTGTGCTGAGCTAGACCCAGAACAGCTAGCTGGAGAACAAGCAGCCATTTACCAACAAGCACAGAACTCCACACCGACTAAAGAGCAGCCTGACAAGTGCATCGAACGCGTAGCAGCGTGTTGCGAGATGAAACAACTCCGCAGCTGCTGGTGCCGGACCAGCTGGTTCAATGTACAGACAGAGCAAGAGATTCTGATTCAAGGTGGGAAAAAAGGAGAGAGGTAAATGTATGCATCTGGCCTGACACATGTTTTGGCTCAGCTCTGTGAAAGGAAGAAGATACGTCTCGTAAAGAAAAGTCACAAAGAACAAGTGATAAATAATGAATAAAGATTCTTCATTGTTTGTTTATAGAATATCAAGAGCATCCTGCTAGATGCATTTTCAATTATCATTCATTCTGCAAAGCCCTGCTGTGATTGCTTTAACCTTGATTTTAAGACAGAAGTAACGGTAATGTGCAAGCATATTGGTACAGCCATGGTATCAAGGAAAGAATGGTGAAAAGTGTATTTATAAAGCAGTAAAAGCACATTAAAACAGCTATGCAATACAAACTACATTGTAGGCAGCACCTGGGAAAAGGGTATTCATAAACCAATAATATCCTATTAAAACTAATGCGCAATATAAGTGTGCTGTAGCAGAATTTGCAACAGTTTTCAGACCAGGGCCCTGGAAATGGGTTTTTGACCTTTTCCAGTATTTGTAGCTTCAACTTGGCACCTCAGGAACTGCTCAGGAAGCACCCAGGGTGCAGCTTGGTTTAAGAAATGAGGTTTTTTCCTCATTAATCAAACAAACTTGCAAAAGTGGTCTGTTAAGCAATTATGAAGCAAGCAACCTTATTAAAAAAAAAAGTAGTCCTCAATTCAATGGAACTATCCTGATGAATAAAAGAATGAAAATACTTGTCTGCTTCAAAAACCACAGCCTTCAAATAGCACATGGTCGTATTTTCAAAAATTGTATGCTCCTGCACCCAAACTGCAGCCAGAATAACTGTATTTGAGAATAAATAATAGTTTGGGATATTTTTCAGCAGCTAAACAAATAAGCAAACTTGTGGATTGACCCAAAATGATTGTTTTGGGTTATTTCTTGCCAGATTGAATCTGCTACTATACTTCCAAATTTTTAAAGTGACAACAAAATTAATCTCACAATACAATTCTGAAATGAAAAATTATTTTCATGTTTTGTTTTCAAAGCTTCAGAATGTTTTAACTTCTCATTCTTTGGATAAACAATCTGCTGAGTTCAGTGCAAATTTACAGAAATAGTTCTGATCCATTCAATAGTGCATGTTTCTAATGAATAACTGTTTTGCTTACAATTTGAACCACCTTTGCTGCATCTCTGAGTCCTCCCTATAGCAGGTGTAATGTAAAATCCACTGAAGTCGATCAGAATTTCTGCGTGTCAGTGAGCAAATGTCAAACTCCTTGCTGCTCAGACACTGTTATACTAAGGGAACTTGATACAGAAAAGCAAGAAAAAAGAAAAGTAAACACTGGCAAGTAAAATTAATGTTTGTTAGAACTGTGGTGGCTTAAATTCTGAGGTCATTCTGCAGCTGTAAACAAACCTTTCTCAAGGTAAGCTGCAAAACAGCACACACAAAGCATCAGGGTACCATCAAGCTCCAGAAATGGACTCAGGATATAAAAAATAGCAAGAAAAAAAGAAGAAATGTTGTGGTTCAAGTAAGATCCTGCAGTGACACAGAGATACAGTGGAAGCTGTTGTGGACCAAGTGGGTACCAGACAAATTATTAATTAGGGAATTAAATTAGGGAACATTCTACTGTCATTCACTTCTCCTGTGCCTGCTAGCAAGAGACAAAGGGCACTGGTGAATGGCCCCGCATCCCTTCCAGGGCAAAGCCCATGTGAAAGACACAGGGTGCTCAGAAACATCACAGCAAAGGGCTGACTGACACCAGAGTAAGTGAGAGAAGGATTTGACCATATGTTACTGCTCTTGAGGAGATGAGAGGACAGAGTTCTTCACGTGCCTTACAGATTTTGCGTCCGACAGTAGGAAATCTCGGTACAGTGTTCTGGAGACCAAGTGTAAGTCTTCCTGGAGATCTTCCTGAATCTCAGGTAACAAATTATTTTTCTCTGCACCTAAGGAGATTTTTGCCAGATTTGTTGGACTAGAGCAAACCTCACCACCGCTACTGCAGATGCATCATGCTTCATGTACTACTGGTCTTAATAGCTACTGTGTACTATTTACCGTAACATAACGTCTTAGCCCAAAAACAAACCCTGGAAATTCACACATATTCAGTATGCCATTATAAGATCCTTGTTTTAGTTCTTTACCAGAAACTCATCTCATTACATACACGAATGTGCTGGCCTCATGTTTTAAACATCTGAAAAAGCCAATTAAGCTTGTCCCTGATCTCATTGTTTCTTTCTTTTACATTAAAGCTTCTTTATAGTTGAGATCCCTATATGGGATATGTCTCCAACAAAAGTAACACAAAAACAATAAGCTGAATATTGTTCCTCTTGTATAATAAGCTTCCAGTATGGCACTTACAAAGACTCTGTTCTTATGTAGAATAAGCAAGCAGGATTAAAAGAGCAAAGGCTGCATTTTATGTTCACTTATCAGCTGCGGCTCACAGTCCTTCCACGAACTGTATTATCTAATTAAAAAAACCACTGAATGTCATGTTGCTTAGTCAGACTATATGGGAAGCTGCTGTTCTCCTTCCGAGAGTGACGGGTATCATATGAAATGTGGTGGGATGAGTGACACAAATGGCAGGGAAGCATAAATCCAAAATGGGACAAAGGCAATGGAACAATATTCTCCCAAAGTGACTCCACTTATTTTGGCAGAGATATAGATCCAGGTACTTAGGACCAAAATTTGGTTTGATGTCTCTTTTTTCTCCGGCATGAAAGGAAAAAAAAGCGTAAACTAGAGATGCATACAAGCCCTTTTTCACTGCAAGATAAGAACTGAGCATAAGTTAGAGATAAGCAAATACAGCTCTCAAAAGTCAGAGCACTGATCTTGAACTTCTTGACTAGCATTTTTGCAAAGCTTGGTGGAACAGGTTCCCTAGCATAATTTGGGCTGTGACAGCCCCAGGTAAAGGAGCAAGCAAAAATTAAATGTTTTGATATGAACTTTTTGTGCACTTTGTAAATTTAAGGAAACACTAGTCATGGATGAAATTTAAGCTGCTTTTTGCATCATCTGAAAGATCCTTCCCACTGAAGCTGCAGGTAGTCACTACATGAAGGAGCCCTCAACGCAGCAGATTCTCACCCCTGAGTCCAACATGGTGCAGGATGTTTAACGTCAAGCACGTGCTCCAGTACTTCCCCCAGCTGATGCATTTTAACAGCCTTTGGCTCAGGACATATTTCCCAGTTACAAGAAGTGTTTAAAATAAAGTGCTGGGATGACATTTGAGTGTTTTTTTTTAACTCAATTTGTGATCTGATTTTTTTCCACCTGGGACCAGGGAGTTTATTGGTATAAAGGGATTGATCTGGCATCTATGCATTCAGCCCTTTATACTGAATCACTGCATGTCTGCCTTGGTCTTACGTGATAATACTGATGATTGCAATTCTTTACTATTGAGATGATTTCTAGATTACTATGCTAAATTTTTTTTACTAAAAATTGTGAAATGGGGAGGAAGGGGGAAGTTTTCCATCAGAATACAAAGACAAATGATTGCTCTCCTCCCAGACTAGTGTACAAACTGAATACATTTAAAAGCACTGTAGTGGTTCAGGCCTCTATTTTATTTAATTTCTTCTCTTCTCATAGGAAAATCACAATGATTTGATTGAAAATAATAATTAGGAAAGTTGCTGTTGTGTTTCACAACAAGAGAAATTAATCTCTATTTTCATTAATCAGCAGGAGTGAAAGTCCTCGGTGCAGTAAACCAGAATAAGGGCTTCCATGCACAACAGAAATCCAGTGTCAGCTTGCTTCTGACATTAGTTATCTCTAATGCCTAAACTTTGTACTAGTTCTCTGAGAAGGAAATTACCATATTTGGAACATGATGTATCCTAAAACTGCAGAGCTGTTTATCCATATCATACTGTTACTACTGTCTAATTTGTTGACTACTTCACCTCAAGGTCTCTTTAATCACTACCATTTCCCAATTTTCTCTTGCTCACTGAACGCGTGTGCTCAGGATTAATTGCCCCAGGAGATATCTATCTGCATATTTTTCAGGTTGATTCTCATTTTGTATTTCCAACGCATATACTTTTCTCACTAGGCATTATTTTGTTCTATTATGTCTGTATTCCCGTAGTGTTTGCAGCATCTTTCACCTCAGTATCACCTAAAAAATTAATTAACCTTCTTCTTATCGTTCTCCAAAATGCAGCTTTTTTCAGTATTTCCTTATCATGAAGCATCCTCCCCTCCATCCTCCCCAACAGAACAACAGATCTCTTAAAACAACAACTTAAAGAAGTAATTTTCTTTAATTGGAAAAATACCTTATTTATCTCCTTTACAGAGTAGTTTCAGCATGTCTGGTTCATAAATTTAAAAAGTTTACAACTGGAAAATAGCAGTATAATTCAATACTGTGAAGTCTGGAAAACACGAACCAGTCCACATTTGTACCTGGTACGTAAAATATGCTACTTTCTCCCTTGAGAGGCTCAGGCATCCATGTCTTTATGGCAATGTAAAGCCTAAAGCAGATGTATTGTCTTGTTCTCTATGCATAAAACCAGGGACTGATGTTATTCATGTTCCTCCCCTTCATTTTGTCATTTGTTGCCTTTTGTCAATGGATGCCACTGAAATGGCTATTTTGGACTACACTTCCCCTTTCTGTGTTATAATCTGTGTTGGGGAGCTATAGCAAAGGCAATCTCCTTTCATCTACACACTTTCGCAGGGGCTTTTTTGCCTCTGAAAAATCATTAAAACGCTACTATTCAGAAGCTGGGTTTGCAGTGTTTTCCCTTGACTGTTTGATGTACTTTCTTATGGGGGCTGTCTAGGTCCTTGGCCTATAAGTAGACTGCTACTTCCTAATCCATTCCTATTTTTAAGACAGACATACCAAGGTTGTAGGAAAACATATTTAGAGTAAGATCAGAAAAAAAGGACTAATATTTTGCAATCTGACTAGTTTTCCCTAACTATAGATATTAAACAGGCCACATCATATCTATGTATTTTGCACCTTGCTGACCTTTGCTCCCTACGGACATATTCCCAGTCTTCTTGACATTGTCTGACCCAAATGAATGTTTTTCCATTATGAGATGATAACAAGCAATGTTTTTCCTACAATCTTACTGAAACTATTAATTTCAAATAACAGCAGAGAATAATCATTAAAATTTATGCTAGGAGAATCTAGAGGCCTTATTTTTCTCTTGATTGCAGAAGAAATTGATAAAGTTTGGCAAGCTGTTCTTTATTTAAATGCTTTCTTTTCTCATCACCAATACAACGTCCTAGTTATTTAAAGATTTGCTACAATGCCACGAAAAAACATTGTTTGTGCTTCAGAGACTGACAGGGATTATTTTAAAATTTATAAACAATAAAGTGGAGCGGCTGCAAAGTAAGCACCTGGAAAGGAGGAAGGAAAAAATAAGGTCTTTCGAGAGGTCCAGCTGGGGCTGCGCGGAGATGCTCTTCCAGGGGCTGAGGGAAGCTCAGCTCCAGAAGCTGCTCTCTGCCTGTGTGCATTCCTCTCCAGTTCTTCTGGGCCGTGGGCACAACACGGGGATACAGGACAAGGCTGTGGGTCCGTATCTGACCACCCCTCTGGAAAATCGAATGTTGCGACATTTACACTTGTATGGCATGTCTACTGTTTGACATGGCCTGTCAGGATAGCAGGGATGCTCAGTCCTCATTCACAGAAAGATGAAGGTAATTGTGAACCCCTGACTACCTTGTATGACCACGGCTTATGACAACTCTAACACAGACGTTATTAATACCATATATTTGACCTGTATATTGGTTGCCTGCTGCTGGGGTTCCCAAAATGCTGACTGTATGGTAGCTTTATATTTATCAGGAAAGATGAACAAATAAACAGAGATGCTATTTATAAACCTAGATGCACATAGTGTCAACCTCAGTACTACCCAAATAGAATGATCCTCAGTTAGTATAGTGAGGGAAACTTTTCCCCCTGGTGATTTCAAAGTAGACAGAGATATTCAGAAGAATAGCACTTTTTGACATTCCAGCAGCAACAAGAAACTTCTTGCCACAGAAAGGACAGTGGAAACCTGAGAAATATGGATAATATCAAAACAAAGAGAGCTTGTAGGAAGGTGACACAGAAAGGTGGCCTTCCAATATAATACTGTCTCTCTACTACAGGTTTTAAAAATTAACAGGGTAAGTTACAGTCTACCTGACACTTTGTAGGCAGACAGCATCCTATGGTAACCTGCAACATCAGTTTATTCCAAGGAATAAGTGTGTTGATAAATGGTACTCTAGGAATGCATGAGGCAGAGGAACCCCAGTGGAAGTAAAACTAAAGCAGAATTACAGTAATTAAGATTTGTAGCTAAAAATGTGGATTGCTTTTGTAAGGTCACTGCAGAGAAATATAAAGAATAGTTTAGAAATATTGTGCAGCTGTGGAAAAAACATTATTACACTCTGTCAGGTGTAGTTTTCTACAGACACAGCACAGTCAGAAACCACCAACTTTTTCTGGAAGCTGGATAAGTACTTTTCAATGTGCTTCCTGAATAAAAGAAGACAAAGAAAGTAAAGAGAGTTGGAGAACTAACTGCTGCCCTGTATCAAAATTCTGCCTGATAGGGGTAGAGAATAAACCATCTTTGGGTCTTCAGAAAACATTATTAGTTAGGTCTAGTACCTGCTGCTAGGAACATCAGAAAGTTGCCAGTGGGAAAGCCTGTTGTGCCATAGGCTATGACAACCAAAAGGAGTTAACAGTGACTCGCTTCTGTGTACATGATCATGAACTTGGCACGTGCATGTGTCAGGCTGAAAACTTAATTTCTACCCTTCTTCTTTAGCCAAACTTCTAAATAAGGCTTTGTCAGTCACAAAGAAAAAGTGGATTCTATTGAAATAAAAGTCGAATGTAGAAAAAGTCTTGTGTACTCAGCAAACACGCCAGTGGTACAACAGAAAAAAAAAGTCTTGCACAGGTACAATAAGTAATTATTAATCTGAAGAGGTCATAGAACCCAAGATGAGCTCCAACTACCTGTCCACTGGCTCTACTCTAACTCGGGTGAGTCTTATAATCTGTCTTCACATGCTAGGTGTGAAAAAACGAAGTCAGCTTGTAAACTTTTGATGCAATTAGTGGGCTGCTTTATTCTGCTTCCCATGATACAGAGTAATGTGATTCCATGTACTGAATTAGAATTGTGACCATAAAGGTTAGAGAGGGTATTTCCTAGTCTGAAACTTCTTTGTTGCAAGAGATCTATGGGTTTACAACCATGGCTTTATACTCACTATTATTCACTTCTGTCCTACGCAACTTTACTCTCCTGGACTAACAAGGACTTTTAATCTTTCTATTGATAGAGCTAAATGAGAAATCTCTTATCTAATGAAGGTAAGTAGGAACCCAATTATCCATTACTTGCCTCTATGAGTGGGTAATAGGATAACACTAGAGCTGTCCGAAATTTTCAGATAACACTTTTATAGGACTTTCCATACTCAAGTCAGTGTGAAAAGAAGTAATCCTCTTACTATCTCTGTAATGAAAGGAAGTATCACTACTCCAGCTTTACAAAAAGAAAAACTGAAGCTGAAAGATCAAACCTGTACAAAAACAGATGCCTAAAATTTAGGATTAAATTCAGAATTAGCTGTCCAACAGAGTGGCCTAATATAAAAATTTAACAGTTTCTAAATCAGGCTGCTCGTTTAGGTATCTGATGTTTTCAGTTTGTATTTTGTCATTTAGTTTTGACAGTCTGTATGGTGTTTCTCCATTACAACTGAATTACCTTCATGAACAAATGGCCACATTTCCAAATTCAAAATTGGTTTTCAACAATTTAGACAAATTCATATATATTATGTTTGCCAGCTGTGTGCACATTAGGCTTAGTAAACTCATTCACTACACAGTATGAAGAACAGAAACAAAAGAATGCAAACACAGGAAGAGAGAATTTTTAATCCTCAAATAAGACATCTTTGCAGTGCTAGTCCATGTTTACACCCAATACTGGACTTCAGATAATGTATTCATACTATTAATGTCTCACCTTAACACTTGCCAAAATTTACCTGTGTAAGTTTAGTAAAAATATGAACTTTTTCTGTGTATTTGTGTATTTCTTTATTTCCCTGTTCCTGGCCTCTCCCATGGTCATAAACTTCAAAGGGGTTACCCGTCATAGCTCTATAACTTCGGTAGTGCTATGCTGATTCGTTCCTAAGCTTGTAAGCTTGTATTCATTTGAACCTTATGAAATTTCCTCACTTTGTTAATTGTGTTGGGCTTGGATTTAAACTATTGGTTTATATTTCAACAATAAATTCATTTCAGTTTAAACTTCAGAGACAAATTAGAACTCATTCTATTTTATGAAAGGAAAAGCTTTAACACCTTTTCAAATCCAGACTTAATTTGCTTTTGATATATTAAACAGGTATCTTGTTCAGATTTTAATTTGGATTATGCTAACTTAATGAAATTGTATTAAATGCAATAGGGAGAATGCTCTTCTGAGTCTGAATTATCGTAAAGGTATTTGCTTTTATTTGTTAAAAAAAGAGAAAAAAAGAATCAAACACAAAACACCACCTCTATAAATTATGGATACCCTGACAATCCAATAACTTGATTAAATCTCATGGAAATCATCTGAGGGGTTGCTTGGCCAAGCAAGCACACCAAAATTCAAAAGCTAATTGCAACTAGATGAAATGAAAGAACGGACAGTCCCTTTACCATCAACACTAATTTCCCTCTGCTTTCGAGAACTTGGGATTCTGCATCTGAATACTGCCCCCACACTCTTACTGCACCCTCTACATTTCTGAGAACAAATTTCTGAGCACTGAAGTGCGTTTCTCATGAAAATTATTGATTCAAAAGGAAAATGTGGTATCTCATGTTTTCTGGAAAATGGGGTCTCCAGCCCACCCAGCCTCTCTCCTTCCTCTAGACCATAATCCTTTGGACCATATTTTCTCTTCCCACATGTTCTGCACTGAAACTAGTGAGGCCGTTCCGAATTCACTGACACGGAAACCTAGAATTTTTCATTTTTTCAATCTGCTTCAAGACACGGCCCTAGATAAGACTAAGTGGTCTGCAGGATTCTAATCACTTGGAATACAGTCTTGCTCTTGATAAGATAGCTGGGGTGTTTCAAAAAAAAAAGTTTAGATCCTCTACCCATTTTCAGGAGTACACTGATTACCTGTGATATTTATCTTAGAAAGAGATTCCAGTTAGGTCATGGTCCTGAATTATGTCCTACAATCAAGCTATATTTTTAGGATCAATTTATTACTCTCTTTCCTCCTCCACCAGATGACACAAATAAAACAAGAACTTGCTCGTGACTTCTTGCTGCAGCATCCTGGACAACAGTAGAGCACTGGTTCCCAGCCAGTGAGGTATGACTTGCTAGTGAAGCACATCAACACCAGATGATGCAAGGCACAGTGTGGAATCCATATTAACAGGCTTTGCTGGGCCTTTTAGTTGGCGCTGTTGGCCAATGGCAAGGGTCTGTGCTGGGGAAGATGCTTGGATGGAGGTATTAGGAGAGAAACGAAAAGGTGGCGACAGTGAGGCTTGCTTCAAATGATTATACAGGGCAGCATTCACTTCAGGAACACTCATCCCTGGGCCATCGAAATGATGTCGCAGAACTAATACAGGAATACTAAATTTATTTTTTTTGATATGTGGAGAGTGATGGGACAAGGTTATAATCTTCCATCTAGTT
>Ga0181612_179727_pt1 | contig 12485 bp, 9 predicted proteins | sample HoacroProtozoa21_FD_119630 | JGI IMG/M metagenome (GOLD analysis project Ga0181612, IMG submission 119630) | Hoatzin crop microbial communities from Cojedes, Venezuel. Combined Assembly of Gp0051906, Gp0051904, Gp0051908 | reverse complement strand
GGAGATGGCACCGTGCCTTCCCAGGGCGCAGCAATGATCATTTATTAATTGTTCAGTTTAGCAACAGATCCATTATCTGTACCTCCAGCTTTGTACTTCTTCATCCCCTCCCTTCACCCAGAGTATCAAACCACAACAAATTCTGTACCTCTTTTTGGGGAAGAGAAGTCTTCGGAGAGACTCACAGCCTTAAATGTAATGGAAACATTTGCTAATGAATGAGGCCTCGTTATACACATTACAAGGAAACACTTAATTGACAGTGGCCACCGGATAACAGGGTTTAATTAATAAATCTAGGTGGCGTCATGTACACCACAGGAATGGATTACAGGGGTTAATGTGTCTGTCTGTTGGACTTTTATGGAAGAGTTGTGTGGCTTGTCTTTTAACACAAATAACCCGCGTGTCTGTGACCCAACACTTGCAAACGGGAGAGTCAATTGATGATGAGAACACAGCAGCCCTGTCTGGATGTTTGAACGTGGCTTGGATGGCATCTGAGGCTGAAGCAGACCAAAGGGAACATTTGTTTTCTTGCCTCTTTAGCCAGCATCTGGGTTTCTATGGTGCTATCTATTCTAACCACACACACCACCCTGTGTTTGACAAACAGTCTTGCCAAACTTAGCATTTTAATGACTGGATCATTAGTGCCTCAGACAGACGGTCAGCACCCACCACAACAATAGCAGCAAGCTTTAGCAGGGGGCTGTGCAGAGCAGGGATTCTCAGCTGATGGATATTGATACCTTTATTGAAAAATTAGCAAAGCTATGCTGACCTACCTCCAATACAGTGACTCCCTATTCAATGGGAAGCAAGGCTGTGGAGATCCACTGGTATCTGTCACAGAAGACAGATTGCTGGTGCTCTGACCTGCAGTCTGCTCTTGGAGTTCGCAGTGTAGTGTGAAAAGGTCAGAAGGAGTCCTAGACATCTAATCAATCTGTCCTTTGATAGCATTGTCATCCTTTTCTATCTGCATGTATTGAGAACATTTGGAGGGCTTGATTTTAGAGCTGAGAGCATTTGCTTGTTTGCAAAGCACAATGGGTAACCTGCACAACCAGCGCCAGCCCAGGAACACTCCACCTTTCCCCACTCTGCAGACTGCTTGGGCGCGAGTCACCAAGACCTCAAAAGTCCCCTGTAGAGGAGACAGAAAGCAGCAGCTGGCAACAAGCACCTTTGCCCAAGAGACCTGAATCTCCTCAAAGAAGCTGGCTAAGCCCTGCGGAAGCAAACAGAACCAGCCTGATTTATCCCAGGCCACGATCGGGGCTGCGAATCTGTTGTTACTTATGTGTACAAAGTGACAGTTGGGCACTAGATGAAGAAAACTGCTCTCCGCTTGAAGTAGTGCCTGGTATCAAGAGAGCCCTTTGGAACATGGCAGAGTTGTTTGTACTCCTGTACACAGGAGCATCTTGCAGCAATGTGGCCATACCTGTTCTGCTGAAAACAATTAGGAACAGAAACCCCTTTAACCTGCTGTTTGCCTTTCCCAACAATCATTTGTGGCCTACCAGTACATCTTAAGTCACCAGCCTGATTGAGGCTGTCATAGTTGTGCCTTTATTATGTACAGAAAAAAATTTTTAAAATCACACTGGAGGTTTAAAGGGCAATTTTTCACAAGAATGCTGCTCTAAGCTCAGAACAGGTCCTTATTGTTAACCAGTTACTTATTCTGATTCAACCAAGAGAGCAGTTGGACCATGGAGACCTAATTAGCTGGTAATTATTCTCAAGCTTTGCCTCATCTGGATCACAAGAGAGATCTTTATCTAGTATCAGTTTAGTCCCTTTGCAGGCCATGGAACAGGATTAATCTGTTAAACTGGATCCTGTTCACAATCATAATATTCTGGAAGAGCCAGGGAGTTTTCCCACTCATGTCTGCAGAAACCTGGCAGCTAACGGCAAGTGTGAAGTGGAAGATGGAAGTGCAGGTAGTATGCCAGAGATGACACCGATTGGCCAATGCAGGTCAAAGATGCAACACACAAAAAAAAAAGACACAGACTAGCTACTGGAGTTAGCCCTCTGCCTTCTGCCCCATCTTCCCTAGCCAGCCCCCTCCATGCAGTGTCATTCAAACCTCCCTCTCCTTCCTGCCAAGACCTCCATTTGCTTCTTACCTCTCACGCCTCCCTTCACACATCCAGTGCCCAAGTGCCCTCAGCTTCCCCATCTTGCTTTCTGTTACAGCCTCCACAAGCTGCTTTGATTAGGGGCAAAGTTAAGACAGGAGACTGTCATGCTGGAATGGACCAATAGCTGCTATGGGCTGGTTGATGTACATGAAGTTGATAACTTGCTTTTCTCTATCCAAATCAGCAAGTTAGCTCTGCTTATTTGTGTCTAAAGCATGCCCTTGAGTTTGGAATTAGTTGCACATCAGATGTCCGTGTTCAGGTATTACACCAAGACAGAAACATCTGCCAGTTTACTGTCAAGCTCTCCAGCTGGTGATGCTATTGCCATTTATTGACAGCCCCATCCTTCTCACCCCAGCTGCCCATCCAGGTCTGCCCAGAATTATTTTTCTGAAAGAACTGTAGCAGAGATGCTGTACGTTTCCTTTGTAAGTTGTTATTCTCCTCTGTCATGTAAGGGTAGAAAGCCTATTTCTATCATTCTAGGAGCAGACATCTCACTGTAAGAGAATGGGCTGAAGTCAGCTGTTTCATTACTGATTATCACTGACAGGCTAAGAAGTAGTAGTAAGCTGAAAACAGGGTTTACTGTGAGAAATTTTCTATCTTTGTTTAGTTTCTAGCTGCAGCTGAATCATTTCTTTCTGTTAAGTAGAAGACTTCCTGCAAGTCTTAACTCTTCTTCCATGTGCCAACATACATACCTACTTTAGTGTCTCTATTTTCCTATGCATTTAGTATTCTGTTAGAGTGTAGGTCTATAACTGTGATAAATAACCATTTTTCTTTAACGTAAAAAGCACAGAGAAGAAATAAAACTAAAGAGTCTCAGAGTGCTCCCTGACCCCTTACTGTAGCTCATAAGGAGCATTCTTACCTACAAAAGGGATCCATAGCTGATGAAAGCAAGATTTCATGTGAGTTAGACTTCAGAAACCAAGCCTTGGAACATTCTTCCTTCCATGATAGAAAATACAACTTTTTTTTGAAGCTTAGAAATGAAAAAATAAGACAGATAGACCTCTAGAAAATAAAGCATGAGCTGTAGTAAGATGTCCTTACCATAAGATACCACTTTTTTTCCTTTGGGTATTCTTTCATGCTAGTATTGTGCACTCAGTCCATAGAACCTCTGTCTAGATCAACCTTGCCTATTTTAATAGTAAGAACACTTTACTTTCATATTCTAAGACTAATGCTGAATTACTACCCCAACATACCAGCAACCATAACTATTACAAATCTCTCTAAGACCATCCTGTCCCCTTTTTATAGTGCAGAAGACACTTAGCACCGTGACCCCCAATTAGTGCTTGCAGGTGGAAATGCAGGGGCGTGGGCATGCTTCCTTTCTTATAAAAGGGGGAAGATGAGCTTCTTTTCTGGGTTTTTTTAGTCAGAGTTGTCTTTTTTTTCTAGCAGGGAGACTTTCAGAGTGAAATATAAGATGCTAAAGGAGAATGAAGGTGCTGCCTCAACTCTGGTAAGGTAATAAGAAGAAAATAATAGGAAATAAGACAATAAAATGGAGCTAAGCTATGAAGCAATTTAAATGTAGAAAATTAGTGTAGTAAGCAGGAATGTCTCTGGAGTCGGGAGAAATGTTAATGGCAGACTGGTGGCGAAGTGATAGCTAGGTAGCAGGAACAAGCTTTTAGGTCAAGTCTAGAGAGCTTTCTTTTCTGTGGCAAAGATGTTTTTCAGTTGCTGTCTGCAGCCAGCTGGAGAGTGGAACTTTCCTACCTTAGGAAATCTGTGAAATGGGTGGAAGGGAAACGAGAGTAGTTCTTGCAAACAGATGTGATCAAGATCTGTGCAGTCTGACTTAAGCCCTGAATGAAAGACACTGCAAGAGTAGCAAGGTCCCTGACAGTAGAGATTAAGATCTTTCAGAAAGCCCTTGGAAAAGGACCCTTGAGAGCAAGGAAACAGGTAATTGCGAGAAGAAAACCAGCTCAGAGTCAAGCATAAAGCTGAGATTATGGGCAGAGTAGTGGGACATCCAAGTTAAGCAACTTGGAGGTGCTCCTCAAATGCAAGGGGATTGGGCACATGTGCCAGTTGTTTGATGTCCTGTTCCCCCATTTACACTGATAACACAGTAAAAGCTCTGTGGCTTAACCATTGGCACCAGGGTCTTAACAGCTATGTGTATTTTAATGTCCTAATTATACTGAATGGCAATTGAATTATAGTTGTGTTTTCCCTGTTCCTCATGGGTACTGGCTGTGCTGTCTGAACCCTGGGCTAGGGGCAGGGCTTGTCCCTGCAGGGAGCTGGGATCAGCTGAGAAGCCGTATCTGAAAACATGTTGCAGCAAACAAGGGGAGTGAGTTACTGTGGAGGTGAGCAGTGGCACAACCTGATTGATTGCGGATTCCTGGTGTGAAGCAATCCGGAGCGTGACAGATTTGCTTCCAGAATGGTGCTGGTGCAGGCAGGTCATTCTTCAGGGGCAAATCTTTTAGTCCAAGGCTACTCTGAGGGACTCCATGTTACAAGTAGTTTTCACTGAGCTGGGGCTGATGAATCTGAGTGTACTGCAGGCAGCCTGGTTGTCTGTGCAGAGCCCCCCGAATACAGCGCTCCTCAACCCTTGGGGCTGTGTGCTGGTTCCTGGCTGGTGTTGAAATACCCAACTGCTGCAACTGAGGCAACAAATCCTTCTGGGAAGGGCATTGTTCTGACATCCTGGAAATCGATTACTGAGCTGTTCGACAGGTAGGGACCTTATGCAGACTCTGTAGCAGGTCTGGGGAGGGCACTGAGAATCATAGGTAGCCAAATTAGGCACTTTTAATAGGAGCAAGGCTCTCCTCTATTTGGCCAGGACCTCTGAAATGGGCTTTTCACTGTAGCTGATGTTTTGTTCTTTCCGTGTTTAGAAGGAATAAATCTATTTATAGGCACAATCAGCCTCTGCTGCTTGGAAATCTCCCTGCCCTTCTCTTGGAGTTAGGCAATGAAAGTCCCAGCCTTACCTGTGAACCCTAGGGACCCAGCAGTGGTGCAGTAAATTCTGGTATGCTCTGTTATTTATCAACTCCCAGAGCCCCTGTCTCTTCTTGTTTCTCCTTATATTAAGTGCAAGTCTATCTACACCATTGAATTGCAGCAGCATGGCACCTGGGTAAGTGAAGAGAGAGATTTGGACTCTTGCAGTGTACCGTGATAGCTGGGATTCCTGCAGGCAATTCCTGACTTTCTGCAGCCTGCTTGGGGGGGGGAAGCCTGAGCGGTTTGCGTAGGACACGCAGCATCTGGGCTCTCTCTGGGGACAGCAGTCTTGGTTTCTCTAGAACGGCTGTGCTAAGACCCATCTGCGGGTTTGGATCTGGGGTCCTGCAGAGCCCAGAATGACGAAGGCTGTCTAGAAACCATTTAGAAAGATCAGTACTTGATGGCTTCAGTAACTCCCTCTGGGGTTCTTGCAGGCTGAGATAGTGGCAGATTGTCAAAATTACTTAACGTCCTGGAACACCACCCATTGCAGTATGAATAGGCTTCTTGTGTACAACTCACATGATCGTGGTGTTTTTCTGGTGTCTCTATGGAGACTAGAGACGTTCTTCTGGTCCATTGGTTTGGGATCTTTTTTCTTCTCTGCTTTCAGGTAAATTGCCTTGTAGGAAAAAAGAAAACAAACAGATACAATCCTTGTGAATAACGAATAAAGCATCAGTCACAGAACACCAAAACTTCCTGGTCGCTTTTGTAGAAGCAGTTGGAAATATTTTGATTTTTCCTCTTTTAACACGCTACCATCCAGCTTGGCAGAGATTTAGCAAGCCTTGTGTAAAAAATAATTGGCCTTAGGCGAAGCTCGATGAAGCAGTGAGCATTCGCATGTGGATCCTCATCCAAATTAGGCCCGAGGATGGATTAGAGTGAAGCGGTGTTAGATTTGGGAAGCCTTCCATGCCAAAAATTGGGGGAGCTTTGTAAAGATTTTCTAATCCCAAACACTCTCATTCTCATGAGACCAGATGCTTCCCCTTACCGTTGGCTCCAGTCCCTCGAGGAAAATGAGTTAAATATGATTTTTTGTTACCTTGGCCATATTAAAATGGGTGTCTTGGTTTTTTCTGGCATCCTGGAGAGGACAGCGATGTGGGTAGGATGGTGAGGAAGAGACTGCTATGCAGTGTGGAGTTCCCTGGAGAAATGGGTGTGTGGGGAAACCACTATTTATTGTCCCATTAATATTTGGGATGAGTAGTAGGGGACCAGGCACATCTGTCTTGCCCAAACTGGACCTTCAGGTGTTGTGCTTCGGACAGCAGTAGGACCAGTTGCCTTCTGTGATACTCCCCAGGATTTTCCCCTTCCTCAGCAGTGGGCCTGTCCGTTACTGGTCTGATCTGCTGCCTCTGCCCCACAGCGAGTCCTGTCGGTGTGTTTTACTGCTCAGGGTGGCACAGAATGCTCCTTTGCATTCCTGGTTGCCGCTCCCAAACTCTTTAGCCCTAGTTTACAAATCTGGATTCTAGCCTTGTAGCTACAGCATGAAAAAACAAATCCCCAGTTGCTGAAAGGTGGCATATGTTTCCTGGCGTAGACTCAGGTTTACGTGGTCTCTCTACAACACCCAGAAAATCAGAGCCACCCCATAAACATCTCTCTAAATGCCTTCAGTTCTGACAGCGAGTCTGTCTCAGGATTTACAGTGATTTATTCTATCCGGTTTGGTATGTTTAATGCCCTGCACAGTGGCAAGGCAAAACCCCGGTGAGCTCATGGAAGCCCCTCCAACCACCACTGCCGATGGCAGGATCTGGTTCCACGCTGGCAGCAATGGAGCCGAGGGAAGGAGAAACCATGCAGGTGTTGTGCATCCCTGCAAAGAGGTAACTGGAGAAATAGCAAGACATTGTCTTGCAGCTCCCAGTGCTGCTGTGGGGGGAAAAAATGAGGTCACAGGAAGAAAACACTGGGATTTAGGTTGTGCTCTCCACCTGGAGAATGCATGATGTTGAGTAAGGTCTGGCTTGTGTCCTGAGGCTTATCGGAGGGAGGTTTCTCTGTGTGTAGATCTGAAACCATGTCTATATCTCCTTTCTAAGGGACCGTAAAGTCTGTGTGATGAGTTCTTTCTGGCTTGTGCATTCTGAGCCTCCTACCAACCTTGATTAAAAAGAAATAGTATTAGCTGTATTAGAAGAAATAGTATTAGCTGTATTAGTACTTTAAAGTAGAGCATATTGATTAATTTGGACTCGACAGTGGCTTCACTTATGTGCTAAGCATTATATTGTATTTCTAGATGATTCAAAGCTGGCTCTAAGCAAGGAAGACTAGGCTTAGGGCTGGTGGCAGAGAAGCAAAGGTGTCCCAGTTAATAGTTCAGCTTCCGCTATACTTCTGTTGAAGAAACTAACTCAAGCCTTGATTTATTCTGACCATGTCAAGGGGGCTACTTTATAGTGTTGCTGCCATAAGCCCAGGTCTGTCCTTTAAGGGACAAAACCTGCTAGCGAAGCCAGGACCGGTGTGGACCACACATGCTGCAGCATCACAGTGGGGTAGGGCGAACAGGAGGAGAATCAGTCAGGCTCAGGGTGAGGCTTGTTGACAGTCAAAGAGGCTGCAGACAGATTTAAAGGTGACAGAAGTAAAGTAATTGTGAGGATTTGAGACAGACTCAGTAGCTTTGGGAGCTGGATAAAAAAAAAATATCCAGATCAGCCACTGGACCTGGAGCAGTCCTATTCCACAGTCACTTAGGCCAGGAGTGAAATTTGCTTGTAAGGGTAAGCTGGAAGCAACAGCCTCCCTGAAGCCAATGGAGCGCGGGAGCATGTGCAGTTACCTCTCTGCTCCGGGGATTCTATCGCATCGCACACTTTGGTGCCCCGTGGTGTCATCTTGCCATCTGCTGAGGGGCCAAGGTGAAGTTCAGAGTCAACAAACGCTTCAGTTTCTCTTCCATCCTATGATGGGGTCCTGCTTTTACAGAGGCCTTCCAGGAGATGGGGGAGAAGGACCCTGTGCAGAGGTGTCTGGCTGTCTGTCCTTCTCTCAAACAGCATTTCTGTCAGGGCAACGCAGAGGACTAAGGGGCTCACTGGGGTTACTTTATGTGTGCATGTGTGGGGAGATATTACACTCTTTTCCTGTTTTGTTTTTTTTTTTTTGTTAAAAACAAAGCTTCCTGGGCAATGCCATTTTCTCTGGCATCAGGCAGATACTCAAAACTTGCTTTACTTACATGACATGGATGCTGAGATCTTTTACTCAAAGGGACTTTCACGCACTGAGGCCTTTCACTCTGAGAGGACAAAGCCTCCGGATTGCCTGGAGCGAAACACTGACCCAAATGATGCCTCCCTGTTTCTAGCCACACATTTGTTTTTTCTATTCTGGATTGGGTATCAAGCCCAATATTACACTGAAAAAGGCATACAGGTAAGATCAGAGTGTTGGTGTTTAACAAAATTGGTTGTGTCCATATGTATCTGTTTCCAAAGGTGGCTGGATTTCACTGGAGAAGGGACTCTTCTAGTGAGTAAACACAGTAATGTCAGGGGCTTGTGAAAGGTATATTTGCTCTTTTGATGAGGAAAAAGAAAATCAAAACAAGAACCAATGCATTTTAAGGCTTTGGCACTTTTTTGACAGAATGGGGAGAGAAAAAAAAAAAGGCTTTTTGCATTTTAAATTCTTGTTTAAATGTGAAAACTAGTGAGCTGAAAACCCACCAGACAGATTTCCTCTCCTTAGGCAAACGATCCCAGTGCGCTGGGCAATGTACAAACACAGAAGCGAGTCATTGCAGCCAGCTAACTCTTCCCTGAGCAGAGCCAGGTACTTGGGTACTACCTAAATAACAAATTTAGTAATACAGCAGCCACTTAATTCCTATGGCCTTAATCACCACCTTATGATAATGCCTGTGCTGGGACTAAACTAGTCTACTGTAAGGTGCTTAATCATTTTCCTGAGGTGCACAGCACCAGTGGGGTTCCAGTACTGCACCAGAACTGCCTGGCAGCACAAATTGCCTCCCAACTAAAACAAATTGTCTCCAGAAAGCCTAGTTCAGAGAGTCTCCTGCCTTATCTTTGCTGATTGAACATGATTGCCCTCCCGGAGGATCTACTTTCAGTTCTCTGGTGGAGGGCTGAGCTCCCTGCTCCTCATCATTAACAACCCGTGGCTGACTGACAGGCTCAGAGCAGTGCTATTTTCCTCCTCAGTTCTGATACTGGTTTTACACACAGGAAAAAAAATTGCTTCAGTCAGTGAATTGCAGGATGGTGTCTCTTGGATTAATTCCCCCTTCCCTCTTGGAAAAGGGCATGTGCAGAAATCCTGGTAACTTGCTGTCACGCTGCTGTTTGTGGGGTGCAGGTGCTGGGCTCACGCATGCAAACTGCGTCAATTCTCCGGCCCTCCAAACCTCTCCTGACATGCCTTCCGCTTTCCACGGCCCCGTTTCTCAACTGCTAGAGAAACCTTAGGGAGAAGCACTTACCAGCAAGGCTCTCCTACATGGGAAGAGTACTGGGGGCTCCAACAGCTGCTCGGGGTTTGAGTCCCCTTGGCAGATGTTTGCTATTCCAGCCACTTCATTAATGTCGGAAACAAAACCCCTGATTATTCCTGACCAAAGCACCCCCTTTTTGATTGACAGCCAGTGTGTGTTTCATACGACATAACCTACCATATTGCTCTGGCCACTTTGTAAAAAAAATTCTCGTTAATAAAAGTAAAAAAAGATCCTGGAGACGCATCAGGGTGTGCTAATCCCACCTGCCGGTTCATCTCCCTGGGCTCCGGTGAGGGCATCGCTGTTTCTAGAGCACGGGCAGAGGTGCCAGCCCCACGTCTCGGGATATCCAGCCCTTCAGATGTGAAAAAGAAAAGTTTAAAGGCAAGGGGAGGCTCTTGTCTTGCAGTTGGTTGCGTGCGAGTTCAGCGAGCCGACGGTTTTCTTCCCGTCTTGTTTTCTGGGCTGGATCTAGTCGAGCTCATGGAAGACTCTTTGATTTCCAGCGCTTGTATTGCACCCTCCATCTAGAAAATGTTCCTCTGCTGCGTCTTGTCAGGTTTTGCAAAGCCAGTAAATGCAAAATGAATTTGGAGTGGGGGTAGGGGGGCTGCAGACACCGAGGAAACGCGGCGCAGCAAAACGCCCTTTGCTGCCGCTTCAGCGTTTAAATCAGTAGCTCGCTCGGGACGTTGCTTCAGAAATATTCTTTGCAATAATTACCAGCAAGCAGTAATTGCTTAAGCTAATGTTACTGGTAACTATTTTGTTTTTTTAAAAAAAATTCTGAAAAAGTGGCAAAGAAAGTATGTTCCTGAAATGTTTTATGTGTGAATTAAGCAGTGAGTATTCATAAAGCTGCATTCATAGGGAAGTCAGCAGATCTCCTTAAATATCTGTAGTTTGCTTAGGAATTAAAGCATCAGTTCAAGTAATTTAAAAAGAGTTACATCAGCAGGGGGGAAAAGACCTTGAACTCATTAGTTGCTGCTATCATTCTGGTTAAATTCCTGTTTGTAAGATCACGTTAATTTCTCAAAAGAAATAAAACCTTTTCCAACCCATTTATTTTAAATGAGAATGCCCTTCCAGTGGTTTAATGAGCAAAACGCTGTTATCTTTGGTTCGATACCATTCGCTGTGCCGTGTTTGTTAGAACCTCGTAATGAGTTTTTCAGAAAAAAGCTCAAAGGCTCTATCAGAAGTATTGTATTTCCTCGCGTCTGCCTTCCAGTTCTGACAGCGCGCGGACAACGCAAGTGTCTTTTTTTGGGTTTAGGGCTCTTGTCATCGGCAAACGGATCTCTGAAGTACAAGCCAAATGATACAGTTAATTGAAGAAGAAATAGTGCTTTTACAAAAGAGATTAAAGATAGTTCATAGGTTTTTTGAGGGCTTTTAAAAACCGAGATCAACAAAACAAAAGTCGCTCAAATCGTTTCTGAGAGTTGGAGATGGTGGTTGCCTTCGGCAAAAACAAATTGAGTTTTCTAAGAGTGAAAGAAGAGTTTGCTGCCATTTGGGTCGCCAAAGCATGAAGACTAAAGGGCGGCTGATAACGCTTTGCAGATTATACTTAAATCCTTGCATAAAGGCTGAAAATAATTTTTTTTTTGGGGGGGGGAGGTGGGCACATTTCCATAACGAACCTCTTTCCCCATTGAAAGTTTGCGGCCGCAAGTAATTGCGAGCTGGCTGTGGTTTCCGGAAAACCACGCAGCAACCGGTTGGAATCGGGAGGATTCTTCCCAACACGTCTTCCCCCGAACAAGATGCCTTGGTGATTCCCGCGCTAAACCACGCCGACTCCGGACGGGGCGCGGTGTAATTCCTCGGCGGGCTGAAACCCACGTTTGTGAGCAGCCCTCCCTGCGAGGCAGGGGAGCTGCTGCAGGGAGGCCACGGAGCGCAGAAAGAAAACTCGGGGCTCAGCCTGCGTGGAAAAACAGCTTTGGCGGAGCGGGGAGGTCTGTCCTCAGCAGAAGGGGCTCGGAGCTCATCTCTTTGCTAAAATCCAGTTAAAATAAGCTGCGATCTGCCAGGAAATCATTTCAGGCTGCGAGCGCAGCCCGGGGACTAACGCCGCTCCGGAGAAAGCAGCGTTTGCTTCAGCGAGGCACCTATAAATAGTAAAATATGTTTGGTTTTTTTTTCCTCCTGCTGCTCTCCAGCACTTGGCGGCTGGGGAGTAGGTTGGATGCCGCTCCGAGAAGGCTTCAGGAGCTGGGGAAGAGGCATCGGGGATGCCTTTTTGTGCGGGATGTGCGCTTTTAATTTTTGTTTTTGAAACTAATTACAGGCTAGAGGGAGAAGAAAGGAGGGGAGGAGGAAAAAGAAAAGAAAAAAAAAAGAAAAAGCCAGCGCCGATCTGGAAGCTTTCCAGTTTTTGCACCAAAAAAAAAAAAAAAAAAAGCAAGGAAGCCACACACCCCGGTATCTTAAAATAGCGATCAGGGAGGGGAGAGGAGCGGCGGGATCCTCCCCGCCCGGCGCAGGGTACCGCTGCCGCTGGCCGGGGAGCCGCGGGCTCCCTGATTGACAGCCCGGGCGTCCTCAAAAGGCCGCGGCTCGACGCTTCTCGGCGGGCTGGCGTAGCGGGGAGCCCGGCCGAGCCGCGCCGAGCCCAGGCGAGCGGGAGGCCGATGCGCGGCCCGGCCCCAGGGCGGGCGGGCGGCCCGGCCATGCACTGCCCGGCCGGCCGGGCCAAGGCAGGCAGGAGGCGCTACAAGACCTTCAGGATCGACGAGATCCTCGCCAAGGAGACCTGCGGTTACTTGGAGAAACTTTCCCTCTGCGCCGCCTGCCCGGCCATCGTGGTCAGGCCAAAGCCGCTG
>Ga0181612_136715_pt1 | contig 12485 bp, 7 predicted proteins | sample HoacroProtozoa21_FD_119630 | JGI IMG/M metagenome (GOLD analysis project Ga0181612, IMG submission 119630) | Hoatzin crop microbial communities from Cojedes, Venezuel. Combined Assembly of Gp0051906, Gp0051904, Gp0051908 | reverse complement strand
CGGGGCGGCGGCGGGCCGGGCAGAGCCCGAGACCCGTGAGTAAGTGCTTCCCGAGCTGGACGGTCACGCCGCGGGCACGTCGGGGATGTTCTTGGAGTGGCCCGGACGAGGCGGTGGTGGCCCCGGGAAGGTCGGGTCGCTGCGGCGGTGCGGATTTATCGAGCGGAGCGGTGGGGTCGGGGGCGCGGGGAGCCGGTGAGGGGGATGAGGGAAGGTGCCCGCCCTCGACGTGCGGGCACCGGGCCGGCCGGGAGCTGCTGCGGGCGGTACGCGTGTGCGCTGCTCCGAATCGCGAAGCACGAACCGATGTCTGAAATCCAGAAGCCAAGAAAAATAACCGCTTGTTAAAGGCTTTTCTGAGGCTGGAAGCTACCAGCACATTCACTTCAAAAGAAAGAAAAAAAACCAAACCAAACATTTTAAAGTTTATTTGAGTTGTCCAACACATTGTTCTGCAGCAGATGTTTGTTGTCCAAACTTCGTTTGCAGCGAGCACAGCCTAATTTCGGAGTGGAAATGCGTATCAAAATGTGCTGCTGTTCTCAAAAGCCTTTTCTGTTCTTAAATTTAATGCTGCCAGGGTGTGTGCCTGATGAATTACACGTGTTTACTTTTCATCTGGAAAGGCTTTGAAAATAAATAAAGTGTACAAAAGTTTGGCTTCAGAGACGCGTTCTTGAATTTCCCTTTGCCTTTCTTATAATTGTCACTGGTGGGCAAGGCATGTGGCTGTGTGTGGAAGAGCAGGGAGAACTGCAGTGCGTGAGGTGAGGGCGGTGGTGAAGGGGGGTCCGGGCTCTTCAGTCAAGCCCGTGCGTGGATATTTGGGAGGCAGGAAAACACGATTCCAGCTGAACTGCCGTGAGTGTGCCAAACACGTAGCATTGTATGCTCTTGTGTAGGCAGAATTAGGTGGCGGAATCTGTTCTCGCTTGTGCTTTATTCTCACTTGTTGCTTTGAGTTCAGGATATTGTGAAAATTGAGAGCAGTTTGGCTCACTGTTTTGAAAATAGAAATTTCTTCTAGCTGTAAGGTACCCAGTGACTCATGAGATGGTAAAAGCCCTCAGCTCCCCATGGGACTCTTACCAAAGTGTAGTAGTGGAGATGTACAGAGGATGGTTGCTGAAGCCCTTTGGCATCCCCATTAACATCAGTTCGTGTTGTCTCCTGGCACTGGGAATTACACGTTCCCGGAGGAAAATTGGAGATTGACTCCAACCGCCTTACCCAGGGCGTTATCCTTGGGGAGCTAGTGAGAGGTACAGCCCTGAGTCCCGGCCTGCACCACTGCGTGGTGGGGCTTGAGAGGGCAGTGGAAGTGTGCCTTGCCATAAAGCTGATCGAGGGGTGGGGGCCTACTACGCAGCATTGCCCTTTTCATTGCACATGTGGCACAGGGACCATACAGAGCTTGGTAGACCCTAGGGACATGAGCTGTGGTGGCAAGCCCCTGCTCTGACCTGGAAGGGTGCTCAACCGTGCTAGGATCCTTGACCTCTGCAGGAGACCACACTAACTGCTGTGGAAACCCCAAAGTGCGGTGGTGGGCAGGGAGGTTTCCCAGGAGGGGCAAGCCATGGTGACCGCTGCTGACCCCAACTTCTCCCTGAATCCTTGGAGCAGGGAGGACAAGGATCAGCCAAACAGCTGAAGGACGCAACTGAATTGTTGACTGCGTGGCTGTGGTTCTTGACGTTGTGCCACTGCCTTTATTTGAGTAATTTAGCAAACGCTCTTTTGGCCATCACCAGATTGCCCCTACACTGCTAATGGGTTTATCTTTCTAGTGGTACCTGGCGGTGCGGCGGTAGGGATCCTCTGGTTTGCTTTAGAGGGAATAAAACTGATTTCCATGAGACTCAGGACCTCAGGGTATTGAAGTTACTAACCAAGGCAATGCTGAATGCACTATATGCCACAGACAGGCTCTTCAGGTCCTTTTTTAATATTTCGAGCTGAGGTCCATACTTTGCAGCTCATGGCTAGTCCTCTGTATGTGGCTGAGACAAAGAGGTTTTGAGGAGTGAGTTGTAGAGCTGTCAGGAAGCAGTGACACAGATATGCCGGATCTGTCTGCTGCTGGCTTGTTACTATAATATATAACCAACTTTTAATTTTTCTAACTGAAAAAATGAATGTGTGTTCTAAGTTACTGGCTACAGAGCAGGAGGAGAACAAAAAAGTAGTGTGGCTGAAAGATGCTACCTGGAAATCTTGCTGCCAGAAGAGAACAGATTTTAATTTTTTACGCTGTTATTTGTATTAACTTTCAAGTGGCTTGTGAGTGATATCCATTCCCTGAGAGTTCTGGCAAATAATAATGTTACAGCCCCCATTGCCTTGCCACTAGCCTGTCAGAGGCAAAGATTTACTTTTGTGATACTAAGTTCACTGCAATAATTTTAGGAGAAGTAATTAGAAACAGTGGAGGATGCCCTGTTTGATTTCTGCTGATGGAGTGCATTGTCCGTGCCTTCAGCCAGGGGAACTGGTATAGCACCATTGCCTTTTGTAGAGTCGTGACAGTTACAGCTGCTGAGCTGTGGCTGATAAAGTCCTAAGTCTGGCATGTAATTTTCTTCACAGAAAGAAACGTATTTGTCCTGTGGTAGTACAGTATGATAACTCTGTTTGAGAAAGACTTACAGAATCATTTATTTTGTTGCATGTGGTGCTGTTAAGTGATACGAGTATGATTCTCTGAGGCTACCATCAGCCAGTCTAGTGAATATTGCTAGTTGAGCTATCGTTAACAAGTACTTTTCTAGTGAAATGTAATTGTTTATTTTACAGTGGAAAGCACTTGCAATTCATATGGACACAGTGGCATTTTGTTATAAGCCAATACAATGAAAGACTGTGATAGTTTCTGTGATAACAGCATGCAGATTGTAACTGAATTGCAATTAGATTGAACCTTAGCTGAGGTGAAGTTGTTCTGTTGAAGAGCTTCACTGTTACCATGCTTCAGAAAAGCGGTCAACAACTCAAGGGCCCAAATCTGCTTCTGGGAGATGAATGAGCTGGTTGCTGACATCTTCAGACTAAAAAAGACTGAGGACACCGTGCAACAACTGTGTTTCTTGGATAATGTGTCTCTCCCAGCAGGTCTCTTCACCAAAGTAGTTTGGACGTAAGAACTAGAATGGGGAAATAATAACAGGAACAACAACAACAATAATAATAATGATAATAATAATGGATAAATAGTAAATTATTTTCTCAGAAAATAATTCTAAAACATCCTGAGTGTCCTAAAGAATTCAAGTCAATTTACTGTAGGCTTTTCTCAGCTATTACTTATTTCCTGAAGGAGGGAATCCAGGAAAAGGGAGCGAGTGAAGACAGGGTGTGGGTCATCCTTTAAATCCCTTTACATTCATCTGGGATGTGCTTTGCTCCTCCCCTCTTCCAGAAGCATTAAATGTATGCCTTGTATACATATGCAAAGGAAAAAAAAGTGAACCATAAGGAAAAGTTATGTGACCTTCTGTGTTTATTTTTAAAAGGGTAGTAGAAATCTAACTAATTTGAATGGGAAGTAGGATTTGGTTTATGATGACTGGCTTTCAGAGCATCTCCTTAATTGTAAATAGCACATTTCTGTACCATTAAGGGTGGGGAGTTATTTTAGGCGTTGGCAACATGCACCCTGGCATAAAGACCTGACACCAACTTTCCCAGGCTATTTGCTGCCTGAGGTCTGCATGGGGAGCTGGGACAAGCTTGGAAAGCAGTGAGTTTGCCTTGCTGCTGCTCAGGCAGTGATGGTTGGGCAGTGTTTTGGAAGCACCACACGCACTTAGGCCTTTCTGAGGAGGAGCGAGCCGCTTGCTGTGCAGACGGAGGCTGGCTGGGACCCCTTGCTAATCCTTCTCACTGCTCCTCTGCATTTCTTTCAGCACGGAAATTTTGTAGGGGGAAAGACATACGAGCAGTTCTCCACATTGCCCTCGTAGTTCCTCAGCAGAGCTGCATCTGTGCAGAGCATGGCTGACAGCCCACCCACAGCCACGTTGACCAGCATGTGGCAATGCTGGACCTTGGTGCCCCATCGTAGTCAGGGTCCCTCTCGGCTCCTGGGTGTATATGCTGTGGCTGTAGCACCCGCGTGGGCCGTGGGTGACATGGGAAGAAGGTGAGATTGATGTTTGGTTTGTTGTTTTTATTTTCAGAGGCTGCTTTGCGAGCTGCTCTGCCGAATTAATATGCGAGGCTTGCTGGAGCTGGGGATACCCACCGCCTGCGCAGAGGAGTGCTTGGAGGAGCGTGGCTTTATCTCCCTCTTGTGGAAAATTGTCGGAACTAAATTCTCGTGATACTAGGAGGAAAAGTCCAGCATTGGCGAACAAATGATGGCAGCAGTTACTGTGCCACCTGATGCTCTTGTGGGCCCTCAAGCAAATGAAGAGATGGACTCTCTGATCGTACTGCATTATAATTACACGGGAAAGCTTGTGTCAAGGGAAAAGGCAACTGACAACATAGATCTGCCCACTATTGCATTTCTGATCCTGTGTAGTTTCATAGTCCTGGAAAACTTGATGGTGTTGATTGCCATATGGAAAAACAATAAATTTCACAACCGCATGTACTTTTTTATTGGCAATCTAGCTCTCTGTGATCTTTTAGCTGGGATTGTTTACAAGGTAAACATTCTTATGTCTGGGAAGAAAACTCTGAGCTTGTCCTCCACAATCTGGTTCATTAGGGAAGGCAGTATGTTTGTTGCCCTGGGAGCCTCCACTTTCAGCTTACTAGCAATAGCTATTGAGCGGCATTTGACCATGATTAAAATGAGGCCTTACGATGCAAATAAAAAATACAGAGTGTTCCTTCTCATTGGTACATGCTGGCTTATTTCGATTTCCTTAGGTGCCTTACCCATCCTTGGCTGGAACTGTATAAACAACTTACCAGATTGCTCAACAATTTTGCCTCTGTACTCCAAGAAGTATGTTGTGTTCTGCATTAGCATCTTCATAGCCATTTTGGTTGCCATCGTCATCCTTTATGCCCGTATCTACATCTTGGTAAAGTCCAGCAGTCGTAATGTCACTAACCACAACAACTCGGAGCGGTCCATGGCGCTGCTTAGGACTGTCGTGATCGTTGTTAGTGTCTTCATTGCCTGTTGGTCTCCACTGTTTATCCTGTTCCTCATCGACGTGGCCTGCAGGGTCAAGGAGTGCTCTGTCTTGTACAAAGCCAGCTGGTTTATTGCTCTGGCGGTCATCAATTCTGCAATGAACCCCATCATCTACACGCTGGCCAGTAAGGAAATGCGTCGGGCTTTCTTTCGCCTTGTTTGTGGCTGTCTGGTGAAATCCAAGGTGGCCAGATCTTTGCCTATTCAGCCCACGCCAGATCACAGCCGAAGTAAATCCAGCAGCAGCAATACCCAGAAGCCAAAGGAAGATTTCCCACCGATGAATGTTCCCTCATGTATTGCTGAGAAAAATGAATCTTCATTTCACAACGGAAACTTCTGCAAGTAAAGGACTCGTCAAGACAAGTACTTTTCTGTGGCTTTTAAAGACAAGTGTAGTTTAAGCATTCATGCACGTAAGTCACAGGGGAAAACACTAACTACTCGCTTAACTTTGAGGATTTATTTATCACCAATCATTTGCTTTGGGTGTTCGTTCAGTAACACACCTGATTCAGAAAAAAACCTTTCATGCTGCCCAACAGCCAGGACAGAGTCCATGCACATCCAGTGACATTGTGTGCCACAATGGCATTGCGTGATGAGGCTGCGTTGGGCACTGCCTGATCTTCCGAGGCATCAAGAAAACCTGTTGGACTCTTCAGCACTCACTAAACACTGCTGACGGTGAGAAAAGGAGCCCGATTATTGCCGAGTAGGAGAAAAATTCGTTACGTATGTTGGTGATTATAGTTCTCTATATGTATCTTGCTGTTACATTAATGGCCATATATGTATGTGGCATAAATAGCTGTATATTTGTACAATTCCTTATTAAAAAGTTGTTGTTCAGTAAAAGTTTACAATATGCTAAACATTGTATTGCAGCATACAGTGTAAGGTGACAAATTATACAAATAAATGTGTTTCAATGGGGATATTTGAAAATATATGAAGTAGTAGCTTTTAACTGACAGGAACTTTAACATGTAATATCAATGCAGTATTTTTACTTTTGCCACTGTTATTCAAACTTTTTGTGTTTAGGGAAAGACAACATGACAGTTGTCACTGTGACATTTCACAACTTATTTTAAACAAGCAGTAGTAAATAACCATTGAGAGAGGCTGTATACGTTCGCTATTTAAAGTAGTGAAAATGTGACCCAACAATACACATGTATCGAGTGTATGTACTGTTTCAATGCATATATTTTTGCTTACTATTTCCAATGTATTTAAAAATGTATGTCAAACCTATGTAAACCTGTGTACTTTGTGAATGCACTACCTAAGCTGAGATTCTTCAGTTCTGAAAAGAGAGATGAATCATTTCAGAAAGCAATGAACCACAAACGGGTCCCTGTGGACTTCCTTCTTTTCTCTCCAGGCACTACCACAGCATGGGATTGTGTTAGAAATTCTCCCTGGGACTAGGTCCAGCCAGTGGGACAAGGTTCCATTTTCTGGCAAGGGGACTTTACACTCTTGTCATCTTCGGGCACTTTTGCGGATACAAGAGGGAAGATGCGGTACAGCAGGATCAGGCTGAAGGGCCATTTATACCTGACCCTGCCTTGGATCTGAAATGAAAGCCTGTTTAGTTTGGAAGACCTTCCAACTTTCCTGGAGCCCCAGACTTACTCTTTTGAGAGGCAGTTCCGGAGAAACTCATATGAAAACAACTTTATGGTTCATCACTGCCTTACCAAGCTCAGTACAGGGTGGTGTTCAGCATCAGGGGGATTCCATGAGACTTTGAGAAGTTAAGACTTCATAAACATCTGTTTTCAAGTCCCCGTGGAAATGGCCCGTGGTACTTTCATCAGTAGTACTTTATGGCTGGAGGCTTCAGTGGAGGTTGACAGGAAATTCTGAGATGAGTTCCCATTGTCTTTCAGTAAGAATGTAAGCATATGACTTTATTGAGCTCTTTCAAAGACTTGTGTTTAATGTCTCAAACCACACTCTGCCTTATGCACATTCAGAAGTAGTTGAGGCTTTTTTAATACACAGCCTGACAGAGCTCATCCTTAGCTTTACTCTGGTCTTTATCATTTAAAGCAGCAGCATTAGACTCTTCCCAAGCATGTACAGTGTAGAAGTTGTGTAATGTGTGTAGCAAAAGCTGTTAATATGTAGAGGTTTGCATTGTGATTATCTTTTACAAGTTAACAGTCTGCTTGTAAATGTTTTACGTTCATAGAAAAGTGTAAGAACAAAGAAAAACTGTATTTTAATGAAATAACTGTGAAAGAGTAGTAAATATTAAATAATTTCTACCAAACATATTGAAAAGCGGTGCACTTAGAGATGAAGAAAAAGCTAAACTAAGTTAAGCATGATATATGAACTGGAGATACAGGTTGGGTCAGCAGCTCTGTAGCTTTGTGAGAAATAGAACTGGTGACATTGCATTGCCGTGATTTGCTTAGAGTTTTAGATCTTACAGTGGTATTTGGCTATATTTTCAGTGTGAAGGTTCTCAGCTGAAGTTTTGTCTTTGAAAACTGCCAGCTAAAATATGTTCTAAATGTTATTTCGTGGGGTGGTGGCACGTGGCAGCATTCCTTGCTATTGTAGAGCAGAAAGGCCTTAGCAACACAACAGTTTAAGAAGACATTGTGGCTGACCCCACACCAACTCGCATGTCAAGGATGTTACATGATTCGCTGTATTTAGGTGAAAAAAAATGAACATTTTTAATAGCCAAAGTCCAAGAACATGCACATAAAGGTGAGTTTTAACATCTGGATTCTAGCTTTAGCTATTGTCAGACTTGATGCAAGGTACAAGTAATGCAAGCAACTCTGCTGTTAGAGGCCATGTGATTGCATGTCAGTACAAAAACCTGTCACTCTGCTTTGATTTCCTTCTCTTATTTTGGAGCTGTGGGGATATTTTGTTAGTTCACTACCCTGCTGTACTTGAAGCAGGCTCCTAAGTTTCATGGGTTCACATGTAACACTGATAATACAATTTACAAAGTACTTACGACTGAAGAGAAAAAAGCTGTTGTGGATACAGTCTTCACTGGGTACATCCCACTGGGACGTGTTAGGTAAAGCACAGACTGTGGAAGATTTCAGAGCAGTATTTTAAAGTAGGACAAGCAAGGACTTAACAGCAGTGGACTATAAACAACCAGGTAGATGTCCTGTCCTTGAAGCCGGAAAAATATGGAGAGTAGCTTCTTTCACTCTAAGATACTAGAAAATTCCTTGAAATACATCCCAGAATCCAAGTTTTTTATCACCTAGACTGATTTGAGCATATGAGAAACTGAATCAGGTCTCCTTTTCCCAACTGGTTTTGCATGGAGCAAAAGCTACAAAGGAGACTAACATTTCATTCCTAGTATTTCATGGATTGGAATATTTATTTTGGTTTTGGATTACAAAAGAGATGCAAATCAAATCACCTAAGGAGAAAAAGATTTCACAAGATGCTTTCCAAGAGTCTTTTATTGCCAACAGCCTTACAGAGTATTTTCAACTCATTAGGTACCATAAACATTTTGAAAACTTTTAATTAAATCTCAAACCTTTGAACCGAAGTTGTTGTGTAGCAGTCGTTTTCCAAAGAATTTTAAAAAAGGTTTTGGAAACCTTCTGTGGAAAACATGCGTTTAAACTCTGGGTGCCGTGCCTGAAAGCAGTACCTGTGGGAACGCTGTGCAGCTGAAGGCAGCTGGTTCTGTCTCTGTCACTCCCAGAGTCAGAGCAAGGCTTTGCCGCTGCTTTCTGGGGAGCAGGCTCCGTCCCCTGGCTCCCTTGCTCAGAGGGATGCCTGCTCCAGCAGCGCCGTGTGCAGCTCCCTTGCAAAGGCACATTTTACAAGGACCGACTGCAATTAGGATGTCGTGCTGCCTACGAGGTTTGTCGTTTCCAGCTGCTCTAGTAAGGAAATGGACAACACACCTGTGCATAAAGTCCAAAAAGCTGTGGACCTGAGAGCTGCCCGTCAGCCCCTGCTAAGCAGAGCTACACTGGCATCCGCCCTGGGTAGTGTCACTGAACTGACCAACACAACCAAGGGCACAGCTCGGCCCCTTGACTTTGCTGGGAGCTGTGGACCCCCACGGCCAACCCAGGCCTGGGGACACTCCCTTCTCCTGGCAAAACTCATGGGGGCAGGCACGGCAGCAGTGATCAGGGGTTTCTGCTTGGCTAGCATTGAGCTGTGAGGCTTGCCACAGCCCTGAGGCCTCCTGGCGCATAAAGTGGTGTGGAAACACCATGCACGGGCATGCAGAGGTGTGCTGGTGCCCATGCTGCCTTCAGCAGGCTGGAGGCACTATGCCAGGGCATGCAGAGGTGTGCTGGTGCCCATGCTGCCTTCAGAGCTGCATTTCTTCTCCGCAAGAGCAACATAACTTCCCAGGGCATCTCTGGGCTCAGCTTTTCTCCAAGTGGGTAGGAGGGAAGGGCCTTTGCATGGAGACACTTGGGCATTGGAGGAAGAGGATTTGGGAAATATCAGCCCAGCTAAGCTTCCTTCTGTTGTGGAGCCTTTCTACTCTCCATGGTACAGTAAACAGCTGCTCATGCATGGATCTTTTCCTTGCAGTCACTCTCCATGGAAAGACCATGGAGTTGGCTACCTTTGGCTACCCTCACCTATTCAGTGTGCCGAGCAGGAAAGCTATGTTTTCAGGAGAGGGCATCATATGGCCCACAAAGAGGACCTGTACGAGTGATTACTTGCATCTTGAAAATGGTATTTGTTGAAAATGAACTTGTGGAAATCAGTGTTGCCTCTGTTGAAGTAAGTGGACCTCCTCTGATATAAAGTCAGTGTAACTGAGGTGAAACTCCCTATGTGCCGTTTGGTCCTCTTGACGTTTTTCATCCCTGTTTCTGCTGAGATGGGTGTTCATTGATGTATTAATGTTCAGTATCCAGGTAAGCTGTGTAGAATTTCAACAGGTATACAGGTATACAAAATGCTACACAATGGGTATCCCTTCAGGTAAATAAAACAAAAAACAAGCCACTAAGGACCCTGGGCATAGGAGAACAGACTCAAACCCACTTTACATGCATTTCGATTTCAGAGTAGTGCTCATTATTTTATTACTTTGGTTAATCATATACAAACTGAATAATCAGAAAACAGTTGCATGACACTTATATTCCAAATTGTGTTGCTCAAGGACTTCCTCAGAGACAAAATTCGCCTCTATAACCAGAATACCACAATCAGCAGACAGGCAAAAACTTGAGATTCACAAAAGTCATTGGGAATATAAATGATCACAATATTTCCACATACATTATTTTTCCTGCAATTCTCAGTTAAAAATGTTTCTAAAAGTAATAAATATTAATAAATAACAAATGTACAGTCAAACTCCCTTTTACAGCAAAATAGTCACTTTTTTGTTTTGTTGTTGCTGCCCGCACAATGCAAAGAAAAATATTTACCTCAAAAGAAACCTGGCATCTTCGAGGTTTAACTCTGCAGGACTTCACTGAGAAGCAGTTATCACACCAATCCAGCCACAAAGGATACAAATATATATCAATTATAATCTTTACATTCTTCATTTAATAAAAAAATTTCGCTAATTTTGAATGACTATTTGCCTGGTTGTGTTTGGTGGTTTTTGCCTCATGGAAGAGAAAGGAGAACTGCTGGAAAAAGCTGTCATTTGGCCTGTACGTTATTTGACCTTCATGATGAAAAATGTAAATCTGCATGTTAATCTCAAAATCTCAGGCTACTCTCCTTTTCTGAGTCTTCATGTCTCCCATGAAGTGGGGTAGCTTTAGCTTCTTTCTTCCTTTGGTTTCCACGGCCTGTTCTGTTGCCAAACAAGGTTTAAACATTCTTTATTTAGCTTTTCCCCTATATGGTGCTTTTGCTGGAAATGCGTAGCTCTGAAATCTTATCCCCTTTACTGAGACAAAAAAAAAAGCCCTGCTTTTTCTCAGTGGAAGCCATGCAAGATGCTTATTTATATTGGAGGGTGCAGTGGAACAGATTAGGGCTTATGAACATAAATGTCTCAAAAATTTGAGACAAGCCGTAGGCATTGCCTAAGTATTTTGCAGTTCCCCTCCCCAGAGGTTCTGCTTTAACCCTGTCAACCAATTAGCGTGTTTATAATTTGGTGACAGCTGTCTATTCTCGTTAGTGGCTTATATACCTACTGGTTCGTGTTTCCAGGCTGCACATTTCTCATCCTTGGGGTTTTCTCTCCCACGACAGCTTTTCACTCCCTATCCAAGCCTCTGGCTAACTGCAGGCGAAGTGTATGTCCGTGTTATCTTTTCCACAGGCCTGCCCTTGTTCCAGCTGCATCCAATGCAGATGTGAGGAAGGTCCACAGACACTGTGTGCGAGCGAGCAGAGTTAAGTACAGCTGAGCACAGAGCTTTTAGTGGGAATTTGCCCATATCCTGACAGTTTCGAGCAAGCAGTGATTTGTGGAGAGTGCAGCCCTAGGTCTGGGCAAAAAGACTATGCAAATCAACGTATTTTCGACAGTACAGTAAGGTAAATCTGGCTTTGGATTTTATGCAGACATATTTTTAAAATGTCTGGAAGATAAAAAGGGAAGTGTGTCTGTTACTTCAGCTTAGCCTTTGTTTATGCAAATGTGGTTTACTTAATATAAACTCTTGGTTCTGCCACTTCAGATAGACACTGGATGCTAAGAACGAAAGCTTGAAAGCAGGTTTTGTAACCTGTTGTCAGAACATTCACAAGTTCCAAATTTCCCCTTTAGAGCTGTAAATTTCCTGGAGGCTGCAAAACTCTGCTAGTTTTCAAAAGGAGCATTTGCTACTTACAAATATCTAAATATGCATCAATTCTATTGTGAATACATTGTATCTGGCATCTGGCACTTGATGTGCCAGCAGCAATCACACTGTGGTATAAATTTTATAAATTCTCCTCATCTTACCGCACAGCATGATGCCTGGGGACCACGATGATAAGAAATGTGAGCATATTATTCCACAAAGGAGAAAAAGAATGAACCCAGGATATAGGCAGTTTAGTGCTGGCAGATGACATTTACCAGACTTCTAGTGAGCATTTTCCTCCGGTGACAGTGCATATGTTGCGCTCAAATCTTGGTCCCATACTATGTCCTTTGTTCAAGCTTGTATTGAACATGTGTGGCAAAGAAGTTTCTGGCAGAACTGGCGTTATCTCCCATTGTGAACCCTGTAGGATTGTCCTGGTTTTGGCTGGAACAGAGTTATTTTTCTTTCTGGTAGCTGGTGTAGTGCTGTGTTTTGGATTTGGGATGAAAATAATGTTGATAACATACTGATGTTTTTAGTTGTCACTAGGCAGTCAAGGACTTTTCAGCTTCTCT
>Ga0181612_136714_pt1 | contig 12485 bp, 10 predicted proteins | sample HoacroProtozoa21_FD_119630 | JGI IMG/M metagenome (GOLD analysis project Ga0181612, IMG submission 119630) | Hoatzin crop microbial communities from Cojedes, Venezuel. Combined Assembly of Gp0051906, Gp0051904, Gp0051908 | reverse complement strand
GGGTTTCGGAGGTGGTGGAAGAGGTGGAGGTGGCTTCCAAGGTGGCAGGGGAGATTATGGTGGCAGGGGAGGTTATGGTGGCAGAGGAGGCTATGGGGATCCATATGGTGGAAGAGGAGGGGGAGGATACCGAAGATACTAAAATACTGTAAATATTAACAAAGTAACTGGCAAAATATAGTGGTGGTGTTTACTGGTATCAGGAATTTAGATATGTTAACTTGGGTTTAGGTTAGAGTTAAGTACGACCATATGAATCATTTTGCTAGACCAACTGATGTTGTCATTGAATTCTTTTAGTTAACCGAACAGAACTTTTATACTGAAATGTGATGACTGAAGTCCTTGTTTTTCGTACTGCTCATATGATGTTTTTTAATATGTCATTTTATTTAAAATAAGCCTCAGAAAACTGAATAAAAACCTTTCTAAACAAACAAAAAATATATTATTTGACGTTCAGGCCTCTCTAATTATAGCACGTTGCATGTCCACTCCCCTGCTTCAGAATGCTGTGTAGAAAAAACAAAATAGGCCTAAGAAGACGATGGAAACACTTTTAAAATACTCTAGGGTGCTGCTTTCAGGCTTTGCCTCTTCATCTAGTTTTCATGTGGGATGTGTAAATGAATTTTAATGTTAAAATCCTTAAGGCTTTGGTTGAAATTATTCAATTAGGTTTCTTATTGTTCCAGAAGTTTACCTAGAAGCAACATTCTGAATTAATACTCTCCAGAAACGAATAAAATCACGTTTTTTTTGTGTGTCGATGAATATATCGGAGACTATTTGAAGGTCAGAGTGCGTGCCATAAACTCAGAAGCATTTGGAATCTTGACAGTGTCTTATTTTCATTTTACCTGCTTTCCGTTTTATTAGTGTTTCGTAAAAATATTCTAAGATCAGATTGAGCAGGAAATTTCTGCAGCCATCATGTCTGGTAAGAGTTCATTTATATATTCCTTCTGAATTGGGCTTGAGACATAAAGGTTGAATAAGCTGAGCTTCTTGAGAAAGAACATACCATTTCTTTTTTCTTTTTTTCCCCTTTTGTTTGTCTCTCCCCAGCCTGCTCTTGTGTTCAGGAATCGCCAGCTGCCCAGCTAGTAAGACATCTCATACAGCAGTTGCCCTTCCTGAGTGACTTTTCTCTCTCTTACTCTGCCAACCAGTTGGTCTGATAACCTAAAATGAACTGTCTTGGTATGCTGTGGGTGCTGCCTTCTTCACAGGCAGCGTTACTCTAGGAGGAGATAGCTTTCATACAGTTATGGCTGTAAATATGTGTAGACAAGAATTAAATTTAGAGCTGTCAGTTAAAGATGACAGTTTCTGTTGTCCAGTGTCTTTTAGATCTCCTCCCCTGCTGTGAGGCCACTCCTTGAGTACAGGAGGTGGAGCAGGGCAGTGATGCCCAAGTCCATACTCAGGACAGGATTTATCAGGGTCATGTTACTACAGAGATTCGGGAACGCGTCTGATAAACCTGGGTGTGTCTGTCGATTGCATAGCACAGGAACCTTGAAGCACTTCAGTTGAGGACGTAGCTCTAGGTTTAACTGCGGGTTGAACTTTAGGATTTGATTTTTGTTTTATGTTCCACAGTTGTGAGTTCTTTCTGCACAAATTTCCTATTGGTGTCCATATTTAATACACTTTGAAGATGTTATTTTACCTTCAGGAACATGTGCATCATGTCTTGTTTCATAGGCAGCTTTATGCATGAATGTAAAGCTCTGTTCAGAAATTATTATCTCTTTCAAAAGCCCGTGCCAGATTTTATTAATTAGCTCTCAACAACCTTTTAATTTGAAATTTTAATGCAGATAACAGGAGAGACTCTTTTGAAGTTTATTTCCTCTGTGGTTGTAGTCTGCTGGAGAATGCTGCCTGAGATGTTATAGATATGGCCTTAGCCATATTTAGCGTCCCAGCAGGTGCCTAACAAAAAAGGGCAGGAGTTTTCCTTGCTTGAACATGTGAGCTTGGATGTGAGCTCTTGAAATAACAGCTTAACCTCACCCAACTGCTAGCAATATAGTTCCTTTCCCATTTTTTTTCTGCACTCCTTTCTGGCCTAAGCTGTTGTCAGCCTCTGCGGTCATTACAGGGAGACCCTCATGGGCCACATGGGAGCACATGGTTTTGTGTCATGCTCTGGAATAGCTCACAAACTGGTAACACACTGAGTGAGACCGCTGGCCTGGGAAGTGAAGCTTTGGTCAGCAAAGGAACGGAGAGAGTAGTTTTTAACAACCAAAGCCTTAATATAAAATTCTGTTTGCTCATCCCAGTGTTATTTTTTGCTGCAAGTAATTTCCAAACAGTAGTCAAGCATTTAGCTTCACCAAGGAAATATGCTCAGAAAATCACATGGCTTATCTATGTGTAAAGAGTTCAGCAGTCTTCAGCTGTGAAGTCGCACTGATTTAGTTGAACCGTGGTAACTGTGGATGTGCCTTGGTGCTTTCGCACTTGTCAGTTTATCCCGTTGGGAGCAGGCAGGGCAGTTCTGAATGAAGTAAACCAGCAAGTGAACCAGCCGTGTGCCCACAGGTAATTCTAACAGATTATTTCAGTATCATATTTATGTAGACCATGTAAAAGATGGAAATGTAAATAGGTTGGAGAGTTTGATTTTTAATCTGGCCACTTCAGTTTTTCTTAAATAATTCCAAAATGTGAAGCCAGTAGCTGAAAACTGAAGTAAGCACCACCACATTTCATAGAGGTATCATTTTCTGTCCTCTGTTGTCTGGATGTGTGCTTTTAATTTATCAAAAGATGCAATAACACCATGAAAATAATCAATTTAAACCTCTTCTCAAATTTTGTATGTTTGTCTTGAAAAGAAATATTTTCAAAAATTCTGTTGTAAGTAAAAGATTTTCATATTTATGTTTGTGAGCATTTTTGAGTGTGTTCACACTGAGTGAATATCTACCTGAATATTGTTTTGTTTGATCAAGAATTGGAAAATAGGCTGGGGTTTTTTTTCAGGATTTGAGAGAGTCACTTGTTAACAGCTGTAAACACTGAGGAATAAAGTACTGTATTTGAAGTTACTTGCATCACTTGTGTAGTGTGGTTTGGATCCACTATCATACGTTCCTCTTGTGTTTGTAAGGAGGAATTCCTGCTGGTGACTTGCAATACTGACGGATCTGACTTCTTATGATAATGAAAAATAACAGGTATATTTTGACCAAAATGGAGAATGCTGTAGATAATAATACAGGAAAATTTCAACAGACGGGACGTGTCACAAATACATCCGTATTACATTGTCTGGGATTACTAAGGAATCTCAGTTAAATTTTATCTTAGTAAAAAAAAACCAATTACATAAGTCTATATTATCATTAATTTGTCTTTATGTAAACTAAGGAAACATCCTCCAGTTACTTCTGAAGCTTTCTGTTTTTAATTTCTATAATTATGAAGTAAAACACCACTTTTTTTGTGTGTGCAAGACTGTAGAGCAGATTTGCCCGTATAAATAGGAATTGAGTTTTCAGGAGTTGGTCTGCACTCCTTGTCTTCTTCCCCTCCCTAGGTGATGGGAGATAACTGAATGGTCATTACCCCATATAAAAACGTATTTGAGATATAAGGTATTTTGGGGTTTACTACAAGGTAAAGAACAAGAAGCCTTGAGGGTGCTACTGTGCTGCCTGTGTAACAGTCAGCATGAGCAGACACTAGAGATAGAGACGCCTTGTTTAAACTTGGCAATCATGCTGTGAAATCTTTTCAGAGTCAGCATTCTCAAAAGTGAGAGATTGTGCTAATGAAGAATTGTGCCTTGTAATACTTGGAATAGTGAGGAGCAAAACAGTGTCTGTACTGTGTCGACCACCGCAATACCGAAAGACTAATCTGCAATGCTCTACCTTCCCGAGTTTGCTCCGGCAACGTTCTGCGGCTCGCAGAAGGGGAAGCTAGACCGGGGACTCTGGTCGTAGGTTAGTTCTGCAAGAAGTGTCTCGGGTGACAGTCAAGGAAGACGGATATAGGTTGTTTAGACTTCTTTGACATGCAAACTCAGAGGCACAAAGTGCAATTTTAATATTTTTTTCTATTATAAATATTAAACCAAAATCTTACAATTTATATAAAATCTTTACAATCTGTACACTTTTTCAATCTTCTCAAACAGCATTAAAACAAATTTTTCAAGTTGCCATAGAGATCAGTTACAACAAAATAACAGATTGCTACTGCAACAAAAACATATTTCCAAGACCATATATAAGCTACTTCAAAGGCAGTTGTGTTTAATCTGAATCTGAACAGTAGCCCTGCCTTGTTAGCTGTGATATTTCTCAGTCTGTTTACTTTTATCTTTAAATGATCAGAATTCACACTTAGAAAATAAACAGCAGTTGGGGTGGCAGGGCACTTGTTTTTTCTTCCTTCCTGTATGTACATGAAACACAGCTGAGCCTGCAGCAGGAATAAAGGTGAGTGCTCTTCCTTTAAATTAGCCATGACAAAATACATTTCAGTATCAGTGTCTGCTAACGTGACTTTGAAACAGCACTTAGCACTTTAATGGTATCTTTTTTCCTAGCATGAAGCAGCTTGAAGATTAATACAGATGTGAGTGATTTCTGTTGAGTAGCTTTGTCAGTTTTAGCAGTATCCCTGTAGTCAGTTTCTGCTGTTAGTCTTTCATGCAGCAAAAAAGGAAGTCCCAAAAGAGGTAAGAAGGGACTACCACTGTAAAAAAAAAAAAAAAAAGTCAGGGACAAACTCCCCCCAGAAGTGTAAGGGGCTTTGGGCAAACAGAGAACCTGAAGGTACTTTGAGAGCTCTGGAATTCTCCAGGTGTCAACTGACTTCTCTGAAGCAGGAAGTTTTCAGCACACGCGAAGCGTCACGTACTTGTTCTGTAAGGCACTCCTGCAGACAGATCCCTTTTGCATCCTTCGGATTGTGTGTGGGAACAAGACGGTAACACAGAATCAGTAAGTCAGCATTTAAGACTGTGCAAACCTATGGTCGTAACTCAATTTTGAGTATTAAGTACTCGACCTAGCAACACAGTAGCCTTTGGACCAGCTGCTGATGCTAGGGAATTTTCCTTTTAAATAAGAGTTTGTTCATGATCTCCACCCCCCAGCACACACAAAGTACATGCATACACACAAATTGTACTAGAATCAGAGTTTAGACCACAAGTGAGCACAAGATTTATGAGTCTTAGCTGCTCTTTGGGGTATTTTTGAAATACACAAAAATATATTCAATTTTTGTCTTGTTTATTTTAATTGTTGCAGAAACAGACTTTTATTTGCTCAATGCCTATTAGAAATATGCCTTGCTGTAGTTCCCTGAATAGAGGACAAAATCAAGAAGCTTACAGAAAATGGGCAAAGCAAGTTTGCAGACATGACCTGAAAGCCATTCTGATTGCTTCATTGATCAAAGTGCAATTCCGTGTTAATTGTTAATAATTCAGGTTTAGTGTATGAGGAAAAAAAGCTGCACAATCTTCACAGCTGCTGGTTTTTGTCCTATGCATTTCAGTTATTTACAGTAAGGTAACAGAAAATTACTACTACTACTACAATTTCCTGCCATTTGTTTCTACTTATACATGGAGATGCAAGCACAATCCAAGTTCAGAACAAGAATTCAGAATCACTGAACTAGCAAGTAGTTTCAAATGGACTTTTGTTATAAATAAAGCATTCCTATGCTTGATAATGACTCTAAATTGTGGATGGAATGTACATTTATACCACTTTGAACACAAAGCGCACATGCTATTGCAATAGGCTGACTAAATTTCAATCTATAAATGACTTGGAACTTACAACTTCAGAGGAGCATTAAGTGCACTTTGTAGATAAATAGTCGTCAGTTTCTGATGTTTACATGTGTGTGACAAATCCCTGTTTAATAAAGGCAAGCAAGTCATACAACTTCTACCGATTCTCTTGGAATGCAAATGCAATTTTAAAATTGGCTATTCTGACATATTTATCAGTAACTTGACAGACTGTTTTATTGTCTCTTAACAATATGTACACTTTGTAGCTTTAAGAAAACTAAGTTACCTCCCTAGCACCTTTTACTATACATAATTTACACACCTAAGAGCCCACTCACCTTGACTCTTTACCTAAAGTGCACGTGAAATCTAGGAGAGAGAGAGAATGGAGAAACTTTGGTTGGAACCAGATGATGTTAGGAGCTCTGAAAAACAGTAACTGTTGCATGGGGACTACTGTACAGTTTCCCTCATAATATGGCCCTCAAGGTTCTACTCAACAGTGGCGTCCACTTTGACACGAGAGAAAAATACTCAGCCTTGTCCTGTATCTACCGTCTGTGGACAACAAGTTATCTAAACCGAGCTGTGGGATAGAACACAAAAATGGAAGCCATATTCCATAGTCTCATCTGTTTTACCTTAACAAAGGTAAGCTTTTGAGCAGCAGGACTTCTAAAGCTCTGAAAGAGGTTTAAAAAATTTGTCAGTTTATCTTAACAAGTCTAAGAATCAAATGATCAAATATCATTAGCTTAACTACTTATTTTAATATTCTTGTTAAACTTTGGAAATAAATATGACAGTTCATGATTTTAATCGGTTTCAGCCACAATGAGCAGGAACTGTTTCTCTTAATGGAATATCTCTACGGTTTTACTTAAATACTCAGCTTTATCAAGCATTTGTTTCTACAAACCTGAATTTTGGCCAAATCTGAGGTGACAGTCTTACAAAGAGCTACTTTGTCAGAACACTTGTAGAGTAAGGTATGCTGCTGGCAGACAAGTTACTGGGGAATCCACATGGTCTTCATCATGAACACAAACTTCGGCAACGTCACTCCACTTAAAAGCAAACCCAGAAGATACTATTTTCATTGCACAGATAATGCTAAATTACCTTTAAGAAGTCAAAAGAATGGATTTATACATTTGGGAGTGTATGTTTTGTATGGAAATGTGTTGAGCAAAGAGAATATTTCTGTTTAACATCCTTCAGATTCGCTCTCCAGTTCACTTGGGAAAGCAGCTTTATCACAACCTCTCCCTCAGTCTTACATTCTTCCACAGGAGTTTTCCTCTCTTGTCTGCTAGAAGCAGTCTCTGTGTTGTAGGTTGTCAACTACATGGTTTCTTCTCTGGATTGTGAGAGATTCAATAGTTTTATGTGCCTGTTCCAGTTGGATCTTTAAACCTTCATTATCTGCCTTTAGAATATTTATTTCCTAAAAAAAAAAAAAAACAAAACAGAGAATGATATTTTATTTTTAATTTGTTTCAGGACTGTCTGGTTGTATGTTTAGGTTGACGGGCATAACCGTAAGTTGGTGTAGCTCTTCTCAGTGGAACAGAACCAGTAACTTACTCAAATGTTTCCATAGTCGCTGGTCTATCCTTTCTGTACACTTTTAAAACTTTCCAGCATCTGCCATCTGACAGTCACTGTGTTCACAACCTGCACTTACCCACCCTCCACTGCTCCTCTCATAACAGCAGTAACTGAGGGGAAACAAGAACACGGCTCATACTTTACTGCTCCACTACTGCAGAAATTGATGTACAATAATCTAAGACATTAATTTGTAACATTGGCTGCTGTTCAGTAACTGAGGTCAGACTCTGCTGAGGGAGCAAGGGCAAGTGTAAACTGTGGGACTTGCACGAATGGGACATTTTAAAGAACCAGTTCTTACAAGTACATCCACACTTCACATCCCTGTCTATACTGAATGTATTGTTGACTGAAAGAGAAATGGTCTGTACGGGAAGATTCTTGCTAATTGTCTTAATCTCTTTCCTAATAAACCAATCATCTTTCATAAAAGATGAGCTCACTTTATCAACAGCAAAGGATACTTTGAAAGTTATACTGCTCAATCAAAGTTCAGGCTGTGGGTCTGTTAGACTGTTTCCATGTTGGCCCATCTCAGAATAGTGATAGTAATGAGTAAAGTATGAAAATAAGTCTGCCTTTGTTCCTCAAAATCATATCTGGATCCATCCGCCAGTCGCATTGATACTGTGATAGTCTCTTTAATCTGTCTGGAAAGGAGGTGTTTCTACGAACCTGAATTTGGGGCAAATCTGAGGTGACACAGTCTTACGAATAGCTATTTTGTCAAACACTGAGTAAGGTGAGCCACAACTGGGCTGGTGCAGGGCAAATGTAGCAACAGGCATCATACCTGTTCACACTGCAAAATTTCTTGGTGATTTGAAGTTACCAAAAAAAAACCCCCTAGGGCTTCACTGTCAGTTGAACAAAAGCAGAGCTCCCCACCTTCCCCACCCCGTCATGTAGGGGAGCAGAGGCCACCAAAAACAGGAAGAAATTCAGGACGATGTTACTTGGTTTACGGAGTAGCATCCTGTCCTAAGCGACTGGATTATGTTCACATTCTTCCCTGTCGCTTTTGAGACTGAGAAGGATCAGTGTAACAAGGGATTCAAAATTTATTCCCTAAGCCCTATGCTAGTCCTAAAATTTATGCTTGAAGTGAAGCATTGCTGGAGCTAAAGTGGCTAAGAATGTGTGATGCCATGGATTGTTCTGGCAGTTAATTACACTGCAGTAAGTTGGCACCTTCCCACCCAGCCATTCCCCTGCATCCTCCAACCACTTCATGGTACTGTTGCGTAAAGCAGAATTTGTTTCATCATGTATGTACCTGCTCAAGTTCCTGGTATGAGGGTTTACAGCTGTGATGATGCTCCTTCATTTTCTGGCTGGAGTCCTTGTTTTCCCATTTAACATAGGCCTTTTTGCGGCCTAGAATTGGGCTTGGGCATGGAGATGGTGGAGCTGCCTGGAGATAATGGCTTTCTGGCATCCTGTGTTCTTTCTTCTCTGTCTGCCTCCGAGATACATCACCAGCCACCAGTACGGGATTAGTCTGTGTACCTTTGTGAACTACAGCTGGTTTCAGTCTCACTGAGATTTTCTGAGCTGAGGAACCCATGAGCATAATGGTTCGGTCCTTGCTGTCTTCATTGTGTTCCACTACTTCTCCATTAGGAAATGTGAACGGTCCTTCTTCTTGTCCTGTAGAATATATATGATAAATTGTGTCAAGATCTTATCCCAGGAAAGGAGAAACAGGAGAAACAGTTAATAAATGAAACAACATTTATTTTTTATTGATTTTGCATTCATTGCTCTCCAAAATAGGTGTCGCTGGAAGTTTATCAGTGTTGTGTCTCCTGGAACAACTGTTTGCCCCGTCTCAGTAACTGTGTGTTCAAATACAGGGGAAAAAACAAAGTCAGTCCAGTAGCTGCTGCAGGGTCTAGAGAATTAAATGAGAATATGGATGAACAGATGAGGCTTACAGCTTCAGCCTAGACCTGAATTCTCATTCTTCGACAGGATGTAGTTCTGAGAGGTACCACATTCTGGCGCACTGGGTGGTGATGGGGTAACAGGCTACAGTTTAATCTCTCTACAAGCAGGACATCTCACGAGGAGGGTATCAAGCAATGCTGCAGCCATTGCAGGTGCAATCACACAGACGCACGTGGTCAGTTACCAAGAGAAACTGGCTGCGTTGTGCTCGACGTGCATGCTAATAGGAAGTCTGAGACAGAATCCAGCAGTATGGATCTTACATACAACACAAAAGATTGATATCAAAGTGGCAAGAAGTAAATTTGAAGAACATCAGATACAGGCAAAGAGCAGGAGAGAAATTCAAAGTATGTGAGTATGGAGAGAACTGGAACATCAAGATCAAAAGAAAAACAAAACAAAAGTAGCCTGAGGTCTTATTCAAGGACAACACTTCCTCCTTTGGAGGCCTGCATGGTAATACACAATATGACAAGTTTATACAGCTTGTTTGATATAAGGAGAAGAGAACAGAGAGGTGTGGATTTTTCATTTCTGAATGATGGAGAGATGAAGAGGATTGTAGAGTCAGCTACTGAAGTAGAAAAAATAAACACAATTAGCTCTTGGTTTTCCTAGCACACAGATACTCAAGTATACTGACTTTATAAACTCCACATTGAAATCTGAGTCAGAATTGTAACAGTGCAGTAGTGTCACTTAATGTGATCACAGTGGTAAAAAATGGAGTGTACCAAGATGTGCTTGTCATGAGATGAGAGAGCTAAGGGAACCTGTCCGCTGTTCAGTTCATGGCATCTAGTCCTCATGGGAGTCTGGCAGAAGATTTACTTAGTTTTTGTGGAATTTATGCACCACATATTGTGTAGTGTGACAAGAGATCTCCCAGAAAGGGAGTCCTTACTTATTCAGGCTAGAACTGGAATGGTATTACTTAGTACAGGCTCACTTACGCCTGGTTGTAGTTTATATGTTGATAAAACACTGCAGTTAACTAACAAAACCTAAACCGATGCTGTACAACTCAGCTTTAGAAGAAAAAGGAGCAAAGGAAAGATTAGATCTCTGGATCTTTTTATGTGATCTTATCTCACCATGGAATTGCTCTTTGACTCCTACGGGGCAGAGGCTTGAAGCAAAAGCAGATGTTGGGCTGCTGTCTGCAACTGAAGTTTTGGATCTTCTCTTGCATTCTATCACAACCAGGTCTTTGCATTGCTTGTGACAGTTCATTCCACAGTCTGTAAACAAAACAAAGTTTACACGATTCAGTGTCTCTGTTGTAGCACCTAAGATCCGCTCTCACACTGTGTTGCCTCCCCAGGAAGCAAGAAAGGGTCTTTGGTGTTCTCTGCATGCATTACCTATAACAACATACATCTGGTAAACAGATCGATGACATCCCTTTGCTATATATGCCTAAAACTCTTCATTGTGAAAATAAAAAATAGCAACATTCAGCTGCAACAGCATTCTGCCTGCAGGAGTTGCAGAGAAAGCAGATACCTGTGTGAGGAAGAAAACTCTGCAAAATACATGTTGTGAATGTGCTCCATGGTTTTCACAGTGTTGGTGTTTGCTCCCATTGAAATAGAAGGGTCTGTTCCCAAACCCTTTGAATTCAGTGATGTTTTGCGAAGGGTTAGAGCTATCACTTATGAGTTCCTTTATCTTTGCATTTCTTCCGGACCATCTGTCTGTCATAGTACTCTTGAAGCAGTCTTGTCCTCCCTGAGAAGTCAGATTAAGTAGGTCCATAGACACAGCAATGTGTCTCAGGATGATCAGGGTTTTTTGTCATTCACCACCAATTACAGATTAACAAAGTATAAAGTACTCTACCTTTGCACCTGTATCCTTGTTTAATGACTCCCCAGAGCTGAAATTCAAACAAACACGGAGACTATGTATTAATATATTTCTTTGCACATTTGATACCTCCAGATATAAAAATCCACTAAAAGCTCCACTACTTTCTTGCTTTTCTACTCTTTTAATCATAAGGTCAAAATATGAACTATTCACCTCTTTAGCAGGTGGTAAACAAAATAGCTTATGCGTGTTCCTCAATCACAAATAAAATACCTTGAGCTAGTCTCCAATGAATACATCAGCAGACCTGACAGCCCCCAGAGAAGCTGTGGAACTGGAGTAGACGGAGAACGCCATCTCAGCACCCTTGTTTGATCACAGCTAAACTGGGGATTGGTAGGAAAGCCAGTTTTACTAAATCTTTCTGTGCCATGGGCAGGGGGCATGTCCTGTCTGTACCAGGACACCAATTCTAACAGCCCCATGGAGTGGAAGGCTCTGGATTTGGAAGTCTTGCCTGAAGCTGTGTTTGGTGACACAACTAAACACCACAAGGTAGGAGCCATGTTTAGACAGATAACAGTACTGCCAAGCGGGGTGTAAAGGGTACCTGAAATACCTACACAGGCAGAAGCCTGGTGTTCTATATAGCTTCACTGGTGTTTTACATAGATCCATTTCTGTATATGACACATGCTGATTATGAGATTAAAAAAGTCATTATTCCAAGCAATATTAACATAATTTACTTAAAAAGTAAGCTTACAAATCCAGCACAGTTGTCGCAGAAAGTAGGCCTTAAGTAAGTGGTCTCTTGGAAGTTGTGAGCAAAGCCAAGTCCCAATTTGGAATAGATTGAACTAGCTCTCATAAAGTAAGCCGTTATTTCATCCCTGCTAATCAGACCTTCCCTGAAAATAAACAAGAAAAGTTGTTTGTGAGCCATACATTTTCTTAAAAGCATAAGGAGAATTAAACGTTCACAATTTATAACGACAATAGTTTCATGGGCCAAAAACTACAGTGATCTCAGCAATCTTGTCAACTGCTCTCAAAGCGTACAGAAGCTTATCTACGCATTTAAAATGCAGCCTGTAAGGATACACAAAATGTCTGCATATGTGATGCAACATCAAAACTACTTCATAGAAAACCTCTGAATAATCACTATTGCGTTTTTCCAGGCTTTAACATGTTAAGAAAAATGTTCTTAATTTGACCAAAAATATACATTTGCCAATTCTCTATTTTTGAGGGATAGGTTTGTCTTAGGAAAGTTCTTTAATAGTATATACTGAATATCATTCAAAAAAATATTTATTTTTCT
>Ga0181612_125792_pt1 | contig 12485 bp, 8 predicted proteins | sample HoacroProtozoa21_FD_119630 | JGI IMG/M metagenome (GOLD analysis project Ga0181612, IMG submission 119630) | Hoatzin crop microbial communities from Cojedes, Venezuel. Combined Assembly of Gp0051906, Gp0051904, Gp0051908 | reverse complement strand
ATGGAAGAACTTGATAGCTTCATGTCAGAAAAGACATGAACCGTGACACAGCAATGTCAGCAAGACTAAATTGAGCTGTTAAAATACCTGGAGTGAAATAACACACAGTTGCTAAAGTGGCAGATCAAAAAAAAAAACCCCAAAAACGGATAATAGGTCAAGAATGATGAAATCTAAGCCTTGGTTCTGCTGCACACTGGGACTTTCGCTTTAAAATTTTCAGTCAGAACACATTACATCGCCTTCAAATTAAAGTGTCAAGGTAAAACTCAGCAAATGTAGTTCAACTGCTCAGTAAAAACATCGGCAGCGAGGAACACAAGAAAACAAACCTCATGCTGGTTTTAGCTGTAGCACCCGCACCCGAAGAACACGCCGTTAAACAGAGGCACTCCAGCAGCATAAATCTGATCACAAAGCCAGGCCCTGTAGCAACGGTTTATAAGGAAGCTTAAAGTGCCTGTCAAAAGGTTTTAAATAAGATTTTTGGAGCTAAAACATGATTTAGCTTTTCCAATATCATATAAAACTAATATCAAAGAAAGGTGAGCTTTTTATATTGACCTTCAGGAGAAAAAAAAATTGTGCTAGCTGGTGGCCATTGAGGGTGGCAGAGAACAAGCAGCTCCAGCTCATGTGGTTATTGAGGAAAGTACTTTTTCAACCATTTTTTCCACTATGTCAAGCAATGGCTCAGCACAATTTAACAGTTTGCAATTCCATAACTAGAAACGCTCAGGGGTCTTTACTTTTCAAGGATGAGAAGGGCAAATGACAAGACAGAAGCGTTCCTGCTGTCAGGGTACCACAACATTTGTCTAGCACAGAACGTGTCTCGTCGCAGACTCTGCGGCTGGGTGCCCACCTCGGCATTTTGAAGGGCTTCTGGGATGGAGACGGGAAGATCTGCGCTGCCTGTAAACATCTCCAGTAAAAGACTTCAAGGAGGATGAAAACTATTTTTTCCTCCTGACCCCAAAATGAGTTCCTTCAAAAAAAAAAAAATGCAGTCGTGGGCTTGAACATCAGGAGGTTCAAGCAAGCAGTGAATCGATACTACCACGGGTACCCCTGGAAAGTTCAATACAGCTTTCTGGAAATCTGATCAACTGAAACAAGGGATCTTCCTCGGTTCATAAACTCTGAGTGGGATCAGTAGATTCTGCGATTTTATTATACTGACCTTTAGACCATCCTCTGTCTTTTTACTCTTCAGTTTACATTTCAGAAAATATCACGACGTATTGAAGCACGCATGCTTGCATAGCAGAGCTGGTCCTTCCCACCACCAAAGGCAGACCTCAAACTCTTTACTCACTGAACTGGAAGTTAGATTTTTTTTGAGTGACTGCTTGAAGCAATGGGTAAGAAAGAAAAAAGGTCTTCTTTATAAATGACTTTTAGCTGGTGTCAGCTACCAAGATTTTGTTATGTGCGTACATCATTTACTTTTAAAGGCATATTTTCTCTATTAAGACTGCGTTTTGAAAATTCCTTGGCATTTTAGTTGGCTTGATATTTCAATTCTTTTGTCAAAAGCCAGACTTGCTCAAAAATCACAACCTGATTTCTCTGTGGAACCCTCCTTCTCCCAGCCTCCTAGAGGACGCCCACTTTCTGCAGCAGTTCACAGTCCACTGGCTGCAGTTATTACAAAAACTTCCACTTTTGAAACAAGTCTGGGAAATCCAGTCATCTCAAACAGCAATTGACCAGTTAACAATCTCCCTGGGGGTGACTGACTTCAGAGTTAGAGATTCCAGACCAAGCTTTTAATTTCTTCTTTTCAACCAAAAAAATCTAGAAAGAGCGAGCCAGGAAAAAGAGAGACCTGCATAGCTAGAAGTAAAGACTTCTTCTGGAAGTTGAAGTTTAAAATTGTACCTTTGGCCTCCAGTTCCTCCTTTTTGGCCGTCCTTCTTAGCACAGCTGGGACTGGAAAACTGGGACTGGAAAGTTAGGATTGTGATTCCTTGAAATTGGTCTACCTGGAGAACAACGAGGAGGCATAATGTGATGGGCCACCAGCAGCCAGGAGCACCCAGGTGAGTGCTGCTCACCCCGGACTCGGTCTGCCTGTGGCCTGGCATACGCATTTACCAACATGCAGCATATGTATTATATTACTAGGAATCGCTTAGAACAAGGGAAATGCTGGCAAGTGGAAGTTATTTCCATTTAATTCAGTAGAAGTAGTAACAACGTTAGCCTCTTCCTCTTCTGCTCACTCTGCGTTTGTCTTATGACATGCTCACACACCCATTCAGACTGGGAAAACTGGAGGGGATATCTGCCACTTGGATCACCCTGCGAGGTGTTCTCCAGCTCGGCTTTCTGCAAGAAATAGGTCTCTCCAGTCTGACACGGAGAGCAAATTGTGATGCTTCCTGCAGCACCGTGCTTGCTCGGTGCTACCCAGAGCTGCTTCCAGGAGCCAGTTACCTGCGGGCTGGGCTGCGGCTGTCCTACCAGCCCCCCCAAAGGCAGTATCCTGCAGCAAAAGCTCCTGCTTTTCAGTTTCCAAGAATTCAGACAGATTCAAAATTTCTGTGAAATTTCAGTCATTTTGCGTTACAGCAGCAGCAGTGTGCATTTTTGTTTTCTTCGAGTATCTTCTGCAGATTAGATAGAAATATTAGCATCTGATACAGCATATCCAATTTCAGATGCTTCAGGACAAAATGAGCAAGGCTGGGATTTTTTTATACTGGCAAAGAACAGTTTGCTTGCTTCAGTGAGCTATAGGTTAATGGCTCTGCCTGAGAAAACGATGATAATGACCAGTTCTAAGTAAGATGCAGTTCTGAGCTGCTTGAAAACTGAAAAAAGGTCAGCCCGCCCAGTGAAGTTCCACTGTGCTTTTGTTTTATTTAGCTTTGCAAATAGCGTTTCTCTTCATTTCCCCAGTCTCTAGTGTGAGAGAAAAAATGAAGTTGCAACAGAGAAATTTTACGTTATTATGTCCCCCATCTTATTATCTAAATTGCGATACCACGAGTGAATTCAAACCTCTATAGATCTACCACTCTGTGACTAGAACTAGTTTTATTTTTTTTTTCTTTCCAAACCCCAGTGTGTTTACATACAGCTGGAATAATTTGGAAATCTATTTACAAGCTGTCTGATGTCATTGAGAAGGATTTTTCTTGTGCCTTTGAGGTCACATACTTACAAAGGTGAAACTTGCTGCAGTAGCTATTTTAAAAGGATCAAGGACGGAGAACAATTACTTCTAGACTGGGAACCAAGAAAGGGAAATCCACAGAGATCTCTAAAGACCTAAGGAATATTCTAGGTGATGCACTAAGAATAGAGCAAATCAGGGGAGGAGAACCTGGAAAGAAAGTTAATGCAATTTGAACGAATTGCATATTATTAGATTGAAAAAAAAATCGTATTCTCTACAATTTCACTCGTGGCTTTTTCTTTCTCCTGCCTATCGATTCTGACTGGCCGGGGGCTCAGGTCGGTGTTAGCCCAGGGGCTGCCACCACCTTGCCTTTCATGTGAGAGGCTCAACCCACAAGTGTCACTGGAAGGTGGAAACTGGTTATATATTCTCTCTGGATTCAACATGTAGGAATTTCATTGCCTAGCCTGGAGTCTAGCATTGAAAAAAATTCAGCAAGTGTTTCATGCGGCAGAGAAGTACAGCGACGAAGTCAGAGAGGTCAGGGTACAAAGCATGGGGCAATTAACAAGATATCATTCTGTAAGTACATTAGTAATAAAGGAAGACCAAAAAAGGAACGGGAAAGCCATTAACCAAGTAAGCTGAGTGTTTAATGAGCTTTCTTTGCTTCAGTCTTCTTGAAAAAGGCCAACTGAGAGCAGATGGTCGGCACAATAATACTGTAACAAAGAGGGAAGATTGTAATCTCATAAAAAGGGAATGGTGAGAGTGCCTAGCTAATTTAGATGTTTTCAAATTTGTTATGCTGATGAGCTTTATCTTTGCATACTTAAGGAACTGTCTGAAGCAATATCAGAATCTTAACTGTTACCGTGGAAGATTGAAGAGGGAAAGACGGGGAAGAAGAAGTTATGTGTTTAAGAAGGAGGAGAAGGTATTGCTTTATGTACCAGCTCACAAACCATCCAGTCACGAAAAATACTCAATCTTTTTATAAAAGCAAGAAGATACCGAAGGCATGAGCAGCAGTAAACAGCATTTGTTGAGTTGCACCATACCAATTGCACTTCCTTCCCTGGGACATTAAGGAGGCATAGCTTGACTTTAGCCTTAGCTATTAACATGGCATTTGGTGACATATACAGGCTACAAAGCTTGCTAGAAAACCATCCATTTCCAGAAAACAGTTCTATTCAAAATGAAAGGATGAATCAAGTACAGTTTCAGAGATACCTGCCTTCAGCTCAGTGTTATTAATTTTTTCGTTAATGACTTGGATGATGGAAGAAGGAACATGCTTGTTAAATTTACTGATAACACTGTGCAGGGAAGGACTGCAAGCACATTAGAGGACAGGATTAAAATTCAAAAAGGCCTTGACAAATTGCAGAAATAATCTTTAAAGAAAGCATGTTATTCAGGAGAGAAAATACAAGATACTGTACCTGGGCAGAAGTAATCAGCTGTTTAATTACAGGCTGGGGAACAACTGCAGAGCAAGTTGGGGACAGTGAGCTGGAGATGGCTGTTCTGGAAGAGGCAATCATTCTGGGATGGTAGATGGAAATGGGGCTATCAAGATATGGGAAATAATCCTTCCACTAGGTTCAGTCCTAATAAGTTCTCACTGGAGAAATATATTCTGTTTTATACACTATATGTTAGTAAAGTTGTGGACTAAATGGAGGGAATTGAAAAAAGACAAGGAAGGAGACCAGAGGTCTAGAAAACATCACCGAGGGGTGAAACGAAGCTGGGGAATTGAGCCTTATCCAAAAAGAGAGGAGAGAGCTTAGGAACTTAAATATATATTCAAGATAACAGTGAAGAGGAAAGGAATAATCTGTGCTTTGGGATTTGCCCTATCAGCTGTGAACTGCGTGAGGGAGATAAAGGATAAATACAAGCGAAGCCCACCAAGGAATGACCTGTTCTTCTGAGTTTTGCCCAATCAGCCATGAACTGGGAAAGCGAGATGAGGGGTCAACACGAGGGAAGCCCACTGAGGAGTGGATTCCGCAGGGCAGAGCTCTGTGCGGGGCTGTCACCGCTCTCCGGGAGCAGCTCCGGTGCCGCCGCACTGCCCTGCGAGCCCGGCCGACTGCTGACACCAACCACGCAATGGCCCTGCAAACCATTTACCAAAAAACCTTTTAATATTAAATGAAAAATTCAGGAAGGTCAGTTAAACTGTTCATGGATATTTAATAATAGGGAAGATGCGAAAAATAATCAAATAAATTGCTTGTTCCAAATTATCACTCAATTTTTACCTGCAGTTCATTACTCACTCAGATTAATGAATGCTGAAAAGATATTACTCTGGTATGAATATTCAGACTTTGCCACCTGATTGCAGTTTCAGATGAAAAATGCAGTATATCAATTCTTGATGAATTTTTCAACAGAGTCAAATGCCAAATGCCCTCAGTAGTAGACCTATCATTTGAAGATCACACTGGTACACCAGGCTATGGAGAAGTTCCCTGCTGAAAACACAGGACACCAAGAAGTTGTTAACATGGGGAAATTAACTCAGGAATTGAGCTCGGGCTGCTGCAGGGAAACACATGCATTGCTCTGTGGAGCTCACCACACTTCAGCTGCTTCATGTTATAAATAGTGATAACTGTGAAAAGACCTAACCCTCCCCTCAGTGTTTTGTGGGCTTATTTTATTCATTTTCACCTTCAGTAAAGGAGCATTTGCCAGGGAAAATGCTTTTGTACTTAGCAAAAAATAAAACCTGTGAATCACTAGGGAAGCTGGGTGGGAAAGGTCACCAACTGGCTCCTCTATAGCAGCAGACGTTTATTTTATCGTTGTAGGACCTGAACTCGCTCATGTGATCATCCAGCTTTAGATTTTAATAGACAGGATTTGGTGAAGGTGAGAATCTTATGTTTCTTCAGGGAGAAGTAGAAAGGAGGTGACAAACAGCACGCTGTGCAGTGCCAACGCTGATTTACTTACCCAGATCTTGCTAAATCAGTTTATTCCATTCGCTTAGCTCGGGAAGTGGCCCAAACCAGAAACCCCGGGATGAGTGACTGCAGATTAGCACACCTCGGGGAAACTCCTCATTAGCCCAGTAAAGATTAGTTTAGATCCATCACCAGTGGAGTTTAACCCTCGCCAGGTGAGACGAGCTCGCTGCTTGGGAGGGAGTCAGAGCCTTCGCTGGGGACCTGTCTCTGCCCCGGCAAGGAGAAGTCCCTGGCTCGGGCAGCACCTTCCTGACCAAATGCCTGAAGCAGAGCATGCAGAGCCCTCGGAAGGTCCTGGGAAATTCACAGTTCAGAGCAGACACGGAAAGCAGGACAGGTAGCTCCTCCAGAGCAGAAGTGTACTCAACTTTCCACAGAGCTTCCACCCTTTCACGCAGGGTCACGGCACGTAGAGGCAATACCTTCCCCTCGCCCCAGATTTATTTAGCTAAGGGAAAATAATCTTGGCAAGGCATGCTGTTCATTTGTTTACGTGGAAAGGCAGGTGACTAATTTCCTTGGTTCCTCTGGAAACCTCAGTCTGTTCGGTAACGACAGCCGACATGTTTACGGCTCTGCAACAGCTACACCTTGTAAACCGCGTCCTTCAGCGCCGCGCTCGCGGGTTGGGCTGCTGGAAATAACAGCTCTCAAGAGTTACATAAGGAGCAAAATTTCCTCCTTCAAAGCATTATAAAGAAAGATAAAATGACTTGCTTAAAGCCAACCTTGTCTTCACGATGATTTAAACTAACTCACTTCCCAACTGGAACTGGCTGTGAATACAACACAGTCCAGTGCCGCAGCGTCAGGGGTGCAAACTCCTTCATTAGGCCTCAGCAACTCGATGGCCTTGGGCCACATGGCCACGGCTTTCTTTGATGGACTGGCCTCAGTAAGAAAAAGATTCAAAGGAAAAAATGCATTTAATAGTCCTGTTTTTCCCTCCATCACCTGAACTGCCTTCAGACTCTGCAAAGCTGGACTGTTCTGCCCTTATTAAGGTTTTTAATAACTTCCATTTGTTAGTGAAATGCTGAGTTAAATGGCAAAGCTATTTAAGCTCAAAGGCATTTTAAACTCGTGACAGTCATCTTAGACCCTTATCAGCCATTTCATAGATCTATAGCATATTCATAGATAATTACACGCAGAAACATCCATAACTTGCACGCGTGTATATATGCACACACACATTATCTACTGAGCAATTAAGTAACTAAATCTCTGCAATAAATATGTTCTGAATGTCTTATCTAATTACTCTGCCACGTAGGTCATTTGTTCATGCAGGGCTTCTTCTTCCTTTGCTACCTTTTACACGAATCCTTCCCCTAGTGAAGAGGAACTCCCTAGAGCTCATCTCACACAAGTTTGGCATCAGGACCAAATCCACAAAACCACCTTCATACACTACTTCATGTTCTCCAACTTGTACGTTAATAACAAGGAGCCAAGCTCCTTTCCCTCATTATTTGTTCTTATTTTCTTTGCCTTTCTTCTTATTTTACTTGTCTTTGTTCTTATTTCATTCTTTACCTACTAATATTTCTACCACATATGGTCTCTGCTTTTCTCATACCTTTCCAGATGCTCAGAAGATCCTGTCAGGTGCTGCAACACATCAAAGTTTTCCAATTTTCTGTGCAGAAGGGGATGTAGGCAAGTGGGCAAAAGAGTGTGGGGCAGCCATGCAGGACCAGGGGGACTGGCCATGCTGCCCGCACTTTGCAAAGGGCTACAGGGAAATGGGGTTTGGAAATGAAGTGAGGCCTTGAAAGAAAATCCCAGCTGGTGGGAACAGGGCAGGAGCACAGCTCTTGTGCCAGCTTATTCCTCTTCACTGTGCTCAGCCCAGGAGGACTCAGCTGAAATCGCTTGAGTGGTTTTAATCACAGATTTTTTTTTTTTTCTGGCTCAGTGCAGACTGTTCTTTTCTCAATCAAAACCTCTCACCCCCAGACCTGGCTTTTCCAGTTACTGGTTTAGTGCCTTTCCTACAGGTGAAGGGGTAGCTTGCAGATCTGCAGCTTTCAGAACCACTGAACCCTTTTCTTTACTATACACGTGTCACAGCATCTTCTTGTTCTGTTTGTTAAGATTTTTTTGCATATAGCTGCTCTAGGTTACCTGTTTCTCCCTCTCCCAGGTCGTGCCGTGGTGTCAGATGCTGGACATCGCTGTGCCTGTATCACTTCTTCTGCAGCCATCTTGCTTTGACCACTATTTCGTTGCTTTCCTCCCCCAGAGAAACCAGTACAACCTTCTGGCATTTGGCTCTAACTCCTCTTTTTCAGACAGAGACACACCAAGTGCACTTTGTTTTTGGTCAGAACTACCTCTTTTAGCATGGAATTGACTGCTATCACCCAGAAATCAAGCGGCACCTCTCACTCAATTCTCTGTCACGTGCCGAGATGTTTCTACCCAGTTCTTTGGTCCATTCCTCTTCCTCCTTTGCTTGTTTATTTTCTGTAGAACTGAGTCTGTAACACGTTTTTCTGTAAGCCCCACGATTAACAAAACCCCACTGCACACGAGTTGTGTGTTATGATGCTGCCTGACGCCCAGATTTCTCCGCCTGCTGTTTTCCTGGCCAGACGCTGCTGCCAAGCAGTTTTTGATCTCCAAGTTCTGCCTGCTTTTCTTTAGGACAGCCCTTTCCTCTACGCAACTTCTTTTTAAAAAGTCTTTTAGAATTTAATTATCTCCGAGTTCTCTCTCCCACTGTAAAATCTAGTTGGTTTTGCAGAGACCAAAATAGATGCAAAAGGCTCAGCATTTCTATGGGTATCACATGAACCTCACTTTCTTACAAAAAAAAACTAGGTCGAAATGAGAGCCGGGGTGGGCGGTTCGTGGTTGCACAGGAACCTCGGGAACACAGCGAGCGACGGGGTCAGCTCCCTCATTAGAACGTGTAGGTGGGTGCAGCAAAGCTCGCACCTCGGAGCGCCTTAAATAGGAAACGGGGACATACAGCAAGTCGCATTAGTCCACACCCAGGTTTGGCCTAAGCAAGCAGAAATTGCCAAAATGGGAAAATTATAGGCCAATTCCTTAACAGTTGGGATGAGGTAGAAGTCGGTCTGCCCATTTCTCCCCCACTCTGCTCCACACACCCAGCGACTCCAAGAAATTATACTTGATAAATGACTTGTTTTCCTCATGCTGGTGTTCAGGTGTCACTGAAGTAGGAGAGCGAGGAATTACAGCCCGCACTGCTGCTGTTATTATTATTATTTGGCAGTAATTCCTCTAACTTTCTTCCCTGGAGGAAGACACAACTAGCTGGTGTCCTGCTCCCAAGGTCATCCCACCAGAAAATATTGCTATTTGCTTCTATTAGTTTCAATTATCGAGGTACAGCAAAACAAATAACAGTCAATTTACAATATTTCATGGCTTGCCTTAAGTGCGGGATGGGAGCCCTTACCCCAAAGCACGAGTAAGTACAAGACAAAGCCTCCATGAAACCTGCCGGCACCAGGAGGAGGATGGGGGGACCCCCCCCCGCCATGCCGCACTCTCCAGACTGGCTTGGGGGAGGCTCCAGCCCTTCCATTTTTCTGTCCTTTCTGTAAAATGATGTGGATTAATTGCTAATACAATTACCACTCTTTTGGCCTCCTTTATAGTCCTCAGAAGTTGTGAACTAGGTAATTTTCCACAGTTTTACAGTATACACCCCCCCGATATCTGCTGATGCGTCCCCATGCTACCGCTTCCCTTTCGACTGCATTATTTCAATCCTTTCTGACTCGCGTGGCAATACAACATCTGTCCCCTCTGCCTAGCCACGTAGCAGTGGGCAGGGTGCCACTCGTTTAAAAGACGAGAGATATTTCATTTCAAAGTGCAAGCAGTGAGGACTACATATGCTTCGGTAAATTACCCCACACTCTCGGTAGCGTCTCAGCCCAAACAGACAGCTCTGTGTCACAGCCACACCAGAGGCAGGGTTCGAGTGAAGGACCTGTCCCGCGGACAGCAGACATGGTCTCCAGCTGGGAGCTCCTCCGTGGGAGCCCTGGAGAGGCCGGAGATGAGCGCTACTGACAGCCGAGCTGTGAAAGATGGAGAGAGGGCATCAACGAGGGACTCCGAGTCCTCCCGGTCTCTCGTGGTTTGAGCCTGCTGCCCATTAAGTCAGAGCCTTAAAGCCAGCTCAGAGTATTCGGTCTCAGTCCAGAACTCAGAAAACACAAACCCTTGAGCATCTTGAGATTTTAACATTAAATGGTTTTGACATTCTTTTTCCTTTCAGCTTTTTCTTTCACAGTGTTTAACCTTGCTGTTCCCATCTCCCATTACTTGCCTGTGATCCCAAAGGCTGGAAAATATCCTGCAAAGAAAGGGCGAGGGAGGGGAGAAGCCCTCTTCCCCAGGAGCCAGAACTCAGTGAAGAAGGAGCGTGTTAGTGGTCTCAATATTTGCAATAAAGTGGTGCAACCCAGCAGTGTCGGCAATTGAGACTCCCTTTACATCTCATATGGGAAAGAAGCAGACGCTAGCTGTTTGATGCCATCATTTTACTGCAAGAAAGACTACACTCACTGCAAATTCTCTCCTGAGAAGAGCAATGTGAATACAGTCATAGAAAAAGAAACAAGACCTTCTTTGGGAAGAGTTACCTCCTTTTAGACACAGTTTCTATGAGCACACGGTTGTGAAAAGAAGAAGGTGTCTGGATACATCCCTGAATACACCTTAATAGAAGTATTAAATCAGCTGCAAACTATCTGGAAAATGCTGCTGCCCTGCCCCGCTCCTCCAAGTGGTGATAACCTCATACAGGCAAACATGAAAAGCAGTTTTTCCTGAAAATTCTCAAATGGAAAGGTTTCACCCTTTTCCTTCTTTTCAAAACATTTTTCCTCTGTTTTCTTGCAACAATGTGTAGGGTGCCTCGAGAGTAGCCAGCTGGCTCTCTGGATCACAGACGAGTAGACCAAAGACTTTTCGTCTGTAGTTCAGAGACATCAGGCAAGAGCCTAAACGCCGCCGGGACACCATGACCGTACCTCTGTCCTTTTTCCCCAGCCCTGCACACACACAGCCTGTTCTGCCACTGCCTCCCCACCAGCTGTGTCCCTGCAATACTGCCCTGCTGCCCTCCAGCAGCCTTTTCTTCCTCCTTGTAAGATCACTTCTTTCTTTCCAAGTAAAAATGGCACCAGTAATAAACTCTCTATCTCCCTCCTTACCTCTCAGTTTCCCTCTTGGCCTTTTAGTGAAAACCATTTTGTTTTTAACTAATGGATAACTAAAAACCAATAAAACAACACAAAAAAGCCCCAGAAATATCACAGTCAGAGAGAGCAAGCATCACCTCGTCTTCAACAACTCATCCATGCGAAAGACGGGTTAACGAGCACCGTGTGAGGAGCGCGGCAGAAGTCATGCATGCCCCTCCATTTTGACGGTTGGGTTTTTTTTAATAGATACAAAAATCATGCTTTCAAATGGATTAAATGATATGAAAAGCTCACAATGGGAAACACCTCTTTGCTCTTCATGAAACAAACTTGAACGAGAAGCTGTCGGAAGCCAGGGGACGTTCCCACTTCCAGATGAAGCCCAGCACTGAGCCAGTTCCGCCATGGTTTGGAAGGTCATGGTTCTTTGTGGCTGAAGGGCTGGAGTGTGTTTCTCCCAGCACAGAGGAACGACCGTCTCACCATGTCCAGGCTCTGCTCTTGGGTCCCTGGCAATAGTCCGGCATGGGGGACAGCCTTCGCATCCCACTCCACCTGTGGGAAAGGCCACAGCAAGGTACGGCGGAAACCCTGGGAGAGAGGAAAAAACCAAGAAATCCACTCAACAGAGACAGCAGAAGACATGAGATGCTGATTTGTGTTACAGACACGGTTAGAGCCACCGAGGCATGGTGCTGATGATAAGCTGGCAAAGGTTAGAAATCTCCCAAGTGCAGGGATGTGGTGCCAATGTTTACACGGGCTCTTCTGAGCATTTTCACTGTTGATCTCTGGCATGCTCATGGGCTGCGTTGGGTTCCTGGCAGGAATGAAGAAACCCGTGAAATCGCACCGTCACCTGAACTGCCATCTCTCCAAGCCATACCTCAGGAGGAAAGAAAAAAAAAAAAATTTAAAATGCAGATTCCATAGAAAACACCAAGACAGTGTAGGTGGAAGGGAGGTGATGGTGAAGCACTCCCTGTGCTTTGTGGGGTTTTAAAAATTTGACTCCTGAAAAATTAACCAGCGTGCCAACAGTCACCAGAATGCTTTGCTTCTGCAAGGTGAAGAGGAGTAGGGAAAGCTTCACGGAGAAGTCTGAAGATTTCATATCTTGAACGCTTTGGCAATCATTTCTTTCAGAAGTCATCTGAAGCATTCTGT
>Ga0181612_121282_pt1 | contig 12485 bp, 7 predicted proteins | sample HoacroProtozoa21_FD_119630 | JGI IMG/M metagenome (GOLD analysis project Ga0181612, IMG submission 119630) | Hoatzin crop microbial communities from Cojedes, Venezuel. Combined Assembly of Gp0051906, Gp0051904, Gp0051908 | reverse complement strand
TGAGGTTCACACAGGCCCACCTCTCCAGCTTGTCCAGGTCCCTCTGGATGGCATCCCGTCCTTCTGGTGTCTCGACCGTACCACTCAGCTTGGTGTCATCTGCAAACTTGCTGAGGGTACACTCGATGTCGCTGTCCATGTTTAAAAGGGATAGGTTTTTCAAGAGAGCAAACAAAAAAAAGCTTTTGAAATCAAATTTAGAATAAAAGAAATCCCTTGCTGTTTTGATCCCAAGGAAAAGAAAGACAAAGAGAAAGCGTTAGAGATGTGTTTAAATATACTTTTTGCATGCATTGCTAGCATTGTTTTCTACTATTTGGCCTGGAAGGTACTGCTATCTGTGGCAGGTACAGCAGGGACAAGGTAACTGCCTTCTTGCTTTTAATCACCCAGTGACCTACATACAACTACAGAGGAGATTATGGAGGCTATGTACCATCCTCTCTTAGAGGATGGGGTATTGGTCACCAGAGAACCACACTATAATTTGTTGCAGACATAGTGCTAGATTCACTTAGGTATCACCCTGAATTTCCATCAGAGCAAAGTGAGTGCAAACAACCAGGTTCACAGCATGTGCATCTATCTGACACAAATCTACTTCAGTGGTAAATATCCCCATCTCCATGTCTAGTTGGATTTTTAGTTTTAGTATAGCAGAGAATTTGGATTTTACCAGTCCTTCAGAATGCGTCAGAAATGTTATATCTTGCAGTTCTCATTGCTCATGTTCAGAAATGGAAGCAAGATGGAAAGATCCTGCTTAAGTCAGATCTATCTATTTTATTTTCAGTCATTTTGTCATAAATGGATATACAACCTGAGTTAGGGAAAAATGAGTCAAAACCTGTTTCCTGCAATTATGGCTATGAGTTTAAAATTAAACTACAAAATTACTACTGACATTTTCCCAGCCCCATAGCTCTCGCTGCTTCAGCTGTTTTATCACAGATATAAAGAAACAGTTTTCAACAGAATAGAAACTAACCATCAAAAATTAATACAGAGCTTTCAGCTTTAGGGTCTTCCTGAGGCTGTGAAGAAAATATATACACAGTTCAGTACAGAGACTACACTCCATTCATTTCTTCCCTTGCCTAAGGACAACCCAGAAGCCAAAGTATCTATTCCTCTATCTGATTCAGAACATTAAAATTGTCAAAATAAATCATTTCAAGGTTATTTTGAAATTATATGAGATATTTTTGTAGGAACTAGAAAATGGACTAGCAGACTTTAAGAGGCTTATCCAAAAGAATAGCAGCAAGGAAGAAAAAAATTAATAGCGATGGGTCTGGCATTCAGGCTGAGCAATCTGTTTTGGTTGCTCCGTGTCTGTTTTCCAGACTACTAATCAACCATTGAACACTGTCCATGTCCCTGTTTACAGCCTTCCAAGGCTTGGTAAAATGCTTTACTTTATCTCAAGCCCTACAAGGAATAAAGTATTTGAGAACAGATTCTTTACATATGTTAAACAAAGTCTTATTTTATGTTATAATTAATGCAGTGCTCTCAAACATGTAAATATAATTTCCCCCAGTGTAGCATCAAGATGCTCAGTGCCAGTAAAATCCTTCTGGCATGAAAAACATAAGTTATTATTCCTTTGTGTTACTGTAACAACTCTTGAGCCAGATTTTCAAGGGTATTTAGGTGCCAAAAAGCTGCAAACAGAGGCCTAGTGGGATTTTCAAAATATCTAAGCAACCCAGGCACACGGCTCCTTTAGAAAGCAATTTCTGGCTTTGAACCTAATGCAAAGAGATTTTCTTTATCTAATAAACACACTATAATATCATGAAAAGGTCTCTGCCAATGATGCAATTTTATTAAACATATCTTCCAAATTTAACAAGATTTCCATATCCCAGATGAATGAACAAACTCCTCTCCTACAATGCTACATTACAGTATTTTTGACAGTAACACAGAAAGTAGAATATGCATTAGGGACAGAGCAAATAGAGTGGAGAAAAAGCACATCTCTTATTCATGACAAAGGAAAAGTATTGTGTTGTCTGAGTCACAACACCACGCATAACCCTTTACTCTCCACCATATACGATTAGTGGCCTAAAACCACCAAAACTTGCAGAAATTTTTCCATCTCAGTACAGGCTTCTGGAGTTCAGAGTAGTTCACACCTCTGGAGGGAAAGCTGGAACAAATTTCCATGTTCTGATGTTCTTGCTGAGGATCAGTTTCGTGCACTGTCGAAGGCACAGATTAAGAATGAGATGTACAAAAATATTGATGGGCATTTAAGTAAATGTCTTTCACCACTTGAGATGCCTGTGCCAACAACAGCATCCCAAGCAGTCCTTAAGCAGTGTTTAGCACAGACCTCAGCCTGAAGCCCAGAGTAGTGAGCTGGCTTCACAGGAGGTTTCCTCAGGAGGGAAAGTGCAGGAACACACAATTTCTGGAAAGCACAGTTCAGCTCCTCGGAATTTCGGTATTTGCACGTGCTTTCACTGCACCTTCTTGATTATAGTGAGATAGTCTTTTAGTGCCCTGCTTTCGTGTGAACTGCATGGTAAATATTTTATAAAATGTTATTTGCCCATTTTATATAGCTTTCCCATGAAGAGAGAAGAGTGGTAAAAGGTGCTTGTAGTACACAGCTGCAGTATGCTAACCTTCAGAGAAAGCATCTCTCAAGCACCATCAATAAAAACTAGAGAAGTGATTGTTTGGATACCTGGATTTTATTATTTCACATGGGCTTAACAGTTTTTCAAGCAGTATTGTTTCACAAAGAGCAATTTTTCTTAGCTTTTTCATATAAAAGTCTTTGGTAATTCAGCATTTTACAATGAACAATGTCATGGAAATTTTAAAATCCTTCTGATATTTGTTTTTGTCCAGATATTGCCATGATTTTACTTTTATTTAAATTCTGGCCTTCTTGGCTGCTAAGCATTCCCTCTGCTGTTGATACCTGTTCTACCAGTCTCTCAATGCCTAAAAATAATATTGCAGGTATTCTTCCCGGTTTTAGTAAAAAATTTGTGGAATCCAATTATGGTTTTAAATTAATTCATTACACGGATTTTTTTCTATATTTGTACCACTTACACTTAGCCAGTGCACAAACTTGAAGGATGTACATATACCAAAATACAAAATATTTCAGAACTTTTTTTGTGAAGTTTTCTCTCCTAGAAAAGAGTACAGTCTTTATTTTGATATTTGAATTTATTTATTTTACTTCAATCTTCTGCTTCACTTGTCACCAGGGAGCTATATGGACTCATGAAGGCCTTGAGTTTCTGTCCCTAATTCCACATTATGTGGGAAGTTTTCATTATTGTTTAGTAGGTAATCAACAAGATTAACAATATGTCCTGGGTTCAGCTGGGATAGGGTAAATTGTCACAAGAAGCTGGTTGGGTTGACCCAAACCAGTGAATCAAATGGGATATTCTATACCCCGTGACACCATGCTCGGTATTTAAGTGGTGGAGCTGGCTGAAGCATGTGGATTTGCTACTCAGGAGCAAGTTGAGTATTGGGTAGTGAGAATATTGTGTGCTATATACTTTTTTCATCGGTGGTGGTGTTATTTTATTCTCCCTTTGCCATTCTGTTAAACAGTTTTTATCCCAACACATGAGTTTTGCCTTTTCCTTCTGATTCTCCTCCCCATCCCACCAGAGAGGGGGTAGGGGGCGAGAGCAACTGCGTGGTTCTTTGTTGCCAACTGAGGTTAAACCACAACAAATGTTCAGCTGAGTTCAGTAAGAAGCCACAGTGAGAATAACCCCAAAACCACTTTCTGGTCTTCATATTTCACTCTTATTCTGAGGCCAAAAAAGAATGTTTGGAAGAAAGCAGTTTTAAATGACCACTAAAAAGACCCAGGTTATAATAGCCACAGAGACAAGCAGCTACTTGATGGGGCAAGTGCTGGAAATGTGTGTGACTGCCTGGGAAGGTGCGAGATGCTTCCCTAAAGCCAGTCTCCATCGGTCCACGGGGTGAGAGGTGAGTAAAACAAGTTGTGCTCTGAAGCATACGCCAGACAGCAGATGCTGGCTGGGGTGCTCAGTGCAGGTTTCTTCTCTCCTCTGGCTGTGGGAGAGCATCGCAAGGTGTCCCCTGGGGAAAGGGGTGCAGACACCAGGGCTGGTTCTCCTTTGGCAGCTACTACCTCTCCCTGTTCCTCCTTTATGTTTGACATTTGAATTGTCTCTGATCCAGATCTGGGGAAAATTATGCTCCCCACAGTTACATGCCCATCTTCTGCCCCCTCCCAGTTCAGTGGTCAAGAAAAGACAAGCCAAATAGCAACAAACTCTACTTTAGAAAGTGAAATCTGGCCAAATCTGACATGGTTTTGCCATAATAACACATAAACTTGCCTCATTTGCTCTTCTGTCCTCACCAGTGGATGTCAGCCTCATAAGGCAATGGCAATTGCACTCGCTGGTTTCTTCTTTTTGCCGGGGGGAGGAAATTTTCCTCAGGAGTGGGTTAGCAGAGAAAGTCAAGGAGGAGAGGGTGAACCTCATTTGAACAGTGAGTGGCATCTCACCTAATTCTAGTCCTCAAAACATGAAACCTCTGTAGTGAGTGGTTAGCTACCTGTCCTCTGCAAGTGCCTACCTTAGGTGGGAGTGAACTAACTCTGAGAAGTAATGTCTTGATCCACTGACTTTCAGTTTGGTGATTACTTCACATGAAATATTTGCATTTTGATTTTCCTAAGTTAGACAAGAGAAAACTCAGGGATAGGCTGAGAACAGCACAGACATGGACAAGGCAGAAATATTGAGGATGACTGGACAGATACAGACAGACAACATCTTAGAGTACACTTGAGTCTAGAATATTTCCTGTGTTCCTCTAATGTAAGTTTCTAAATACAGGTTACAGTATTACTGTAACTGTAGCAGTGCAGAAATGCTCTTTACTGACAGTGGCTTGATTCTATTTATTTAATTTTTTTAATCCCTGAATAGATTAATCCCATCAAAGACATGGACCTGTTGGAAGGGGTCCAGAGGAGGACCACAAAATGGTCAGAGGGATGGAATACCTCTCCTATGAGGAAAGGCTGAGAGAGTTGTAGTGGGGTTATTCAGCCTGGAGAAGAGAAAAGGCTGTGGGGAGACCTTATTGCAGCCTTCCAGTACTTGCAGAGGGCTTATAATAAAGATGGGGACAAACTTATTAGCAGAGCCTGTTGTGATAGGACAAGGTGTAATGGCTTTAAACTAAAAGAGGGTAGATTCAGGCTGGATGTAAGGAAGAAATTTTTCACAATGAGGGCAGTGAAACACTGGAACAGGTTACCCAGCGAGATGGTAGATGCCTCGTCCCTGGAAGCATTCAAGGTCAGGTTGGATGGGGCTCTGAGCAACCTGCTCTAGTGGTAGACGTCCCAGCTCATTACAGGAGGGGGTTGGACTAGATGACCTTTAAAGGTCCCTTCCAACCTGAACTACTCTATGATTCTATGATCCAACTCCCAAGTTTTCTCACAGGAGCTAACAAACCAATGGCAACATAAGCTTTGAAAGACATAGAAACAAGGGGATCATGATGCAACCGTAAGCCACTGGCATTTGCTATCACTACTTCAGCTCACTGGTAACCCCAGCAAGAAATCCTTCCTGCACCAATGCTGCTGTCAGCAGGGTTGAAGATCTCAAGCTTCTGCGTATCTTCTGACTCAATCTTTCTAAGATGTAAATGTGGATGAATATGGAAGATTATCTTTTTCTTTGAAGAGCTGCCCTTTGTGAGTGCATCCATCTGAGATATTTATCATGTGTCACTTTTTTGATCAGCCCAGCAATTTCTGCATCTAAAGCCTAGATCTCAGAGCCAAAATCCATCATTAAATGTTAAAAATCTTCAAGGAGACTGGTAAAATAACTCAAATTTCCCTGCAGAGTAAATGAGACAAGAATTTTTTCCCCTTTCTTCTGAAAACTGGCATGACTGTTGAGATGATGTGCACATCAAGCACTGGGTAAAGTAAAAGCTGTGCACACAAAAAAAGCAAAATAAGGAATTAATTCACTACAACCCATCGGCAGGCAAGTGTTTAGCAGTTGCCAGGAAAGCAGGGCTCCACCACACGTAACAGTTACTTGGGAAGACAAATGCCATAACTCTGAATATCCCCCCCTTCCTCCTTCTTCCCCCAGATTTTATTGCTGAGCACAATGTCACATGGTATGGGATATCCCTTTGGTCAGTTGGGGTCAGCTGTCCTGGCTGTGTCCCCTCCCAGCTTCTTGTGCACCCCCAGCCTACTCACTGATTGGGTAGTGTAGTATCAACACTGTTTTCAGCACAAATGCAAAATATAGCTCCCTATTAGCTGCTATGAAGAAAATTAATTCTACCTATTTTAGCCAAAACCAGCACACCATTTCAATCCAGTAAACTGCTCTACGGGCCTTAAAATTTTTGGACCTCAACCAAGACATTTTGTGGAATTTTGGTTCTTTTTACAACTTTAAAAAACACCATCACTTGTCTGCATAATAAAATCATTGTTTTCAACAAAACGATTTTCTTCTGCCATAGAACAAAGAAACACCTGCTGAGAAATGCTCTAAACTTTAAGTGAATAGGCTTTCATAATAAGTAACCTTTGCTAGTTTGTAGGGGTGGGTTAGAAGAAAATTAAGAGTCAGAAAGAATTGATTTAAAAATCACCCATGCATACAGGTAGTAGCATAGGATAAAGAAATCCTTCGCCTTTTCTGATATGTTATTGCTGCATGCTATAGCTGCAGCTAAGACAAGCTGCAGAACAGCAACTATTCATATCTCGTTGAAGCAGTCCTTCCCAAGAAACTGCAAATAGAGTATTTAAATTATGTCCCTGTTGTATTCTTCATCTGTTGATTGCTCAGTTGTGCCGTGTCCAAGATGTGTTTGGATGAGTCTTACAAGCGCTTTTGAACAGTGTTCAGAACATGAGAACACTGACCTTAGCTTTTGCTTCTCATTTTCTGTCTTTGTTGAAAGGTCAATTCAGAAACTTGGGTAACTTGACAGAACTAGGTTATCACAGGGACTTGTTAGATTTTAAACAAAAAACAATTCCTGAGCTGTACTGTGAAGTGAAATGTTATGCTAGGGGTGAAAAGATAGTGCTTGAAAGTGCTTTGACATGATTTATAGTGATATTGAAGTGCACTTGGTTGTTGCATGTGATGCGTGAAAGTCAGTATCCATATGGACTACTCATCTTTTGCAGTACTTTAAACTGTGGGAAGTTCATATCCAGTGTGTACTTTTACAAATACATACTGCAGCAGTTATTTATTCATGCAAAGCATTTAATGTCTCTAACTGACCAAAGGGTCATATGGGCTTTGAATTAGAGGCTGGGTTATTACGTACCCCGTTGTAAAAGAGAATAAATTAACTTGACAGATATTTGTAAAGAATCATAGCGATCACTTATCTTTCTTTTTAAATTCTAGCTTCAAAGTCACTGAAGCCAGTGTCTAGTCTAGACTACAGTCTAATTCTTTCAAAAAATTTGATATTGGAGATTATTTGCAAGGTGGATGTCATGGTTTAACCCAGCAGCCGGCAGCTAAGCACCAGACAGCTGCTCACTCTCCCCTCCCATTCTCCCTCCAGTGGGATGAGAAGGAGAATGGATGAAAGGTAAAACCCATCGGTTGAGATAAAGGCAGTTTAATGAGACAATAAAGGAAATACTAATTCTACAACTAATTATAACATTAACAGAATATGTAAAACAAGCAACACACAATACAATTTTTTCTCACTGCCCGATGACTGACTCACAGCCAGTCCCTGAGCAGCAATCGCAGAACTTTCAGATTTTGTGGATTTCAGAAAGTCTCAAATAAAGTTCAAACTCGTGGAAAAGACCAAACTCACAAAAAAAAAAGAGAAACAGTTGAACTCCTGTAAAAGAGTTTCCTGCCCCCAAGCCAACCCTCATTCATAAATGCAGCGTGACACCTACGGTATGGAATATTTCCTCTGACCAGCTTGAGCTGGCTGCCTGGCTGTGCTCCCTCCCATCTCCTGCACTCCCGTTCATTAGCTGAACATGGGAAAGTGAAAAAAGTCCTTGATTTCTTAGCAACAACTATAGCCAGCCATCAGTTATCAACATTCTTTTCCTAGTAAATCCAAAACACAGCAGCTACTGGGAGGAAAATTAACTCTATCCCGGGTGAAACCAGGACAGTGGATCATGGCACTTCATCTAACGGTTGCTACAGTTGTTTATTGTTTCTCCATCCTTGTTCACATTCTCATAAACAGAGGAAAACAAAGTAGACCTATTTTGGGAAAAAGATCTGACATGCAGAAAATTTAAAAGCTACTGTGCTCTGCAGTTTTATATTAGACTGAGTTTATCATTCAATTTGATTTGAAAAATTAATTCACTAAATGAAGATACATTCAGAAATTACGAGTCAGTGAGGAAACCCAGATTAATTTCTTTATGATAATCACTTTCTCCTAATTCTTTTACCACTTTTCCCTCTCCTGCCCTCTTCCATGATGAGACATATAAATAAATGTATAATATATGTTAGATGATAAAACAAAGATCTGGATTTCATCCTGAACATTCCCCAGCCATCCAAATTTTTGCAGGAAAAGGCGTTTGAAATGCTTTAAGTCACCTGATACCAGTCAAAACTGAATACAGAATGCACTCATGGTTGTTTTCCAGTGTAAATTTCTTGTTGATAGGAAAATCTCCTTGTTATTCTCTGTGTGACTTATCTGATGAGTAGTATTAATCATCAAGAAATGTATTAGCAACTATTGCAAGCAGAGTTGAATACAAGCTCTCATTCTAATCTCTGTTCTACTCATAGTTATTCAAACTTCTTCGGCTTTACTTTCTGTACTTGAAGAAGACTTTTAATTACCCACATTTTAGTCATTTTTCATTTAAGGATATTAGAAACACTTAACCTTATTGTACAGGAAGACTGGAAAGAACCTAGACTTTTCTGAACCTTTCTAACATTGACATTTTGGGATAAAAACTCTCACCAAATCATCAGAACTGTCAATCATATATGATTTAGCCAACCTCACATATAACTAAACCTGATGTATTTTGTACATGGTGAATAAATTTTTAATACACGCAGGAGGCTCCATCTGAACATAGGGAAACACTTCTTTGCTGTGAGGGGGACTGAGCACTGCACAGGTTGCCCAAAGAGTCTGTGGAGTCTCCAACCTTGGAGATATTCAAAAGCTGTCTGGACATAGTCCTAAACACTCTGTTTAGAGTGAAACTGCTTCAGTAGGGAGGTTGGGTCAGTTGGCCTGCAGGGATCCCTTCCAACCTCAGCCGCTCTGCGATTCTGTTATTCTACATACATGTACCACTCTCTAGTGAATTCTGTATTTCCTACAGGGTAATGTGCCACACTCTAAAAACAGTTTACAGCTGGGCATTGTCACTAACCTGCTGTTTATCTAGGGACTGGTGAACATACATGCACACACACTCTTAGTAGCAAGGACTAGAATGCTGGGCTGCCACTTTGACCCTGAATACCTTTCTCACTGGGCAGCAAGTAGCTCTTCTTGGCTGTTGTCCTTTGGTTCTGGTGCTGGCTGGATTAATAAGGCTCCCTCCCTCTTTCCTTGTACTCCATCAAAAGGGTCAAATGTTAAAGCACTGTCTGTCACACTGTGTGAATTCTGAGCAGACTACAACGGGAATTTAATCCAGGTCATCCATTTAGGGGATAATTCTCTAGGCAAAATGGCTACTTGATACGGTTTCTGGGCTTTGCAAAGATTCATCTCTGCTCAGTTGGATAATTAGCCTTGTAAAAAGGCCCAGCTGCCTGCATCCGTACTGCAAGTAATGCAGCCTGACTCATGAAACACAAGCTCTCAGCAGCGTCACAATTAAACACATCCTATGCTTAGCACTTTCTTCTCACTCACACTAGTTCACTCTCATCATGAAGACTTTCCTGATTTCCCCTTGGAAGCATCTAATTTGGTCCGGTGTCTTCATAAGGAGCCTTGGAACCTAATTTATGTTTTCTGAGCAGTCTTCTGACCTTACACGGTAGGTATGATCCATTTATCTTCCATTCTGAAAGTTACATTAGTATTTGAGTGCCAGTATATGGGCCACTGGGTCACTGTCGCTGCATATATCTTACTGTTGTGACGGCAACAAGACTGCTTAAGGGATAGCTGTTACATTATACAGGGTGGCAAACCCCAAACTGAGTGTATATTACAATACCAAACATGTGGAAGTGATATCATTGCATAAGCCATGTATTTTCCTTATGTCTGATCCAGGGCAAAATATTTCACCATTCACGCTCTGCTAAGTGCATGAATTAATCGAGCTGATAGGTGACTCTGACTGGAAGAACTTGGGGATGTCCTCTACTGTTTGCCAAAAAATCCTTATGTAACAGGAATTCCCCACACTGTTGCAGCTTTTGCAGCAACTTGAAAGGCAAGAGTTATGTGGGCTAATAGTTCTGCTTTGTGGGCCATATATTTAGGTCAAAGTCTCTACAGGTGTCCAGCTTTTCATTTTTGCCTTGTAGCAAACGGACATAGAATGGTGAAGGTGTACACCTTCTGCTTTCATTAAGACACCTTCTTCAAAAAAACCCAAAGAAAATACAATTGCTTTTTATTACTCACTACCTGAGATCTATCCCTTTGAATAAATTTGTGTATGTTTTTAATTCCTTTCCTATATACGGCTTACAAAAATCTTGCCTTGCTAGGTACTACCTAGCCCATTCTTTCTAACAGGTAACACGGTGCCTACCGTTTGATGTTTCTTATACTTCCTCTGCATTGGTGTTCTGTAAGGTTGAATGAATACCCAATCTCGGTGAGAATAACAGGTTTATCTCTAGCTTGCCCTCTGGAACAGGTGCGTACATAAAATCTGTTCTCTTGCTTTTGAAACAATTTTTAAATCAAAAAGAAGTCTATTATGCTGAAAAAATCAAAAGTAAGAATGAACTTCTCATCAAAGCGGCTGAGTAATTCTGACTGCAGAGTTTGAGCCACACTCCCCAAAGGATGAATGCTACTTTTTGTTCTGTTGTCTCTCCATGCACAAGAAAATCTCCTGGCCATTTTCCCTTACCCAGTCCTCTCTCTTTATTCACTTTGGCTCTTGCACTGAGAGTTAGCACAACGTGTTAAATAACAAGAGACCGTGATGGGGGCAGGGAAAGCTGTGGCTTTCAAAATACTGGAGGACTATATTTCTTGGAGTTAAAAGTGCTAAATCCTCTGTGAACTGTTGCAACTATACAAGGAAGGCCTCTAAGCCAATGAAAGTCCAATCCATTTTCAACACACTTTAGCCAAGATCACTTCACACATCCAGAAAGAGATTACAAAGATATTAGCATGGTGCCTACCATTTGATGTTTCTTATACTTCCTCTGCATAAGGTTGGATGAATACCCAGTCTCCATGAGAATAACAGGTTTATCTCTAGCTTGTTCTCTGGAACAGGTGCGTACATAAAATCTGTTCTCTTGCTCTTGAAACAAGCATATCTTATATCAAAAAGCAGTCTATTATACTGAAAAAAACCAAACAAAAGCTCACTTTAACTAGAGAAGGTTCTTACGAAGAAATTTCAGAAGTGAATATAGTGAAGAAATGAACCAATAAAACACTACTGTAAGCTTATGCATTCTTATTTCAAGAGAGTTTTATTTATCAGTTTGATTGCTAATCCTATCAGCAAAGCAATGTAGCCCATAAGCAACAAACTATTGGCTTTAAAATATGATTCATTCAACCAATACCAATGAGGACTCTTGCCATACAATTTTATAGTCTGTGTTCACCTACTTTTGGTGCTGAACTTTGAAAGTAATCATGTGATGCCTAATTTGGGAGTAACAGGACATGACTTACAGTAACTTACAAAATACGTGCCAGCAGGATTCTATGTTAGCCCAGAAAAACTACTTATTTGTATGAAACAGCACAAAGGAGGTTTATATAATCCTACATAAAACATCTAAAAAGGAATATTGGAAAAAAGAAATCCTAAGTCACATGTCAGCTTTCACAATGCATAGTTGAGCAACTGTATTTCTAAGGCTGTAAATCTCTTTGGCTACTATATGACAGTTTTGTGAAGGTTAGTTAAAGACCAAGTCCATCTGTAAACAAGGAGTTAAGTCAATGTTGTGATTTAGCCCCAGCTAGAAACCAAGTACCACGTGGCTCTCCACTCATTCCTCCCCCCTAGTGGGATGGAGAGGAGAAAAAGATAAAATTCATACTAATAAAAGGATATACAAAGCATGTGATGCACAATGCAATTACTCACCACCCAGAACCTGATGCCCAGCCCACTCCCAAGCAGTGATCCCTCTCCCTGGCCAGCTCCCCCAGTTATATATTGAGCATGGCGTCATATGCTATCGAATATCCCGTTTGGCTGGTCTGGGTCAACTGTCCTGGCCGTGTCCCCTCCCAGCTTC
>Ga0181612_165763_pt1 | contig 12486 bp, 13 predicted proteins | sample HoacroProtozoa21_FD_119630 | JGI IMG/M metagenome (GOLD analysis project Ga0181612, IMG submission 119630) | Hoatzin crop microbial communities from Cojedes, Venezuel. Combined Assembly of Gp0051906, Gp0051904, Gp0051908 | reverse complement strand
GTGCTGAGCCAGGCACAAGGCTGAGACCCACCAGAGCAGCAGGCACAGGTGAGCAGCTCCTGCCCCGGGCGCTGCCCTGTCCCCGGTCGGGCTGCCAAACCCGTCTGCCTGCACATTTGCACAACGCTCCCCACCTGCACACCCACAGCCCCCTTGCCCCCCAAAGGGAAGGCGCTGGAGGACGCAGTTTCACCAGCCAGATGGTGCGGGGCTCGCTGGGGGAAGCCTGCGGCCTGTGTTATGATGGAAGCCGCACAAAATGGTCCTGCTGGTCCCTTCTGGACTGAACCCTCCCTGGTTGCTTGGAGCGAGGATGAGCACTTTGCCTGGCAGGCAAAGCTGTCTTCTCAGCAGGCTGATCACCCACAGCTCGAGGGAGAGCTCTTCACCAGGCTGAAGAGACATTTCTGGGGCTGGTTTTGATTGCTGGGACGGAAGCAATCAGAGGTGGCTGAGGGCGGCAGGGAGGTTTACACCATGCCTCAGGTTAAACTCAGCCTAACCAGGCAGGAGATGGGTGCCCAGCTGCACCGAGCAGGGGGCCTTGAGCCTTCCTCGGTGCTGGTCATCAGGACTGAGGGAGCTTCACAGGCGGCCTGTGGATTATAAATGCCTCCAGGGTTAACGGCACTGGAACATGAGTTTTCTGAATCACTCCTCGAGGCTTACCTGCCTTTGGCCAAAAATCCCACTGAAATCTGCAAACACTCAGGACCTTGCTCAGCTGTTTGCAAGCAGAGGAGAAACCGACAGCAAAATCAGGTGTTTCTTTGACACTGTCCTGTTGTCCTCCTGTTCCCTGGAGCCCACCAGCAGCAAATAGGGGATGCAGCTCAGCTCCCACGAGACCCTCGGCCGAAGGAGAACTGCCTCTTCTACCTGCTGGCACGAAGCCCTCCCTCCCCAGCACCGTTTCACCTCCAGAGCTGCTCTCAGACCCAGCCTCGGCTCTGAGGTCACCTTCTGTTAAAAAGAAAGAGAAGGAGGGTGAAGTACAGGTTACAGAAATGGATGTAGGTGCTTCTGGCAAGACTCAAGCGCCCCGTCCAATTCGGACACGCGCTGCAGGGCAGTGCTTCCTAGCACACCATAAGGCAGAGAGCTTTTTGCCTCCCTTTGAAGGCCCAGTGCTGCAGGGGAGGCTGATCAAAGCTAAAGCAATTCTCTCCTTTGGTGCGCTCCCATTCTTTACTGTTTTGCAAAATGCCTGTGGCTGAGCAGTTAACGGAGGCATCTGCTGCACTGGCAGAGTTCACTGATTTAATTAAAGACATCTAACAATTCTGCAGCTGCATGTGAGACCACGGGTACTCACAGGGCTGAAGCCGAGTATCCTCAGCACTGAGAGCAAGTGCCCCTGCTGTGCAGATAGCACAGATCTGCAGCCAGAGACTCACATGAAAGTAGAAACAGGGCCCAAAGATTAAGGATGGACTAGAGCCAGCTTGCACTGCGTGTCGCCAAGGCCTCACCGTGCTGGAGAGCTGTACAACCTCGGACCACACTCACGCAGCTTAGAACGGTCAGACTTGCAACAAGTGAGCCGAGCTGGGGACGTTCCTCACCAGCAGGGATGGTTTTACCTGGAAAACATTTTCTAACAGATATTTTCTCACTGAGTGAAAACAGTTAGCTGGTTTAAAAAGACAGGTGGGAAAACTAATCCTCTACCAAGTGGTTATCAAGTTCTCCTCTGCGCCTGGCCGTGTTCTCTCCCTGTTAAATGAAGAAACATTTCACTCTTCGGCATATTTCTGGTATCACTGCATATTTGAGCTGATCGGGGACTTAGCAAGGCTGCTACTTTAACAGCTTACCAAAGAGGCTCCCAGAACAGGCCGGTGCTTTCTGAGTAGATTGCCTGTCAGCAGACACCAAGGGCTTCGAATCAGGCTGCTGAGCAGGGGCCGCTGCCCTGCGGGGCTGGGGAGCTGCGGCTGCCCCTCGGCGTGCTCTCGCCCGGCTGGGAGCAGAGCAGTGGAGAGGCAGGGGCTCCCACCCACTCCTGCCAGCTGCGGGGAGCCTCACGCCTGCCCTCGCGGAGCTGCGAATGCAACCTTTCAGCGCCAGCAATGTCGCCAGTGGGCTGGGCTGTAAGGCAGGCAGGACAATCAACGCTGTGCTGCTTTGGTCGATATGAATTTACAAACGAATTTCTGTCAGGAGAGACAATACTAGTGTGAACAGCCTCTGTTCTCAGTAATTTCCATGAGGGGAGATGAGCAGGGGACTGGGCACACCAAATGCACCAGCACAAAAGTGCTGCAGGGGAAGACAGGCATTTTAGCCACAGGGTAGAAGCCGGAGTGTCCCGATATCCTGAGACCAGCATCTCTCCTGCAGAGGAAGGGCATGCCCTTTCCTCCCCAGCCCACTCCCGCTGCGAGGGGAATTGCCCTTTCCCAGCTCATCTCCAGGATGGATGAACACCACAGCACGAGGCACAGGAGAGGGGATGCTAGCCTGAGTGGTGCATCATGTCCAGAGTGTCGGGCGGATGACGTGACAGCCGCCAGCACCAGCCCGTGCTGTTGTGTAACACGTCACGCGGAGCCTGCTCGCGTGGGAGAAGCGCTTCACCTCTGAGCAGGCGCTGGGTTGCTCTCGGCTGGGGCACACAAGCGATTCAGGCCAAACTGCAGCAGTTTGCTGGGCCTATTAGCTCTTTCTCTGGTCCTGGAGAAAAATCCTCCCTGGAACCAAGCACTTGGGTTGGCTTGTGACTTCTGAAGGGTTTCCTGCCCTCAGTTTTGCACCCTTGCCCACTGAAGGACAGGGGTAGATAATAGGCAAAATAAGACATATTGACAAAAAAAGAAGCATGCAGCCTTAAACTCCTCCACAAACAGGAAAATTCTCTACCACGTAGAGATGCGATGGAGAAAAAACAAAGAACAAGCACATTTTCCTTTTTCTGCTTTTCCATATGATATCATATAATCTGTCATTAGATAATCCAAGCACTTTTATTAAAATAAAAAGCAAAATTTAGACATCCGGTGTCCCTGAGAAGGGAATGCAGACCAACCTATTCCCCACACCAGACTGGAAGATACATTCACTAGACACGAGAAACAGGAGACTCTGTCCCAAAGCATCAAGCCTGGAGCAAGTTTGGCTCGCTCTCCCCCTGCTCTGCTCTCTGTTAGAGAACTGCTGCCTCCCTGCCCGCCTGCAGCACCGTTCCTGCCTGCACGGCTCTTGAGCCATGCGCTTCTCAGCGTGCCCTCTGCCCTTGTGAAAACCCAGGCAGTGCCAGGCCATGTTTCCATTTGGTCAATTAGAGCATGCTGAGCCCCAAGACCTGCTAGCTGTAGGCAGGCAAGATAGGGGGAGTGAGGGCAACACATATCCACGTTTAAGAGATGCCAGAAGATGTTTCTGCTTGGACAAAGCCGGGTGGGGATAATGTAACAGAGGATGGAGTCTGGATGCAGAAGGCCAGTCGTGAGCCAGCATCACAGAGCAGGTTAGTCAGGTCGATGCGTTTGTGGCTTTTCTGTCATTTCTTAGAATCTCCTCTGCAGCAGGGAGGAGGGACGGTACCAGCCCTGCCCCTTGCTCTCTGCCCAAACCTGCGCTCTCCAATTCATTTGACTTTGCCTCTGGAAGGTGCTGTGCCCCTTGTGCCATCTCTCCCCCCGCAGCAGGAAGGGAGCAGGCTCCAGCTGGCTGTCTTTGGGAGAGCCAGGGAATCCAGCGGAGGTGGCCTGCACAGGAAAGACCGGAACAAGGTGGGAAATAGATGTAGGGCAGGATCTGGTAGATCCACTCGGTCTCAGGTGAATTGTGACCATCTCTCTCTTGCCTCCTACCCTGATTTGCTTTATGGGCTGTGAATGCTGCTCCCTCCGTTCCACAAAGGCACACTGGAAGAGATGTACAGCTGTGAAGACCTGAAGGCAGAGCAAAATGAGACAGGCCTTTACACAGCAATGTGCAAAGAAGGTGGGCGAGGCTGGTGCTGAGAAGAAAGGGTGGGTGGTGGCAGTGGTTACCTGCAGCAAGACATCGATTGAGAACAATCATCGGCCAAAGTCATTCCCTGCAAAGGCCCAGGAAGGTCAGTGACATTGTTTAGGGGCCTGCAGCCCTTTGGTTTTGATTGGAAAAGACAGTGCAATTACAGCACCTGCTTCATGAGATCAACCTCCATGGAATTTATAGGCAGGCATCAATGAAATCACAGCTTGTTGCTCTGCCGGCTAAGGCAGGACATCCACTCTTCGAGTGGAGGGTTCCCCATGGCTACCAGCTTTTTCAGAAAGGCACTGGGCCGTAGCCCAGGAACATCAGGGTGGGCCTCAGAGTATTTCTGCAGTTTAGCTAGAACGTGAGGAAGCCCGACGGTGGAAGCATAGAACATGGGGCCCCCCCTGTGCTTTGGCCACCCATAGCCACTGATATAAACTACATCCAGGTGTTCTGGGCCCGATGCTATTCCCTCAGCCAGGATGTCAAACCCTTCGTTGATGAGGGAAAACAAACACCGCTCCAGGATTTCCTCCTGGTCTATAAAGCGGGTCTTGATCTGATGGGTGTCTCTGTACTGGGCCAGGAAGTTGTGAAGCCATGGATCTGGCTTGGCTGTCCTGCCCCCAGCCTTCTCATACTGATACCAGCCTTTCCCAGTTTTCTGGCCGAACCTGCCGTTCTCGCACAGAAGATCAGGCAGTGGGCTGTAGCGATGGCCATGCCGCTGGCGGGCAGGTGTTCCTGGAGGTAGTGAGTCCCCTGTGAGGCCCTGGCCCTTTCGAGACCTCCAGCCCACATCCAGCCCAGCAAGATCAGACATTCGGAAAGGTCCTATCTTAAACCCAAAATCTTCAATAACCTGATCTACAGCTTCTGGTTTGCTTCCTTCCTCTAAAAGGAAAACTGCCTGTTGTACGTACGGAAACATCATTCGGTTCCCAACAAATCCAAAACAATTCCCTACCACTACTCCAACTTTTTTCAGCGCTTTGGCTAGCTGCATAGCAGTGGCAATGGCAGTGGGGGATGTGTGACGGCCATAGACTATTTCTAACAGCCTCATCACATGAGCAGGGGAGAAGAAGTGCGTGCCAATGACCTGCTGTGGGCGGCTCGTGGCAGAAGCTATTTCATCGATGTTCAGGGCTGATGTGTTTGTACACAGTAAGGCCCCTGGCTTGCAGACTCTTGATAGCTTGTGGAACATTTCCTTCTTTAGTGCCATGTTTTCAAACACAGCCTCAATGACTAGATCTACATCCTGCAACACATCAAAGTCCACAGTGAACTGGAGACGTGCAGCGTTATGGAAATCCAGCTTTTGGGCACCCTGCTCCATTTTTGTAGCCTCGTGTTCCAAAAGGAGCATCACAGCTTTTCTTCCCATGTTCAGATACTCCAGATTCTGCTCGAGGGCTACCACAGGTATGTTCGCCTTAACCAGAGAAGTCACAATGCCTCGGCCCATTGTTCCCAGCCCTAGGGATAAAAGTGAGACAGAATCAGAGACTATGAATAGAAAAATGTTACAATTAATCACTTGACAGTAGCACTTCCTTTGTATCTCGAGGATAAAAAGTGGAAGCCTGTGCAAAATAAGTGGCACACAGACAGAAAAAAAGAAGACTGGGAAAAGGAAGGTGAATTCTCTCTTTCAGTGAGCGCTAGCATAAAGACAAGCTAATGTCCTCTCAAGCTTACAAATACCAGTGGGATTCACTCCAGTGTGTGCAGACCATGTGATTCATGACTTCTCCCTGCACAGTTTTATACCCATGGAAACCAGCATCACTTAAGAGTTAGAACCTGGGGATCAAAGGCAGGAGATCTGAGTTTCAGCTTTAACCCTGTTACCAACTTCTAGCAGGCAGTTTCATGAGCAAGCTTCACCCTGAGGATATCAGTGCCTCTCTGAGATGGTCCTTTACGGGCACTCACAGAATACATGTGTAAGTTAATACACCCCACCGGGAGATTTTGACATCAGCAAAACTCAGACAATTTGTTCCTCCCTCCTCCTTCCAAGCTTCCTCTTTGTCTCCCTCCTCTTCTCCCTCTGCACTTGTCTAATCTCTGAAGCAAACAAAATTCAGCTGATCTTGGACACAGATCTTCCCTAAACTTCGTTTCTAATGTCTTGTATGTCTCTCATTGTCACGTCAAACGGGATGGAGCTAACACAGTGTTCTTAATCCAGATTTCAACATCTCCCAGCTCCTTTTTAATCACTCCAGAACATCAGTAGCTTTTTTGCTCGCCCTTCATACTTTATATTGGGCATCTCTGCCCTCTGGGAACTCTCAAAGTCCTCCAGTACAGGCCATTCCTAACTTCTGAAGATTCTCGAAGACACAATCTTGTTTGTCCAACCATGTACTTAGTCATGTTATTCCTGCCCAGAATTCCCACAAATGAACACCAATTCAGGCTATATTTTTTTTCTCCAAGATCCATAAACATGCTACTACCAGCTCATAACCCCAAGAATACCAGCATAGAGATTACTGGTTTGATCCCTTTCCTCCTTCTGGGCCCTTCCACCAGCTCTGCCCTCTTTTACATTAAATGAACCTGCATGCTTACACTTTCCTATGATACACAACCCACACTATTTATCCTTCTCTCCCATGATGGAGGCTTTTTGGACTAAGTTAACACAAACTATTAAGAGAAGGCCAGCACAATTTTACCAGCTTTAAAAGTGCAAAGCATCTGACTGGGAGGATTATTAATATCCTAAATAAAGCAACAACTAGACAAAGAACAGGTTTGTTATAACTCTGTAAAAATGATTTTTTTAATCCCAGGTTTACAAATGAAAGTCAGCTAAACAAATAAACAGAAACAAGGGGATTAAAAAATTTGTCTAAAGCAGCTTTGTAAAGAAGAGCTGAAATTATGTCATCAGTTAAACAAGTTCCAACAATCAAGGTCAAACAAGGTAGAGTGTTTTTCCTGCAAGCTACACACCCTTGGTTTAGTTCTGTCCACCCTCAGCTTGTGTACACACAAGATATTTAAAACATTCCCTGCTTAGCCACAAGAAGACAGTTTTTACAGACATCACTATCTGGCTGCCTGCTTATAAACCATTATACTCCCAAGCAAATGCTGAAGTTCCTTTCCAGGAAATTAGATTTCCTACTTCTTTATCAAGTACTAAAAACTAATTTGAAAATAAAACTAGAATAACATGAACCAGTTCCTAGTATTTCAGTGTCCATGGTTTGCTGAGTGAAAAAACCCCAAACACAAATAGTTCCTCCCACTGTGCTGAATACTCAGAGGCTTGGATGTGGTAGCAGGGGCAGTTAGAGCCAGGTTTTTTTCCCTGCCTTTGGTGAGCTACACAAACTGCCTTCTTCTCAGACAGTGTAGGAGGGGAACTCACCACCCCATGCATATCCACCAAACCTAGCCCCATCTTTAAGGCTCTCTTTAGACACCAAGGGTTTGCAGTTCCACGTTTGGGTTCTTCATGGCTCCCTCTTGAAGTCCTGCAATACGAACATGCTGCTTCTTCCTAAATCAAAACCTCTTCCATGAGCAGAGGTACTCCAGCCTTCTTTCCAAGGGAAGTTCTGCAGTGGTGTTAGCTGATTTCCCTGTCTGCTTTCATCCACATGTAGTATGAGTACTCCCATCCCATGATAGACAGGCACATGTGCTTGTAGTGCTCGACTCTCTAGGCCATGGGAATAGGCTTATAGATAAGATATGAGCTTGCCAAGCTTGTTTCCGACCTAGAAAAGCTGTCTCTCAACTTACTACGTAACTCTTCAGTGGCCTGTATGAAATGATGTTTAATGAAGCTGGCAGAGAGAGTAATGAAAGCCCCAAGGGTTTTGTTACATTAGTGCTTGCACAGCATGACTCCCTGGAAATACTTGCTAAAATTGGGCTATAAAACTAAGGATAGATTCGGCTATCTAGCAGGGAAAGAAGCATTTCTGAGGACTCCCCTTTTCAATTTTATAAAGCCAAGTGATCTTGGGGAAGAATATATTAGAGCAGAAAAAAATAGTAAGGAATCATTTGGCCTTACACGTGTAGAAGGCTGTAGAAGAAAGAGAAAGGGAAATGTCGCATGCTCAGCTCAGATCACGCAGACCAAAACACGGCTATGAGCTACTCCAGACTTTCTACCGTATGTTCCATTTTCTTCCTCAGTAGTGCTCTTACTTCCCCCAAATCATGAAAAAACCCTATATTCTTATCATCTGCCACGCAGGGGATAGTTTTCAGATCTGTGTTACCATCTTTCATGCCCAAAGCACATCTTTCAAAAGAAGACTGAAATCTGCTTCAGGAAAAAGAACGGTGTCTAGCTATCTTGCTTCTGGTCTTTTGTTCTGAAATGTAGCTTTGACTTATAAATAAAAGTACACTTGAACCCATGCAATTTCAGGCCAAATATGGATATGACAAATCCATTTGCTGGGCAAGCTGAGTGAATAATGACTGTTAATTATTGATCTGTCATGAAGTACTTAGAATATGAAAAATCATGCAAAATTAATTGGACTTTAAAAACAAGTTTGAAAACAAATGAACTTGAAATATGTACAATGCAACTCAGGTACAGTCACATACACTAGAGAAATACAGAACAGTGGAAAATATACTGAACTATAATGAATATTTGGACTTTAAATGTTGGGCAATGGAAATAATACTTTATAGGTTGGTAAAAACACGCAAAAGCTGTTCCAGTTTTCCTGTTAAAAACAACAACGAGCAATTGGTGGTGGCAGACTACTGCAGACTGGAGCTGCTTCTTTCTCTGTTTCAGGGTATTAATTTCAAGCAGAAATAATGTGATACTCAAGGCAAGAAAGGAGCTATGGGAAGACTACAGAAGGGACAGAGAAGAACTCTTTTTCTGGGTGACAAGGAACCAGAGAAAGTGGAAAGAGATGGGAGCCAAGAGTTCAGAACAAGCAGAAACAAGTGAAATAGGTGACACTGCATGTGGCTGAAGACAGTCAAGGACAGCTAAGCCAAGAGCAGGAGGGATCTCACATGGCTGGGTGTTACCTGCTTAATCAGTCTTTCAGCTAGCTAACTGCAAAGGCAGCGGATGGGAAGCCAGCATTACACAGGAATGGTTGCCAGTTCATCAGCAACGCTATCTATCAAGCATGCCCAGAAAAACATCATTCTTGATGCTGAGTCTACATTAAGACATGGTCAGCAAGCGATGTGCCAGCTCCCTCCAACAAGTTCCTGCTAATATTGGACAGGGGCGCCACAAAGCAATGCTCCCCTAGCATTCATGGTATTGCTTCCATACCCTAAAGGTCCTCTGTGCCTATGGAAAAGGTACTGAAGGAGAAGGAAGTGAACGTGATTTTCTCAGTTGCTTCCCACCGTGCACGGTAAAAGACGGAAGCAGCAGCAGAATGCAACATGGGTTTAGTGTGTGAAACAGCACAGCACTGTCCATTGGAAAATGGGCTCTGCATGATTTCTGACCACCCAAAACAGATGCAACATTTTGCTCTGACTTCCCTCCTCTCTGCAGTGTAAAGAGAGATTCTGGATCACCTAGTTAGACTCAATATTTACATGGATGAGCAGCACAATTTTAAAATTTGTCAGTCCGTGGTGACAGAAGGAAGTGTTGGAAAACAGTCACACTTAATATGCTGTGGGATTCAGAGTTAAAAGGAGGTGATCAATAACCTCTAAAATAGGAGATGTCACTTATCAAATGAAGTATAACATGAACAACTAGCATAAACAAAGCAAGCTGTAACTGTGGGCTATGTTAGCTGCACTGACAGAAGCAGTGATTCAGAGAAGGCATTAGGAGTCTTGGTAAGCATCAAGGCCCTGAGTGCGCTGATAAGCTTTGATGACCCTGACCAGCTTCACCTGGGCCTCCACCCACACGTACTGCCTATAGGCCTCAGAGCCCCATTTAAGCTCAGACCTGGGCATTCAGTTCCTTCCTAAGCTATGCTAGAGGAGTTCTGGTGTGTCACTGGGGCTCTGCCAGGCTATGGACAATGTTGGCCGAGATCTCAGCCTGCAGACTGGCTTTCCAACTTTACTTCGGACTTGCATCATTATGTGAACTTCGCTTGATCATCTGCACTTCTAACAGATCCTGGCCGTGATCTCTGGAACTGCCTGCTTGACTTGCTCAGGTAATGTAAATAATTGATACAGCAGTGGGTTGTGCTGCCATCCAGAGGGAGAGATGGGTTGGTAGGAACCTCATGAAGTTCAGCAAGGGGAAGTACAAAGTTGTGTAACTGGAGAGGAATAGTCCTATGTATCAGTATATGCTGGAGGCTGACTGGCTGGAAAGCATCTCTGCAGAAAAGGATCTGGGGGTCCTAGTGGACACCAAGTTGACTATGAGCAGCAACATAACCTTGTGGCAAAGCAGGCTAATAGTATAGTGGGCTGCATTAGGAAAAGCCTTGTTGGCAGGTTGAGGGAGATGATCCTTCCCCTCTGCTTAGTGGTGGTGAGACCATACCTGGAGTACTGTGTCTGGTTCTGGGCTCCCCAGTACAAGAGTGATATGGAGCTATTGGAGGGAATTCAGTGAAGGTCCACTAAGATCATTAAGGGACTGGAGCGTGTCTCATGAAAAAAGGCTGAGAGCTGTGACTCCAGCCTAGAGAAGGCTCAGGGGGGATCTCACCAATGTATATAAATACCTGAGGGGAAGGTGTAAACAAGATGGAGCCAGATTCTTTTGGTGGCCATTGGTGGCAGGACCAGAGGCAATGGGCACAAGAGTCTTTATCCTTGAAGATATTCAAAAGCAGTCTGGGCATGGTCCTGAGCAACTGGCTCTAGGTGGCCCTGCTTGAGCAGGGGGGATTGGACAAGATGATATTCAGAGGTCCCTTCCAGCCTCAACGATTCTGTGGTTCTGTTCCCTGGGAGATGTTACTCCCATTGGCTCCCCATCCCTGGGGCACAGCTGCTCCCTGCCAGCAGATAATTAATAGGATGTGTTGAACATAGCTAGTATGAAAGTTGGCTATTACCTTGAGCATACCAAGTAGGAGCAAGGAAGAAACCTCTTGGTACCTGGTCTTAGGATCATTACTCCTGGAATATGGCTTTCTCTGTAGCTATGTGTGCTTTGTGAAGTGTGGAAAAATTAGGGGAAGTTGAGAGCCATAAAAATGACCAGAGTGTAACAGATTGTGCTTTGCAGTGACAGTATCAAAGCACTTTATTTATTCTGCAAAAAGCATGGGTTACCTTGAGCATTGTCTGTAACCAGCTACAAAAACACCGAAACCTGGGAGTAGAGGTTGTGGCAATTTCAGACCAGAATTCAGAAACCTGTCTGGAGATGAGATGCAAATACCTAATCCAATGGACGGGAGATATAGCCCAGCCAGCTCAGTTTGGAAGTGAGCTACAGATTATGTTCCTACTAGAAATTTTGGAATAGGGATTGCATTTGTCCTTAGAATTCCCTCTAGCTCAGTTACAGCACCAAAATAAGCAGATGAGATCTAAACAGCCCTTCTGGCTAAATTGTCATTGCAATTAGGACTTTGCAAATGTATTATTCTGGCATGATTTATCAGTATGTAGGAAAGAATTACCATCCTAGTCACCTGATAATTCCTACAAAACTTCACCACAAGCCCTTCCTGCCAAAGCACATGTTGCAGGACTGACCAGTCTGGGATTGCATGTGTCCAAAGTACTGTGCTCTTCAAGTCACATCACAAACTTGGCAATAATTTGTGTCTCTCTACCTGAATGCTATTAACAGCCACGGGTCCTTCTCACAAGATTTGTGGACCAATGTTTAAGAAAGACTTTCGTTAAAAATATGTGATGGCAGCTAATGAATAGAGGGCAACTTCCACAAAAATGTGCTTCTACAGCCTGAAATCAGCTTTCAGAGAGCTCAAGTGCAGAGCACGAGGCCTGAGAAGGACCCAGGAAAGAGCAGTGTTGATCTGGTGAGCTTTCCCTGAAACAGAATGGATGTTTTCCAAGTGCTCCATTACTCGTCTAACCATTTTTTGAGTGCTGCTATCAACAGGCAGAGCTGAAAGGTACTTTTTTTTAAGTCTCAGCAGTGCATCAAAGGTTTTATTTAAATTGCTCTTATAAAAAATTAATGAAGGCATTATCTTGCTGGGCTACAAAATGGCAGGAGTGGATCCCAGTGAGATGAAATCTTCTTAAAATACAGCTGTCAAAACATTTTTGTATTAATATATCCCTCAGTGACTCTGTGCACATGCACTTGCAGTACAGAACTAGACCAGGAGGAGGAGAAATTCATGCAAACCTGCTTATAACGTGGAACAAAGCCAGGACTCCACATCACAGTATTTAAAAGGGAACAGACTGCTTATGGTCCACAGACGAGGCTGTCTCTATGTGAGAGAAAGCTATTCTTCCACAGAAAGAGGTGGCATCGGGTAATGATCTGGTGGGATGTGATTTGCCATCTGAATTTCTGAGCTTACCAGTGCAGTGACAACTTCCCTCCTTGCATATCACCTATGGGTGTGG
>Ga0181612_133758_pt1 | contig 12486 bp, 8 predicted proteins | sample HoacroProtozoa21_FD_119630 | JGI IMG/M metagenome (GOLD analysis project Ga0181612, IMG submission 119630) | Hoatzin crop microbial communities from Cojedes, Venezuel. Combined Assembly of Gp0051906, Gp0051904, Gp0051908 | reverse complement strand
GGCGCGGGGCCGTGGGGGGGGGGGCCCCGGGGGGAGCGAGCGGGGGGGGGGGGGGGGGGGGGCCGGGGCCCCTGCGGCTCTCGGCCGAGACTGTGTGTGACGAGGGACGGAGGGAGGGAGGCGGCGGCGGCTGCCGCCGGCGCCGAAAGCGCCGCGTTGGGCGGGCTGGGGGGCTTGGTAGCCCTGCCTGGGCCGTGGGCTTCGCCGTGGAGCGGCTCGGGCAGGGGATGCCGGCCTGTCTCGGTTTCCAGGTCCTGGCTGCTGATTGCCTGACTGGCTGTCAGCAGCTCTTTCACTCGGGGAATGTTTCTCTACCTTGGTCAGTGTGCACGCTTGCATTTTCATTACCTTTTGCTGGTACAACAATATGCTGTTTACCTTAGGCTAGCAGTTTAGACGGTGTATGAGGCTTCTCCTGCTGTATTGTACTTGTCATGCTCAGCTGGGGGCCTGAGAGCAGAAAAAGAAATTACTGGAGTTGTACTTTTTTTTTTTTCCTTTTCAGAAATCACTTAATAAAACAGATGGCAAAATCCAAGCAGTAAGGAAGATGTCTTCCATTTGCAGGGTTGCACAGGAGTCTGCTTCTAATGCTGCAAAGGTGGGTTTGTGTGTAGTCCTACTTAAACCAAGCACTTGGAGTCTGCAGAACTAGGGCCTGCACCTGAAAAGCAAAAGTGTGTTATCTGGTATAAAACATAAAGAAATGGTTGTAATTAAAAACACATTAAACAGGAGGTTGTTGAGAGCTGACAAATGAAGGTGTGAGCTTTAAAAACACTTGTGCTTCTAAAGTAAATGACAGTGAAATTGTACTTTTAAGGTCACATCAGACTAGAAATATATGTATGAGAATCTTACAGTAGCTGTTAAGGAGTATTTCTTAGACTTAGCATTTTGTTCCCTTGAGAAACGACTGGAGAAACAGTGGAGGATGGTTTTCCATGCCTGAGAAAAGTAATTCTTACCACCTTCTCTGATAGTAGGAGAAGTAATAAAGTTAAGCTCTTGTGAAAAGAACTTCATAGGGAAAGAAAATATGTCAGTCTGAGGCCACTTTCTGTCATAACAATTACTTGGCTAGTGTACTAAACATTGCACAGAGCTACACAATTACATGTATGTATCATAAAAATATTTTTTCTTCTGATAGCAGCATTGTGAAACTCTTGCTTTAACTCTTTAATGGGATGAATGACCATACCCAAGAACTGTGCTGAACTTCTTGTGCCAGGATTAAGGATTGTCACATCACTGAAAACCTACAATCTTTGAAATACAGTATTTTAATAGTTTAACTGCAGTTCTGCTCAGCTGTTGTAGTTGTGCTGACTTCCCTGAGAATCTAGCAAATGAGTTCTAGGCGTTGCAAGGTTGTCTGAAATTGCTCAATATCGGTATACTCTAAGCTTTTAGTGCTCTAAATCTTTGAAAACCTGTTCAAGGGTCAAGATGGATGGCAAGCTTATTTTTACCTAAAGCATGTAAGAACATAAAGCTTCTGATATTAGGATAAAACTTTATTGAGAACTTAGAGCAGGATTTAGACTTTCTTAAGAAGTCTTGAACTAGTTTGAAACCAAATGATCCATTGGCTTAAAACCCACTTTTTGTAGTTAGCTCCTTAACTGATGTTAGGGACGTGATGGTGGGAGTCTGGCCAAACTTACTGTAAATGGGGAAAATGTGAGTCTATGTGTAAGCAGGTCTAATATGCAGTCTCATGGGCTTAGCCAAAATGCATTGAGGGCAATCTGTAGAAGGTTATGCAGGAGTTTGTGAAAAATGCTCTGAGATGATATGATGAGAGCCTTATATGTTGAGTAAGACAAATTTGATGAAATTACTAACTAAACTGCTGGTGCAAAAAAAGTGAAACCTGTAAGCATTCATTGGTAGCTTACAAGGCATGGAGTACAGAAATAGTTACGGTGCTCTTGTATAATATTCTTGGCTGCACTTTAGAAGGCCAGACATTAGAAAGCCTGAAAATTGATCAAAACCATTTTGACTAGAACTGTATCTCTTCTCATAACAAAAATAATTCTGTGTCATTTGTGATGACTGGGACTTGATCATCATAATTTCAGTTTTGTAAGTCCGTCTTGAAAATATGCTTAGCCATCCCATTTCTCCATTGCTGCAATATAGCCTTGGAGAGGAAAAACACTGTTCTGTGATGAAAACGATGCTGCAAGTCCAAACTAATATTGAGGCTTCGTTATATTGACCACTGTGGAGATGCTTTAAGCCATCCTGTATGATGTGCTGATAAACTATTCCTGAATGTGGATGCGATTTATAATGGGAAGATAATTTTGCCTTTGTCAAGACAGCTTTTTCTTTATTTAAATTGGGAAGAGAGGGAATGGAAAGTGGAACTAAACTATACTGTGATTTTTTTGCATAATTGTCTACAATATAAATGCTTGTTAGACTGGTTATGTTGGCCACCAATCACCTTTTGGTGACCCGTGAACAGCTTCCCATTATGAATGCAGAGGTGTAAGACCTGTGTGAAGAGTTTACTTGGAGCATTTATAGCATAAGCAATTTAGACAGAATTGTCAAGTGCTAGCTCATCATATGAGACTATCTTCTAAGCTGCACTGAATTTCACTTGTGTATGTATTTATAAGTTAATGATATCTGGTTCTCTGTATGTACATGAAGAGTTGGCTGCTGCTTTGAAGAGATCACCTCCATGCATGGAGGAAGAGATGCCACAGAATGGTTAGTGATAATAACAGTAACTTGTTAATTATGTGTTAACATAGAATAGCTAGACCTTTTTAGTTAATGAGACAGCTTCATAGAGAGAAGTAGTGCAGGTTGTAGTGAAGGAGACACTGATATAGGGCTGCCTACTTGTTTGTGGGGGTGATGTGCAGAGACAGAAGAGCGACTTTGATTCAGCTGATTTGCTCTAAAGTGAAGGTAACAGAACAACTTGGAAGGTCTGATCAAGGTAACGGACCAGTTAAGTATTCCTTTTCTAGAAGCTCAGTAGAGGGTAGATGAGAGACTAGAGATGGTGGGGCTGCAGAATAAGCAGGCTTGGGAAATGGGTGTGGGGCAGTACGAGCTGTTAAGTCAGCAAGGATGCTTCAGGCCAGGGTGATCTGCGGGAATCACTGCTATTTTATTCCCTTTAATGTACATATCCACTAGCAACCTGAAAAGCCTTGCTTCAGAGACTGTTAGGAATGCTTTGAATGTGGGACAGGTTCATGTAAGTTGTTACGATCCTTACTTCCCCTGAGGATGTGAGTATTTCTTTAACAGTTGATCAAAACAAGTCTAGGATAATAGATTTCAGTACATGGTGATCTGTGGATTACTTCTGAGGGGTTCGCAAAAGATAAGTAAAAACAGGCTTCAACTTAATATATGACAGCCTAAAGCTGTATTTAAAATTTGTTTGGAAACTGCAAATTGAAAAGAAAACCACCCCACTGAATCACTGGCTTGCAATTAAGTGGAAAATACACAGTATTCTCACTAGCTTTTGCTTGCTAATATTTGTGAGACAACAAGAAATATTTTGAATACTGTTGTGATTTGTTAGACAAAGCCCACCACAAAGCATTTAGCTACAGCTCATGATATGAACAAGAAATACAAGTAGTCAGTTTTTATTGTGCTTTTTAATCAGTTCAAATAGCTTTGCAAAGGAGCCACATGCCCGTAGGTCTCCTTACAGATGAAGGTGAAGCAAAAAGGGCTGAAATGACTTGCTCAGGAGCATTTACAGGCTATTATCGGGGCCAGGAATAGAACCCAGGGTACTGGAGTCGTTATCTAAGGCTTTCTCCACAGTGTCACATTACTGCTTTCAGAAGCGTAAGACTTTTGCTTGTTATTTTGAACCTTCTCATAAGCTGTTAATGTATCCATGGACTGAAAATACTGCATTGAAGATTTGGGACTGACCTGGCGTGGACTACTGACTTTAAATTCTTTGAGCCTAGAGGGTAGTTTCTTACAAGCTTGGAAGAAGTGAGCCTTTCAGAAATAGTGATATGTAGAACTGGTTGAACCTGATTACTCGCCACCTCAAAAATACTGATGCCATTTTGTTGTGATTTCTCTGACCCTCAGTTTCTTAGTTGTGTTTTACATCCCATCTAATGCAGCTAAATCTCCCCCACTCTTACAGAAAGAGACTCTTAAATCTCCCCTCCATTTACCTGAAATCCATGTCTCCTGGAATCCAGCTTGATGTTAGCTGACCTTAGTGGGTTGCCTTCTGGGTGAATGTCTGTGACTGAGATGTTCTCTGTTGTTGTACCAGCCTGCTTTCTGCAGGAAGAATGAAGACGTTGGGGCTGGGAAGTGTGTGTTGTTTCCTATAAACTCCCATGACTTTTGCAATATCTTTAACATGTTTGTTAATCTTGATTCTGCCTTACCAAAAGCTCTCTGGAAGCCTGAATGGTACTTCAGTTCTCATTAATTTTTTTTAATAAAAGTAATTGCTGAAAGTCTTGGAGAGATGGTGTCTGAGTTTTAAAGCATGGTCAGCTGTCCTGGTAGAAATACCATAACCAGGTGGATATATACACATCATCCACCTTCTGGATTTTTTGGGAGTGTTTTCAGGGGAGGGAGGGGGGTATGAAGCTCTTTATATCTTTTCATCTGAGGGATGTCAGCTGATGGGGAAAAGCATCCAGTTTTAGTTTTGTATTGTTGGGCTGCCACTGCAGGTCTCTGCGTGCTGGCCTCTGACTGACCCATTGGCCTTTGAGAGTCAGAAGCAGGCTTGCAGTGGGACTTGGTACCATGCTCGCTTGTACAGTTTCATGTGCTGTATATGGGGGCATGGGGGAAATGGGCTCAATAGCTACCTTTGTGTCGATGAAAAAGAAAATGAGAAAATGGTTATGTTCAGTCCCAGTTATAAATCAGCAGTGTAAGAGGTCTAGAGCTCTGAGTGAAAGGAGCAACAGCTTATACTAGAGATGAAGGCTGAATGACAATTTTAAGGTAGCATTGGGGCAGAGATGTCACTGTGCAGACCTACCTACAGTCAGTGACAGGAATTTATGTTGAGGAGGTGGAGTGGATATCATCTGTTGCACGTGAAGGTGGAACTATCCCAAGCATTCAGTCTGCACTTTCAGCCTTCATTTCCTGGTGGCACCCACTGCCTTCCACTGAAGTGGAAGCTTAGTCCTCTGGATTGTGCTGAATTTAGATGTTTCAGATAGTCTGAACTGATACAAAGCTTCTGTGCTAGAAGTAATTAAAATACATTGGGTATAAATCACACAGTTTTACAGGTGACCTGTCAAAATAGCAAGATTCTCCTGAATGATCTGTCTAGACACTTAATATAATGCTGAGATAGATAATACTTTGACTCAGTGGTCGTTCATTCCACATTTGCTTCTCACTACTTACTTTTCAAACGTGTACAGAGATAAAAAAAAATGGGCTACGTTTTATATTTGTAGTTCCTCTCAAGTTGTGGCTCACATTTAAGAAATTTGCTTATCTCTTGCTGTTAGTTTCAAGTTTCAAATTTATCTTGGACTCAGTTTTTATTTCTTGGAGTCTGCTTTTGGTTTGCTCATTGCATCAGCAGTGCATCCATAAGACAAGTTCTGTTTTTAGAGCTGAGGTTTCCTGCCCCCCAGTATGGCAGGTATGTCTGTTGTTTACATTGCTTTGGAGAGGATACAGCCTGAACAAATCTTTCAATGTGATGAATTGTCAGGCCACAAACAAGAAATCTTACAAGAAGAACCTCCAATACCACCAACTGGAAAAACCCATCCTTTGATACCAGGAGGCTGGAGTTGTATGAGAGCCTGACTCCAGATTTAGACCTACGAAAGAAAAAAATGGCTTCTTCAGGGAAGTTTTTGCTGGTTTGGAGGATAATTCTCCCAAAATAACCCTATCAGTAGGATTCTGAGCTCCGCATTTTTACAAAGCACTTGTGGTGCCTGATGCTTATCCAAGACAGGCCTAGAGTGACAGGACCAGTTAAGGACATTTTGCTTCATCTTCATCATGAATGGTGAAATCTGAAATGAGCACCAGAAATCCTAGTCTTCATTTTCAATGTGTCAAACTGTTGGTGGCATTGTAGAGCACCCGAAGGGTGCTTCTTAAATGGAACTCGGTATCTCTACACACCTCAACAGAAGGTTGGCAGTGAGAAGAGATACCCCTTTCAGTCTTGGAGGCAAGAAACTGAAAGTGTCTGTAGCCTTACCACCAGCATGTGAATACATGTGGTGCAATTGCCTTCACTTCAAATCTTTAGAGCAGGTGGGTGTGGGTGCTATTGGTATTATTTGACTGTTACCTTATCAACAACAGATTTTGTTTACTGGTGGGAACAAGTTCTTCATGCTAAAAATGGAGAATATGAGGAGGATTACTGTTTTTAAATTTGCTGCCTTGTAGACCAATGCCATTTTAAATCCCCTGCTCTGAAATTATCCTTTTCTACAGAGAAGTTCTTTAAATATAGAAAGGATGGGAAATTAATTCCCATGAATCCACCAACAACCAACCAGGAAAAAAAAAAAATTTGAGCAAGTCACGTGTAATGTTTTACCAGTTTGGTTCTTCTCTGGGTTGGGCAGCTAGAAGAGAGGAGTCTAGGTCCTTTTTCTCCATCTCTCAGCCTCAGTTGGATCTGTCAGTCATGGCTTATCTGATGAGTGGGGAGAAGGTCTAGTCATTCTTGTGACTGATTCATGAGGCATTATTTCCCCAGGAAGGCTTTTTCAATGTCCCAAAGAGCATTTTGTAGTTAGGGTCTAAACTGTCACTGCCATTACGAAGCAATCCTGCTCTTCACAATCATGATTTTGCTGTTCCTACCCTGTCCCCTGCTCTGTCAACTAGCGTTTATGCAGCAGCATAGTTACGCAGATCAAGGTGGTAATCCAACCGAAAGCTAATCCAGCTGAAAGCGCAGCTATTTTTCAGGTACATGTGCAAATGTTAGCGCAGAAGGAAGGTGAAGGAAGTGTGGTGAGGGAAGCTTGCACACAGATTGGCTTACTGTGATCCTGGAAGCATGCCTTTAGCACTTCCCTGGGCCTCCAGGTGAAAGTCACCTTTAATTAGATATGTTTTACTGGAATGCTCTCAGACATAGCTACTCTGCTGTAGGATCGGTTTGGGCTGCTGCTGAAGCACCACATTGTGTTTCTTGGTTGAGCTGTACATTTAAGCAGGTGGCAGCATGTACTTAAAAGATGACCAATTTGGGATTGCGCAGTGAGCGTAGACACCAAGCTATGTAATGACTTTAAGCAGTTCATTTCTCTTTATTGCCACGTGGTGGTGATGTTCGTTGCTGCCTTCAAGGAGCTTTGGACTTCCACTGGTGAGGGCAAGTGGCAGATAAGTTGGCAAGGAGTGTCTTACAGGTCAATACCTACAATGACTTTTTCCAGTTATCCAGAGGGTAGGGACATTTGTGCTCCTATTTGTACTCCATTTTACATGTAAACATCCCTACACCTCAGCAGGGTCAACTAATCAACAACAAAGTATTTTGCTAAGGCTAACTTTGACAAAATGTAGTAGATTTTCGGGGTAACACACTGCGAGTACCTCCTTTTGAATCCTTGCTCAGCTGTCATCCTAGGTTATTCTGGATCTAGAAGGTTTTCCTATCCCATCTTTCTCACAAGAGTCAAAAGCTTGGTTGTGATCTTTTTGACTCCCCAGTGACCCTGTTTCTCTGCTGAGATCTGAACTCTGTCCTCTCATCCTCCCTGGGTCAGTGCCCACCTTCTCCAAACGTACTGTTCTTGATGCCTTTCGCTGTGGTGTTGCTGGTTGAAGTGTAGTCCTTCAATCTCTGTCCATCTGGAGACTCCATGACTTTGGGTAAGGGCTGTTTTGTGTGGAATACTGATTTGTTTCACTTTCAGGGTGGCAGTCTTTGTAAGGAGTCTGGAATGTTTATTTGCCGCTGCCTAGCTAATCTGGAGATGATGGATGTTGATGCTTGCCAAGGTGAGCGGTGGAGCAAGCATCCCTGGAAGACTCAAGGATTTTGCAGTTGAAGGGAACTGAGTGCTTGCACTGCTTCGGTGGCAGAGTGGGTGGTATATGCCCTGTAGGTGTGTCTTCTCTAGTCTTGGCTATATGTCACCGAGCATGTGAACATAAATACCGAAAGATATGTGGCCTTTTTATTATGCAAAGGACATAAAACCAGGAATTCACCCAAATTAACTGATAAATAACTGTGCTGTATATGGAAAATGCTCTCCTCTCTCGCAGTTGCCTGTAACTAATGTCTCAGGATCTCATCAGTTTTATGCTGACAAGCAGAGATGGAGAAGAGATCATCCATTCAGAAGAGTGTGTGTATAAATGAGAACAACAGCACTCCAAAATCCTCTCCACTGACTATTGGTGGTGAGCATCAGCGTGATCAAAGCCTTGAAGAAATTTATATAGTATAGGTAAATGTGTACTGTAAGGACATCTTACAAGCCAATTGCTTTAAATATGTTAAGTAAAGTCTGGTTTTCCTCCACTTGTCTGTGTCCAGTACTGCAAACTCAGATTTGCTGGCTCACTGAAAATCTTACATCTTCTCGTTCCTCAGCTTAAGTTTTAATGGTTTTCGTCACAGCAAAGCAGAAGAGGAAAATGGAAAATCAAGATTATAGTGTATTTCCAAGTTGCAGTTAGCTAAGATGAGAAGGAAAACTTGAGTAAGACAAGACTGGTCTAATATTTTAGAGAATTTTCCTATTAGGAATGGGATAAAGGGAAGTGAAGTGTCTGTGCTGTTTTGTGTATACAGGTTATGACTGTCACTGCAAATGCATGTTCAAGATAAGTGGACTAGCTGTCGCTCTAGAAGTTTATAAATGTTCAACCTTTATTGGTTGTTTTGTTATCTTCATTTCTTAACCACTGATCTTTGTCTTCCTTTTTTATCGAACCGGTGATCTTATTATTGTGTGTGATTAAATGGGTGACTTTGTCTAGTAATGTTGCTTGGCAAAACCAGGCACATTTTGATGCATGCTGGGTTTTTTCAGATTTACATCTGTGTAGATAGATAGCATTACTTCTGTGAACCACTTTCATTATGGACTAGCTTGATACTTGTTCACAACAAAAAAAGGAGTTGGGCATTTTACTTCATGTAATGTGATGCAGAAAAGAGCTGAGAAAAAGGAAATGCATTAAATCAATTTTTCCTTATACAAATGCTGTTCCAACATGACATTAGTTGCAGTAGTCAATGCTGGGCAGTGCTGGGCTGTGGCAGGCCAGTGTTGGGATTTTGCATAGCTCTGGACATGTTTGAGTGAATAGGAGAGGCCCAGCTACCACAATCATAGAGTTTCCACAGCCTGCATGAGTGTCTTGACAGCTAACTACATTCTGTTGCAAGACACTGCTTTGGACTATGTATACATAATATTTCTATGCTCAGCCTGTGAGGTGTGGGAGAAAGAAGGTAGCAGTCTGATTTATGAGTCAAATTTTTCAGAGGTGTGGAAGAGTAGTCAATGAAGGAACATAAAAAGATGAAGATTGGGGAATGGAATGTTTGGCATTGGTTTTAATTGGAATCATCCTGTTCATCACTTACATTGTGAGATAAAAGGGGCAAAATATCCATTACTATAGTACACTCAGAGATGAAATATTTGTATTACAGTTAGTGAGCAATTTTAATTGACCTGCCAAATATAATTGAACTGAACTACAGACCTTATTCCAGCATTTCTCTTATTGCAGTGTATGAGAGATATACAACTGGCATTATATTTATCCCTCATCTGTCTGCAATCTAATGACTTTTGTCTAAAATTCATGCTGCTACTAATTCAGTATTAAACTTAGCAATTATCTCTGTCAGCCAAAACATTAATAAAGCCCAATCAATAAACCTTTCTCTCATGAACACAAGCCCGTTTGTGCCCGTCCCCTTAAAAAGGTAAAAAGATGGCACTCGTGGCCTGGAAGAGCGACTGTTGTAGACCAGAGAAGGACATTGATCAATGACTGTGAGAGCTCAGAGCTGAAGATACTTCTGGTTTTGGGGGGACTTTGTTCTGGCCAAGGAGGAATCAGCCACTGAACTTCACTGCTCATCATCTTCTGGGTGTGGTGCCATGCCGAGAGAGGTATGTGCTGCCTGTGACTGCAGCCTGTCGGGTGACCTGTGCTCTAATCTCCCCTCCAACAATTGCAAACCGGTGAAGTGACCGATGCTGTTACTTCACATGTTAATGTAAATTAGATCAGATTCTGCTGCTCCTGGATGTGTTTAATTAGCTGGCAGTATCTTTAAAATACTTTCTAGAGCGTTCGGACTGTGATGTGAAACATGCATCATTTCTAAGGCTTAAACTTTACTAAATGAAGTGAAACAGTCTGAAATCCTTCCACGTGTCAAGGGGAAAAGTTTAAGAGGTTTAAATTCAGATCATTCTACTTTTTAAAGCTTAATAAATATCAGGATAAGTGGGTACAAGTCACCCTTTCAGCCCCCAATTGATACAAAAGACTTTTCCCACTTTGCAAGAATGTCTCTATGTAGACTGTAGCTTCCTCTGAACGATTTTTTTTCTTGGCTTCCCACTGAAAAACATACAAAAAGATGTTCCAGGGTAAGTACTGCGAATTACTATTAAGCTGCCAGCTGTCTTACCTAAAAAGAGTGGTAGAGAAAACAACTGATTGCTTTCCTTTTCTAAAATACACAGTAAGGCAGTTTTGACATGATTCTGTTCAGGTCATGAAATTCATGTAAGCTATTGTACTATAATGTTAGATATACATTTTAGAAGAATGAAAAGTGCAGGAAGTTTGAATGATGTGTGAACATAAATTTACTCGTCTTTTGTATAATGCCTACTTGAGGTGCTGACATTTTCAGTACATTAATTGTTCATAATGAATACTCTTGCATAAAACGTTTCAGAGGTACTTTTATGAGGCTAAGGAATGACTAAAAAGTTATTCACTAAAGAGCAGTCAATAAACTATCCAAAAGGAGACTTACAGGGTGTGAAATAGACTGATGTAACAGGCAAGAAGTTTGCTTATATGAAAGAGTCTGTCCTTTTACAGGTCTGATGCCCTAAAACAGAAGCCACAGAAGCGGGGGTGGCTGGTGTGGAGGCAAAATCATTATGTTCTAATCATGTGCCATTGAAGGAAAGGTAGAAAACAACTTAGGGCAAAATAGCCATACCTCTTGTAGCAGAAGTCCAAGAGGTGGTCACCTCTGCTGCAGATAACATGCAATCACTTTTGTGCTAGATACTTGAGGATGGATAATATTAATCAGTGAAGACAGGGTATGTTTAAAGAATATGCTTAAAAATAGGGAAAATAAATTAGTTGATTTATCAGACTGCTTCCAGGCAGTACATTTTAAACAACTTGTCAAATATTTCTTGGCTGTTATAGCCTCGCATAAGAGCTTTTCCTGATTCATAAAAGAAATTAATGTGAAATCAATAATGGTATTTAAAAAATCACCAAACATTTCCCCTCCAGAGAATGTCTCACTTTCAGAGTGCCACTAATGCAACAGGCAGGGTGGGAAAAACACACAGACTTGACCTTAGTGGTAAACAAAAGAGACTGCGGATGGCAAGTGCAGTGAAGAAGTATGCTTTCAGCAGCAACTGGGAGGAAGACCTGCCTGCTCCCCCACAAGAGCAAACCTCTGTACATGGCCACCGTGGGCATCAGGTTGTATAAGTCCTGTGCTTGAAGATGTAGTCTAGATGCTACACCAACTTCCAGCTAAAGGATACAAACTGGCACGAAACAAAAACTAGCAACAAAAAATTCACGAAATGGTGAAAACACCAACAGAAACACAGGAAAATAAGTTTCCTGTGGCGTACTACAACCATATGACCTCCCAGACTTCGGGCAATGAAGAGGAAACATTTGCTGCTTCAGGTTGCTTCATTCTACTATCCCAGAAAACCTGGGATCTTTGTGGAAGCGGGAAGAAACAAGCCATGTAATTAGATTTGTTTGGTAGTTTGTATTTTAAACAGAAGCACAAAGAGGAGGAATAGAGTACGTGGTGATCTGGCGGCTCTATGTGCATTTAGGTTACTTCTCTGCTGAAGCAGATGCATCGGTTGCAAGTTGTACGAGTTAATATGACTGTGATTACCCGCAGTTGCCACATTCAATCTGTGAAAATAAATAGGATTTGTCAGCATCCCCTCTCCTTCCCCTTCTACCCCAAAGCAACGCAGAACTGTCTTCCAGCCTCTTGCATGGAATTGTTCAGAAGCAGCAGAAGGCAGCAGCAGACGAGCGAGCCTGTGGGGTTTGGGGTGGGGTGGTCTTTCCCGATTGCCTAAGCTGCTGCACCCAAGGGTGAGGTTCAGAGAGTTTGCTCAGTATTGCCATCTCCAGACACCCATGCCCACGCTCACTCAGTGGCGTTCAAACAGGTCTTAAAATATGCTACTTCATTACTCATGGTGATTTCTAGTTTTGGGG
>Ga0181612_131567_pt1 | contig 12486 bp, 4 predicted proteins | sample HoacroProtozoa21_FD_119630 | JGI IMG/M metagenome (GOLD analysis project Ga0181612, IMG submission 119630) | Hoatzin crop microbial communities from Cojedes, Venezuel. Combined Assembly of Gp0051906, Gp0051904, Gp0051908 | reverse complement strand
TTCTACCATTTTGTCATGAATTTACAAATTCAGATCAGGCATGTATTTGTGATTTATTATGCACCCCTCATTATTCTGCAGTTTAAAGTGATCCAGAATCTAGGGAAGTAACAACCCTGTGTAATTTGGCGGCCAGTTCAGCTCCAATGTCAAGCAATACATTGATAGTAACTGAAGCCAAGATCTCAAAATGATGCACCTCCTTCATCACAGCATTCCAAATGTGATTCATTAGCTAGCACACTAGCATTTAATTCCAAGGGTTTCTGAGGCTGTTGTGTGTGCCATGTGAGCACATGGAATATAGAATCTCATTGGATCTGCATAGTTACTTATCAAGCAGTAGATGGAAGAGAGCTGCTGTGACAAAAAAAAAAAAAAAAGAGAAAATGCAATGGTAGAACTCATCCTCTATCCCCCTTAAAGACTATGAGATAATGCAGAAGGAAAACTCTCTTTACCAGTAAAAAGAAAGGCAGAGTTAAGAGAAAGATAGACAAATGAGAGTGAATGAGAGATGATGCTGTGTTTTTAGCAGGGAATGGATGTTGCTGAAGAAAGGATGGAAAGGGGAGATAACAGTGAATGGAAAATGTTATCATAGCACTGGAAATTACTTCATGCAGGAGTGAAAAACAACCCATGAGTTCCTGATGGAGACACTGGTATTCTGCATTTGTGTTCTGACAGTAGTACTTGTGGATCGATGGCCTTGCTGTACTTGTTGAAGCCAGAGGAGGACTTGCTTGGACTCGTGTACAGAGTTAACAGAAGGGAGCAGTTCAACTTGAACGAGGAGCTTAGCTCATCAGACAGATTAGTGATGGCCCAACGCTATCAACTGTGTGACACCTAGGGTGTGATGAAGGCCGCACAGCCAGGTACTGCTTCAGTTAAAAAATAGAAGGCTCTCCCATAAATCATGTACTGAATTTCCCACCCCGAGGGCATGCTGAATCACTGAGTCCCTCTTCTGATGACACAACATGCTATGCCAAGAGCCAATCGACACATAATAATTGGCTTAGTCCCACCTCACTGAGGTCTACCAAAGATTTTTTCAAAGGTATAAAAATTGTCACTTGAAAAACCTCTTTTGGAGGAGGAGTCAAGTGAAAACCTTATCTAACAGACAGGTCGATGGGCCTGGACTTCTCTTTTTTTCCCCAAGAAGGGATGCCTTTTTGGTAAGAGTCGCGCCTCTGACTTTGTCGGATGCATCCACATGAAAATATTATTAACTAAAGCACTGATGTATTACCTTGGACTCAATTTTTGTAGATGGTGCATTTATCTATGGCAATCCTGAATCTGTGATACTTGTCATTTGAATAAATTACCTATTGTTTAAGCTTCTCAAAACTGTCTCAGTGAAAGTCCCTGGGAGGGCTCTGACATGCAAACGTTGACTCTGCTAAGTGGCTACATACTTAACCCCTTAGACATAAACCTTTGACGAAGCCTGGGACTAGGAGTGGATTCAGCCGCACCTAGGCTCCTCTCTCTGAGAAGGAGTTTAGAAAGCAAGGGGGTCCACTCTGAACCTTGTGACTTAATAGGAGGGCTTTCCCCCCTTATGGCTTATCAGACTCCTTGAAACCCTATAATCCATTAATGTGACAGCACTGTAGTGTGATTTGAGATGGGATTACAGAGAACAGTAGCAAGTGTTGGACAATCATCTTTGTATCTGAAGAAGGCTAACACTGGTTATGATCAGAGCTGGTTCAAATGCGAATTTTTTTTTTTTAATTGATGTATTTTAGAACTTCATTGTAGAAATAGGGGGAGGCATGCCATGATTAGGAAAATTCATTTCTTCTACTTCCTTTTTCCTGTTTCTATTCTTTTATCATTATTTTCTTAAAATGATAAAAAAAGAACAGGACAAAACAGAGCTATAAAAGGATAAACATGATTAGAAAAGAAAGAGGAGTATTTCTAAAGAGAAATACATCTCCCATAATCAGAAAAATATACAAAAAATGAAAATCTAGTTCTTTCTAACGCCATGGATGGGATAGCCGTAGCTTAAAAATATTCATATTTCCTTCTTTCTGCAGAGAATATTCTATTTAATCTGACTGGAAACTCTATTTAAATTTATGACATTTTCTGGATATTTTGGCCTCCCTTCATGCTTATCTTTAGCTGACCTCACTGCCACCTTTTGATGAAGACATTGTCCATTAAAATGGCAGATACAGTCTCACCCTATCTCCCACTTGTGGCAATGCACATGCTAACGGATGTGCCTGACATCTTTCTCTCAGGATGTGATGTTCAGGTGTTCAGAGTAGGCACCACACTTTTATCACACATCTGTCACTGCAGGGTTTTTCAGGGCAGCTGTGTGGGAACTGCCACAGGCAGTGCTATCCCTCATAAGAGAGAGCAGTTATACCAACAGGAAGCTGTGAGGATGAAGGAAATATAGAACTGAAACTATCAGCAAAATTCAGGGCTCAACAAAAATAGAAATACAAGTCTCCCAACAAGGCATTTTCCCATTCTTTATGTACAAAAACATAGTGATTTCTTTATTTCCTATAATAGTTTGTCGAACCTCTTTAAGAAATTCAGTAAAATATACTCTAGGTACGGAAATTTTAGTCGGTTCTGGGCTGTCTGTTTCCAGTACTGTACTTTATACTGTTCTGTGGTTTTTGAACAATTCAAAAGCAGAATGTGTAAATTTGTCAGGTTTCATTTAGTAATGATTCTATATTTTTGACTACTGATTAATGCTTGTTTATCTTCCCTTTATGAGATAACATGCCTGTACACTTTCATTCTTACAGCTGTTTTACTACTGCAAGTATCTCTCTAAAAGTGTCGCAAGAAAAATATATAGGGAATAAATTATTTTATGGGATTTTTACAGTCGATATTCACTCATACAATTTGCCGAATGTGCCTGCAGGAAAAAAAAAAAAAAAGTAATTCCCAAGTTCTGCTTTACAAATGATGTAGAAAAAACCCAGTGTGATTGAAATCCTTTTCAAAAGCACCTTATTGAATAGTTCAAATTCAAACCTTCCAGGAGCTGGGGCAATGGAACATGTGTGGGTGGTCTGCATGTCTTCTGAATGGCACAAATGAATTGACAGAAGCACTAATTAACGCTTAGAAATGTTTCAAAGTAAATAACTACATGCACAGACAATCTGTAATGCTTTTGCTTGTGAAATGAATTGCATTATGGGAAGAAAAGATAAAGTGGGTAGTATTTTAGTCTCCAAGAAATTATATAGGTAGTTCTGTGAACCGAAATGTACAAAATCACTTTCCAGTCTCACTTTGTCTTAAAATGAATAATGTAGTAAAGTTGGGATATTTTCTTGATGCCTTTTTCATATTCTATTTTCAGAAAATGTGAATTGAAAAATTTCCCTATTATACCTACTACTTGTTAAAGAAACTGACGATGCCAGAAGTACGGAGCTGGCAGAGTTTGAGGGAGGAAAAATACATTGCATTCTTAAGCATCTCAACAGCCTGAAGTTCTAGACAGAAAGAAGAAGCCCTCATTTAATAAGAACATATCCTGAAATATATTGTTTTTAAGAGTTAGTTAACTGTGACTGTATGCCATTTGTCATAATCCTTTTATTTCATTTGGGAATTTTCTCTTTTCCACAACAACTTTGTCCCAAGTAAGTCACTATAAAATAACCCAATCAGATGCATAAAAGATCCAACGTGATCATGATATTTGAATATCTCCTGTCTCTCATGCATAAACTACCTCTTGTAAGATCTAGTCCTTCTTAGCATAAGAAGGTTTCTTTTTCCACTGTTTGAACATTGCAGATCTGGCTTTTTTTCATTCTGATTTATGATTGAAATTCCTCAAAGCCTGCTGTTCTGCTGTTTAAAGTCTGCTAACAGGAAGGGAGCTTGTCAATGTGAAAGGAGAAAGAAGAAGAAAAGACTGCAGCATGAAGAAGTCTTTTGCAAGTGGTTGGGTTAAGAGAGCTGTGAACTGAACTGGAAAAGAAAAACAGTAATAATTGCGGTGCTAGAGTTGAGGTTTTCTAAATGTGACATTATTATGGCTCGCTGGGAGCAGAACAGAACACTAGTCGTAGGGGACTCTCCCAGAAGATGTATCAGCTATGACAGGTTACCTTAAGGAGAAAAGGCTGCCTTCTTAGTACGATACAAACTCGGAAAACTAAAAGCATTTAGGATCACTTACCTCACAAGCATTTAAACTATCTTTTTTCTTTGTCTGAATACATAGCGGTAAGCAAAAATAAACTCCTTTATGATACAGCTCACACAAAGTCTGTGGGTCTTTGTCTCCATCAATAGGCATGTTTAATGGTAAGTTTGGATTTTTAACAAAACTTTAAATTGCAGGCTGTAAATTGTAAATATGCTGAGTTTATGTCAAGAAATATCTGTGGCTTCTATTAAAGTAATAAAAAAATGTTTTATTTTTCAAAGGCTTGCCAGTTCGTGTGTATAATTCTTCCAAACCACATGAAGAATATTTCCTCATGTCTCCCCCGTCTGTAAGGCAGTTAATTAGTTCTCAGGCACCCAAGTCTCTGTCTATGCCAGATACGTCTGGCTCCTTAAGCTACTTCTAGGAGCTTTTTAAAACTTGAAATAAACTATTGCTTGAGAAATTTTTCTTTCATGTCTTGTCCAGAAGCTCTGAAAAGGAAATATTCAGCCCATATTTGTGACAAGGTTAAGGTAGGAGTCTTGCAGTTTTTCACTATTCGAAAGAACAACATGCAGTGTAGAGTTCATACATATCAATGAGTTTGAAAATATGCCACAACTATGACATGGAAAAAGATTCCTTGGTCAAATTTAATAGACAATATTTCTCTGTCTTCCAGGATATCAGAAAGTATCAGTCTTCTTCATTCCTTCTCATGGCTTCTGTCATCAGAGGTCCCAATATTTCTTAAGTAGGATTCTGAGTTACAAAACATTAGTCTAGGTTATGCAACTTTTCAAAAGTGCTTCCTGACCTTAAATTGAATATCTTTTTTTGGAGAAGTGACATTTAGAGACATAGACAGTGAAAAAAAAGGAATATTATTTGATACCTGGAATAAAAAATACCATAAAGATAACATATATTTTAGCAATTTTGGAAGGAATTGAACATTTTATGTGTTTAACATTAAAAGCTCTTTAATAAATATACTTATCAAATATACTCATAATTCGTTGCACGCATCTAAATTTTTATTTGTTTCATGGAGGTACAGAAATGTACAATGACTCTAAACATTTCAAAATCACAGTCACGTTCCCAAAATTACAAGATCTTATACCATTCATAAAATAACTTTAAATGGTGGAGGTTCCTTTAACTTAATTTTTGATGTTTCTGAACATAGTTGTGTGCTATCACAAGTGTCCGCAAAATTACTTGGTTAGAATCCTAAAAACTATTTTTTATCAATCACCTGACTCCAGGAGTAGATATTACAGGAATGACATTATGTATCACAATTATTCACAAGACTGTGTTTTGGTGGTGGTCCTGGAAGTTTTTTTGTTTTACGTTAGAAAACGTAAGAGTATGGAAATCCAGATTAACTATCTGCTAATAGTAACTGATCCGTAATATCTAGCTTTCAACATGGACTATGTGACTACAAGAAATTTTCATTGTATTGGAAATGTGTGTGACAAATATGAATGGCACTTTTTAACTTTATTAATTTCTAGATATCTTTCTAAACTAAGATTAATTTGATCAATTCCGAGTCCTAGTCTGTCTTTAAGCAACAACAAAGTTTCTGTTCACAGTAGGACCGTAGTCACTGTTTTTACAATGAGAGATCAAAGTCAATTATATTCATTTTTGTAAGATTTCATTTTAAAGTTTACCTTTTTTTCTCTTATCTTCAAGGTATACACATGTTCACACACAACTGTAGAAGTGTTCTCCAGCATAATCTTCATATGCAGCACAGAAAATATTCTATAAAAGGTGATTAGAGAAAAATACGGTCTCAGCTGGAAACAGCAAGAGTGGGATCTGGTACTTGATAGCAGGAATCCACACTGGTAGTCGGGTTTAAGATAACACTGTGGCTTATGGCACTGAAAGTTCATAACAGCATACAGAGAAACTAAAGATCTCAGAAGAAGGATTGTTTTGGGGCTTAATAATAGGAACTGGACCAAATAATCAGCAGTGGTTTTTTTTAAGGTCGTATTTGATGAATCTTGATGGCATGATTTTCCAAATGTAGCAGCATCCTTAGCCCGATGACATATCTTTAAACAATAATTTTGGTATACTCTGTCTTCTTAATTTCTTGCCTGTGGCTGCTTCCCTAATCAATTGTGCTTTAAAGAAAAGCAACTACCTTCGACTGAACTAGTATACATATCCATCCATTTATTTAAGTACTTAGTATAAAAAACAGTGGAGGCTGAATACTTCACTTTAAACCCAGGCTATCTACAAACAACAGAATAATAGCAAGCAAATAAGTCCAATCCCACTGTCACTGTTTTCCAACATAAGAAAGACTCACTGCTACTACCTATGTTATATGGTGGTACTTAGGAAGCTCCAATTAACATAGATCCCAGGCCACCGTCTTAGTTCTACATTTAATGTGATTTGCTAGGAAAACGTGGTTTCTTATAGTTTTATGTGTTCTGTAAGATTGTGACAATTGTCATGGGAATGTTCAGACTGAAGTAGCTAGTACAGTCACCAAACTCCCTTTATAATGGAGTGAATCAAAATATTCAGGCCTTTTATAAGGTATAGTCTCATTGCTTTCAAGTAAACAAACATACAAAAAAGAAGACTTGGCTACAAGACACAAGATGATGCCTAAGAGGGTATTACCTTGCTTCTCAGTCTTTCAGCAGCTATGGGAGTGTTAACATCTTTGCTCCTGAAGTAATGAAGCTGCATGAGGATTCTTTTCCAGTGAAACTGAATAATAAGTGCAGTGCAGCCCTGAAGTATCAGAGTAGTTCTAAACAATTTTCTAGCCAGTGGCAGAGTACAATGTCTACTTAGACCCAACCCAGATCCTCCTCAGGAGGCTATGCCACCCCAAACCAGGTTTTGAAGGCAGCTCCAAAGGTCTTGAGGTATGGTCTTCAGACTTGTCTCTTAGATGATCTATTTCCTCCAGCCAGAAAACTTGCTGTTCTCTGCCTGTGTCACACTGTCATAAACGCTGCCTGCTTTCTTTTTTTTTGGTTGTGGGTGGCTGGGGAAGGAGCAGGTGACAGGAACGAAGAACTATGGCACTGCTATAATTAGGCTTCTAGCTCATGAAGCCAGCAGAGCAAAGAAAACTTACTCAGTTTCTCTATCAGTAAAATAGTGATTATGGTTCTCCTCAGTGTGTAAGGTACTTTGTGATCTACTTATTATGTGCTAAATACCCTTTCCAAAATGTGTTAAGAGGATCAAGAATGCATCTCTGCAAGTTAGAACAGCATGAAGCTGTTTTAATGACATGTAATTTACTAGTATAAAGGACAAACCTTACTCAAAGAAATAATAATAATAACAAAAGTAGTGTCTACGTAGAGATTTTTAATTCTTACTCTTTCTAGACAAATACACTGCATACGCGATTTCATTTACATTTTGTATGAACTGCCTGTTTGCAGACAGGAATAGCTACATCATAACTATCAATATACTATAGCATAGTGGTGTTTTAGTTCCTAACATTAAAAGCAATCCTAAATGGTTCAGTTTTTAAAATGTTATTTTCATTAATGTAACAGTGCCCTCTATGTTCCAGATATTGCACTGAGGGTAATATTATTCTTTTGTATACTTAATAAAACCTCTTTTTTTATTTCAATTCTTTTTTAAGAAAGGGTGAATTTACCATGGTAACTTTTTTTTAATGTTAAGTTCCACCAAAAGAAAAAAGACCAGTTTTTATAAGGAAGGAATGAAATGAAATTTTAAATTTGAAGCTGTTAATCTCATCGTAAGTACCCAGTCAGATATCATTTTCTGACACTAAAGAAAAACCACAACAAATATTTTTTTTATGGGAAAATGGCTGTACAAACAATTTTCAACCCTACAATTAACATTTAAAATGCCTCAGAAGTAATAGCATATTTGTTTTCAGCAGAGATCATAACCAGTGAGTTACGGGTTTACTGCACACATGAAAAGCTTGAAGGGGCTTCATGGTGAAAGGAAAGCACATAGGAATTATGAGGCATCGAGATGTATATACTGTCTTGTCTACTGAATCTTTTCTATACAGAGCTCACCATATTTTCTTGATATATTTGTAAGATAAAAATGGGGAAAATATCTTCATATTGAGTACAAAATTCTCACAATTAAATTGTAACACAAAGGAACTCTGTCTGATTCTTCCCTAACATTAAGCAGAAGACCTCTTGAGGGCATAAGTTCTTTATTGAAAGTTTTTCTAAGAAAGAAAAGAAGGAAAAAACACAAAAAGAAAAAGTCTTTTATTAGAGCTACTGGACTTACATTGTACACAGTGGGACCAAGCTAGCAACTACAAGTCATAAGTAGTTATTTTGGGACCAGGAAACCACATCTTATTATTCAGTCAGGAGGGAAGAATAATTGTAAAGATGGCATTAAACACACACAGAGGATAGACTGAGTCCAGGTTGGAAAACATGCTGAAAATAAAGATAAATTTAAACTTTTCAGCTTACTTTGAAATATTTCAGCTCTGCACTCTCCCTCCATTAGTGTTCAGTCTCTATACACCTTGATAGGAAAGAATGGCAGAACAACAGGGTACTAACCTCAATTTCTTTTTTCTCAACTCCTGTTATTATTTAGTGTTCAGAATGCTTCTGAACTTCTAGGATAATATCTCTTTCTTGGGGGTGAGCTGAAATGAGCCCAGAGTAAACTGAGCTGTTTTAAATATTCCATGGTAACATTTTCCTGAAGCTTATGAAGAGAAAGAGGAGAGGGGTGGAAAGGTTAATATATTTTACTTCAGGTGAAATGTTGCTATAAAGAAAATCACTTTGCTGAAAATCAAGGCTTACTGTTTTCCAGAAGGAAGGTTCCTGAAATCATTTATGGTTAAAAACATTTAACAGCCAAAGCAAAATGCAGCTACTGGTTACATTATAATAGAAACTCATTGCAACTGCCTCTGTTTCACTCTTGGATATGGAAATGTTCAAAGACTTCTATGAATCCTTAGAAATAAGACAGTTCTAGTACTGAGGGTGCGACTTTCTCCTTGCCCAAGGAAATTTCATTGTTTGCTTATTCTTTGTACTGTACATGCTTACAGAAAATTAAGATGTTGTAGAACAATGGCCTTTTTTGCATGCCTGTTCTAGCTAAAACTGCCACTTCCCCAGGAGCCTCAGGACTTTTTTCATATTATTTGAGGCAAGGGTTTTGTATAATTTACCTGTGACTTTTCCTTAAGAGGGTGATGATGCCTTGTATGGCAGGGAATGTACATAGATAACTGCATGCTTTTCTTAACTATCTCAGTATTCTTTCCCTACTCTTTCCTTACACTCAGATCTTAAGTGTCTGGGAACCTTTGTTGGCTGTCTTCTTCTCCATATTAACATCAAGTGGCTTTGGCACTATTTCCATTCTCTGTTTGTTCTGAAGCCAAGAATATCTTCTTTCTCTTCTTTTCTGTCTATCTACACATAAGAAAAAGGCTTGTGTCAGGCAATAGGGATAGATTAAATATAAGCATCTACCTTTCAAATTTTTAAATTATGCTCACACTACGTAGACACCAGCTCCTTCTACTCAACTCTTTATGGAGAGAGATGGTCTGATATGGAAGCATTTTTCTAAGAGGTGAAGTTACAACAACAGTTAAACACACACCAAAAAAAAAGATTTCCCAGCTATTGAGAAATGATGGAGAACTGGAAATGTCAGGGGACAGGGCACACTACTGTAATTCAAGAAATATACAAGGCACTGGAATTAAATTCATTATCCTGATGACAAAGGCTGTAACAAGTGCAAGAAATACAGAACAAATCCTTCCTTATGATAGTGATTGCAATAACTCTGAAAAATGCAGTGAAGTTTGCTCACTGCTGTAATGGCTTGAAATCTCATGAATTACTATCCTGTTCTTTTCCTCCATTAACTTAATCCCATTGCTTTATTTGTGTATAAGATAAATGTCTTTTGGGGAGCAGGAAAGCGGGATTTGTGATGCATCAGTCTGCACTTTTGTTGGCAAAGGACAGACCTAAAATACATCAAATACACTCCCTTTCCTAGTGCTTACTTAATTTGATTTGAAAATCAGAACTGCAGATGAAGATTGGAAAATATTCCCTGAACAGTGTGAAAATCAGCAAATAAACTTAATTTTAAGAAAACAGATAAGTGCACTATAAGTAAAAATGGCAGTGACAAATTATGCAGTCTGTGGATAATTACACTGTTCTCTATTTTAGAGCTCAGCAGATGTTCAGAGGGACTCTGTCCTGCCACTTTCTAATGACCCAGGATGCCCATGAAGTCTACTAAGCCTTTTTTACGTACCCCGTGAGAAAGCAGCTCAGAGAAAGTATCTTAGTTAAAGCAGTCAGACAGTCCTTTAGGAGAACCCGCTATCTTCTCTGGCTATGCAAGGGAATGATAAGAAACTTCTGCAACCTTTTGATATATGGTAATCAGTGAGTGTTTTCTTCATCATACAGATAAAGAAGAGAGAGATCTCCAGCTACTATGAACATGAAAGAAGAAAACCTTCTAGAAGCAAGATGGAGCAGGAGAGAAACTAGGAAAAGGTAAATCAACAACAGAGGCAGTGTCATTATAACACTGTATAAACTGATTGTGTATCCACAGTTGAATTAATTCTGTTCCCTTGTGATACGGAAGCATTTTTCAAGGAGGCAAAGTCACATCACAATGCAGAAACAATTCCAGATTTTTAAGATGTTGGAGGAATTCTTAGGTAGAACATTTTCTTAACAGTTGTTTTTATCCCATTATGGAAAAAGCAGGAAAGACTGAAAGTAAATTGTGTTCTAAGTTGCTAGTATCAACCTTGTTTGGCTGAAAACAAGTTATTATGGAGTTGTAATGACAGATTACCTTCTAGTGCAGAAGCAGACTACATAACCATGATTTCTGATGTCTCTTTAAGGAAGACATCAGTCTTTGCTGAAGGCAAGCTAAAGCAATCTGAAGTTGAAAGAACTTTTAAGCAGATTTCCAGGCCATTAATTTTCACTGTTTAATAAATCCAGGTAGTAGGCACAGTACAGTATCATAAAGTATAATATGTTGAATGGATCCTGAACTGGTTAACCAACTTCTTAAAAATAAGCCATGAGTGGTTAATCATCACTATACAGGAGAATGGGATTCCACAGGGAACAGGACACTGTCCAGTGAGACATAATAAGGAAGTAATTATCTAATCACCAGCAATAAAACTTGTGGAAGGCAGAAAATTTATTACAATGGTAAATAATAATGAGAATGTAGATGTCATAAAGTAATCAGGATAGGATGATAAACTGGTCATATCCAAATTACATATTTCTAATGCAGCAAGATAGAAAGCTACTAATTTATTAATGGAGTCTGCAGCTGCAGAATAAGATTTTTTTTCCTGAAAGGAAGAGGTTGAAATGATCTAAGAGTCATAGTGGCATCATAACCAGCTTTCAGAAGAGTGCTGTAGCAATAAGAAGTAATCTGCTTCCTGGAGAAGGAAGACCAAAGTTAATTAGTGCACATAGTTAATTTTACCATTGCTGGGAGTGTTATTTGGATATTCCCTATAATTCTGGTCTCTAGAAATTTTAAAAGAAGGATAAAAGTTGGGGAAAGTTCATGAAAAAGACATTAGCAAAAACGATGGAAGCGTTGGAGAAAGTACCTTAAAGTGAAATACAGAGCATATCAAAAAGAAGATTGTAAAGTGATTTGATTACACTGTGCAAGTATCTTCACATAAAAAAAAAATAGATTAAGTACTACAGAGCTCTTTTATCTAGTGGAAGACATTGTAACAAGAACCAGTAGTTGGAAATTGAAACTAGACATTCATACTGGAAATAAGTTGTGCATTTTCATCAATTATGGAAGAAAATCTATTAACGCTAGTGACAGGTTTTCATGTGTCTTGATAGCTTCAAATCAAGACTAGGAGGTTTTCTAAAAGCCCATATCACCTAATATGGTAAAAAGGAAGAAAAAAGTTCTTCTACTTAATTTGAAACATCCAGGTGAAATTTAAGAAGCATTCAAGAACTCAGATAAAATGGTCACTTGTAAAAATTCCATATGACTAAACATGATATAAAATCACATCTTATATTCAAATTGATAAATCCCACCTGTTTTTTTTCACAATATAGAGTGAAGACACCACATTACCAGCTTGCTCTCCAGATGATCCGTTCATGGTGTGCTGCTTCTGCAGTGTCATCACGATGTTATGGTACTCTCAGGAGAAATGCTGCACCTCGTCAAAGAAAATAAAAGCATTTTCTTCCTCTTAA